>Ga0209254_10002623_pt1 | contig 16373 bp, 12 predicted proteins | sample FrelakmetDIP11DI_FD_187148 | JGI IMG/M metagenome (GOLD analysis project Ga0209254, IMG submission 187148) | Freshwater lake sediment microbial communities from the University of Notre Dame, USA, for methane emissions studies - DIP11 DI (SPAdes)... | ecosystem: Environmental > Aquatic >... | reverse complement strand
CAGATCGATAGTGTCTGCGCCGCTGCCTGGCGTACAGGCATCCACTGCCCCGTCGGTGTTGGCAGCCTGAATAGCCTCGCGCAGGGAGCAGTCGCCATCGACGTTGAGTTCGTCAGCCGTCGTGTCGACGGTAATCGACGCCGACGGGGCGTTTTGAGTGTCCGGCGTTATCGGCATGGCCAGCGCTGGAAGAAAGAGCTGGCCGGCCAGTGCAGCCGTCGTCACAAATACGAGCAATACCTTGAACATCGATCTTGATCGGGGTTGAGTGTTCATCTGTTTCTCCTTGTGCCTGTGTTGGGGTTGGTTGATTCTGCGGTCGCACGCCGGGGCGGCCCCGGCAACATTCGGCGGTTTTTGCTGAGTGGGATGATGGATGTTCGGTTCCTCCTTTTGACTGGGTCCGAATTCATAGTTTGACGAGTGCACTGGATCGCCAAAGGCTGTCAGTATAGACGAACTCTCTCATCGAAATGTTCTCAACTTGCTTGCAGTATCATTGCAGTATCGTTATAGCTTCGACAAAATCACTTTGGCAATCGATCAGTTTGCACACAAGCGTGGCATTTGTCAGCCAAGTGCTGGAACACAAAGCTGCCGAACGATCTTCGATCACGTGGCGACTTTCGTTCCCTAATCACTTTCGCCTTCCACCTCCAGACAGCGCCCGGACAGCCTGCCCCCTAGTTTCCTCACTAAAAAGCTTACCGAAAGCAGTTCGTTTCCTCACGAATGAAGCTTACCATGCAGAATTCGGTTCCTCATGCACGAATGTGAGTGAGATGGCTGGGCCACACACAACATAGGACGAGGTGACGCGCATCAGTCTCAAGCATTAGCGGCCCACCGCCGCTGGTCGGCGGGCAGGGGCAGACGCGTTGATAAGGGGATTGAGGCGTGTCGTAATTTTTTGTAACCTTGCTACCATGCCACACTTTCTCTTTGAATTTTACCTCGTGCAGGAAGAAATTGGTTTAGAGATGCAGCACCTCGTACAATTGATTGAGCGGCGCGACTTGTTTGGGCGTGTCATAGCGTAGATCGCCGACGTAGCGGCGCACGACGGACCAATTCTTCTGCTCGACGTGCGCGCCATCGTTTTTTCGCCCGGACTTGCTTCAGCGCGGCAAACACGTGTTTTTGAGCGTTATTGCGGGCTGCCGCACATTCCGTCCAGCCCGTTTTGATATCGGTGACGTCGAGCGTGTGCGCAGAGTCGCCGCTCGCGGCACCACTATCATGGGCGACGAGATCCATCTCGGTAAAGCTCGGTCGATCTTCATTCCACTCGGTCCAGGTGCGCACCCGAATCTGACTCTTGAGCAAGGTCCCGGGCCTGGTGTGACCGCGCTTGACCCGGGGTGGCAGTCCCCGACCATAGCGCTGGCGCAGTTGATCGATCGTTGCTGGACTGATGTGCTTCAACCGCTCATAGCAGGCCCTGCTGATCGCCAGAAAGCCGCTGTCATACAAGTGCTTCAATTCGTTGTCCAGTGCCACCCGCAACGATTTGGCGTTGATGCCTACAAACAGGTCGCTCACTTTCTCCAATGCCCGCGCATCTTCAGCCGTGTAGACGCTGGCGCAGGGACGCTGCACCGGTCGAGTTTTCCACGACCGTTTACGGCTTAGTACCGGGATCGCATATTTGCGATGATACTGGATGGTCTGCACATACTCATCGAGGATCTGACCGCGCTCTTTCTTGCCCGCGCTAGCATAGCGTTTCCTCAAGGCTTCCAAATATGTGTCTTCGGATTGACTCATGATAGCGCTCCTCTTTTCGGTAATCTCTTTAGTGAGTCAATGCGGGGCAAACCGTCCCCCAACCTAGTACTTAAGCATCAATGAGATAGTGATGGTATACTCTTAGTGAAAGCCTATGACCGATCAACCACCTTCACCAGACAATACGTACGGTCGTTTGACTGGCTGGAAACGCCTTGCCATCGTGGTGCTGGGCGCGATCTCAGGCATGGTAGTGGCGCTCATGTTCTCGGTATTCAGCGGCCAGCCCACGCCCACGTGGGAATTGATCCTCGGCGCGATCGGCGGAGCGTTGCTGGGCCTGTCGGCCAGTCTGGGCGAGAGGCGGCGCAAGAAACCCGCACCCGATCAGCCTTCTGCTCCCCCGCGCGGCGAGTGATCCTCGCCGCGTTTTGCTGTGTGCGCTGAAACACTGTAACCCTTGCCAGCATCTGGTTGATGCACTAAACGTCCTCGCGTATGATTGGTGTCAAGGAGAACAACGATGAAAACACAACTGACGATGATCGTACTGTTATCAGCCTTGTTACTGGCCGCATGCGGCGCGCCTTCTGCACCGCCGAATGTTCCAACCTCCCCGCCAAGCATTCCCACGTCTGCACCGAGCGTGCTGCCCACCATGCCCGCCAGTCCGCTGGATCCCAACAGCGGATCGAGCACAGGCCCCGCAGCAGGGCAGGACGCGGCCGTGGCTAACTCGCGTCAAGATCTGGCGGAACGACTGAATATCGATCCCAGTGTGATCACGGTGGTCAGCGTCGAAGCGGTGGATTGGCCTGATGGCTGTCTGGGCGTGCAGACGCCCGGTGTCATGTGTACCATGGTGATCACACCGGGCTATCGCGTGATGCTGGAAGCCGACGGCAAGCAGTACGAGTATCACACCAATGCCAGCGGCGATGCGGTGCGTTTAGCCTCCGTTAAGTAGCAAGATTGAAATATATGGAACGAGCCGATCTCGAACGAGGTCGGCTCGCTTTCTGATTTCCAACCTCCAACTTCTACAGGCTGATGATTTTTCCTGCCGCGCTTAACGCCTCGATGATGTCCGGCATGCCGCCGACGATGCCGACCTGCACCTTGTCGCGCAGACCGAAGTAGTCGAGGCACGTGCTGCACAAAATCAATTCCACGCCGCGCTCTTTCATGGCCTTCAACTCGTCGCTGACGGGCGATCCCTCGCACGCCAGTTTCACGCCGTCAGTGTAGAACAGAATCTTGGCGGGCAGGGTGTTGGCGTCGAGATTGAGCTGCAGGAACTTCATGGCGAGTTTCTGCTGCAGCTCGGCGGGCGCATCGCCCATACCGTTGCGGGTGAAGACGAGGACGGTGGTGTTGTCCATGGTGACGACGGGTTGCCTGTTTTCTAATCGACGCGCATAAAGCCGAACGTGCGGAACATCACCCGCATCCTGCTGTGGCCAATGTCCGGCTTGAGGAATTGATTCGGACAGGTGCCGGGGATCACGGCGATCCCGTTCTCGCGGCACATCCGCACTGCGTCGGCCGAAACGCTGGTTGTGCCTGACGCCAGGCCGGGCTTGGTGCCCATCATGCAGTGCATCCAGACGTGCTTGATGCCAAGGTCCACACGCTGCTGGACGATCTGCTCGGTGACTTTGGGATTGGCGAGAATGAAAACTGCCTCCGGCCTCTCGGGAATCGATTTCAGATCGGGATAGCACGGAGCACCCTCAAAAGTGGTCAGGCGTGGATTGACGGCGCTGACGGTGTAGCCGGCAGCCTTGAACCTGCGATAGCCCGCGTTGCAGCCCGTCTCGCGCTTATCAGAAACGCCCACCACGGCGATCTTTTTCTGCGCGAGGAAGTCCTGGACAAGAGCATCAATGGTAGCCATGAGAAATCCTTTCTGGTGTCTTTCACGGGATAGACAGAAGCGTCATCTGGCAGGCGGTGTCATCAGTACCTCGTTAGTGTACATGCTTTGCCCGTGCTCTCACACCTGAAAAAGATCACGCGAATCGACGATCAATGTCATGCGCGAGGTTGACCGTATACTCGTCCCTTGACAATTTCTTCCGCCACCACTACAATCTGTACAGAATTCCGTACAGGGAGACTCTGCATGTCTATTCAAACATTACCCGTGACCGAAGCGCGCGCCAAACTGCCGCAGCTGGTCAAGGCCGCCGACGAGCGTTTCGATCGCACCGTGATCACATCCAACGGCAAGCCCATGGCTGTGATTGTGAGTTACGAAGAATACGAAGCGTGGGAAGAGACGCTTGAAGTTTTGAGCAATCCGGAAGCCATGCGCGCCATCCGCGAGGCTGACGAAGATCTGGCCGCCGGCCAGGCGGCTTCATTTGAAGCTGTCTTCGGTCACAAGCAGCCCAGAGCCAAGAAGGCGAAATGACCACTCGCCCGCTGCAGTTTTCTTCCTCGGCGCAGATGTTCATTGTCGACCTTCACCCGTCACTGCAAACGCACATCGAGAACGCGTTGCTCGAAATTGCAGCGAATCCGCGCCTGGGCAAACCGCTGAAGGGCGATCTGAAAGGCAATTACTCGCAGCGCGTCGGCGATTGGCGCATGATCTACAGTGTCGAGAAGTCGTTTGTGTATGTGAAGGACATCCGTCATCGCCGTGAAGTGTATCGGCGGAAATGAAATGGAAAACGCGAGCCAACTTGGCTCGCGTTTTTGTATGCAATGCAAGGTCCGATCTCAAGTTCCCTCAAGATCGGACTTCGCTTCACTTATCACTCGTCAGTGCGAAGCCTCCCCGTGGGACTCATCACTTTTCAATCACAAACTGCGCCCCATCGCTGCGACCGAACACCTCCGGGAAGTACATCTGCTCGGCGCGCGCGGGCAGCACGTTGTACGTCCCATCCAGCCCCGCGCGGATTTGGTACGTGTACTCATACGTGCCCTTCGGGAGATACGAGGCGAACAGCGCCACCTTCTCGTCGCGGAGTTCGGTGTGCGTGAACCACCACCAACCCCAGCCGCCATAGTACGAATACGGCTCGGTCGGGATAAACTCCGGCCCTTCGGCGATCTGCGACGTGGTCTTGAGGCTGGTGTCCACCGCTTCCATGCCGGCGGGCAGCGGACTCTCGACGAGCACGTAATACAGATCGGTCGGCGCGACGATGCTCAACTTCACCACCAACGTATCGCCCACCTGCGCCTTCGTGATCGGCGTGCAGGGGATGGCCTTCTCGCCCGGCTTCAACGGTTTGAAGCACACATCGCCTTGATCGTAATACTGCCGCCCGATCACGATGCCGCGCGATAGCGACTGCACACCTGTCACCGGCTGATACGCGCGCAGATAAGCTGAATAGTACATCATCCCGTCGCCCGATTGGCCTTCCGCGGCCTTGCGTTCGAATGTCAACACATTCACGGGTATATTCAACTCGCTGATCGATTTGGTGATGACGGCCGATTGCCGCGCATTCTCCGTGGTGGCCGTGCCTGAACCGACGACGTTCTCATTCAACTTCAGCGCCCATGAATAATCGGGCGTGAGTTCGCCGGTGGCGATCATCCAATCGGTGAAACCGATCAACGTCCAGGCAGTCTCTTGCGTCGAAGCCCAGCGGCCATCCACGCGCGAGTTCATCAGCCAGCGCACCACGTTGGGCGCGAGTGGATTCTTGGGATCGAGCAGCGCGAACGCGTCGAGCACCGTCGCCGTCGAGCGCAGATCGGTTTCCCACGAGCCCCAGTACAAATCCTTCTCTTCCCAGTGCACACCGGTGGCGCTGGTCTTGGCCTGGCTCACGATGTCACTCAACAACGTGTTGACGCGCGACTTGTCGCCGGGCTGCGCGATGTTCAGGCCCAGCGCCAGCAGCGCCTTGCCGTAGTTGCCCAACAGCGCGCGCTTGTCGTCGTACAACGAAATCAACGCGCTGTTCTGCGGCTTCCCGGCCTCAGCCAGCACGTACAACAGATACGCTTGTTGATTCGCTTCCCACGGTGTGTCGAGCGACGTCGTCGCCCGCACGTTGTTCGTCAGATACTTGATGCCGTTGTCGAGCATATTCTGATTGACCGCGAAACCGGCCTGCCGCGCCTTGATCAAACCGAACACCACGTAGGTCGAAGTCTGCACGTTCGATTTTTCGTTGACCCACCAGCCCCAGCCGCCGTCGACGTGCTGTTGATTGGCAAGACGCTGCACGCCGAAGCGCACCAGCCGTTCCAGTTTTTCTTCCAACTCCGGCTCGGTAAGATTCAATTCCTTCAACGCCCGATAGGTCAACACATTCGGGAGGAAGCGGCTCACCGTTTGTTCCGCGCATTCGTACGGATAGTGCTCCAGATACTTCAAGCCTTCCGTCGAACCGGCTGCCAGCGACGGATCGATTTGCACTTTCAGATCGCCCTGCGTCGTATCGATCGACCTGGGCAGCACGATGACTTCATTGCGTACCGGGTCTTCTTTCGTCACGTTGCCGCTCGTCGCCGTCGTGTCGGGCGTGCTGTATTTGTAGATCGGCAGATGCTGATCGGGCGGCAGACCCGCGGTGGGCTTGCTCGCATCTTGCAAGCCGCCGCCGCGGACACTGAAGGTGAGATCGGCGTAAGGCGCATCGAGCACGGTCACCGGCCACTCCACGCGCACTGCGCCGCCCGCCGGAACGCTTACGCTCTGCTTCACCTGTCCATTGTTGATGGTGATGCCCGTGCCTTCCAGTGACACATCGGCTGTAATGTCATTGGCCGTATTGTTGTTGACGACGGCGGCCATGTTCAGTTTGTCGCCCACGACCATGAAGCGCGGCGTCACCGGTCGGATGAGCAGATCCTTGGTGCTTCTGATCTCCGATTGACCTTCGCCGACAAGCCCGTCCTTCGTGATCGCAATCGCCGACATGCGCCACGTCGTCAGATTATCGGGCAGCGTGAACGACACCGTCGCGAGGCCGTTCGCATCCGTGGTGACATCGGCTTTCCAGAAAGCCGTGTCGCGGAAATCGCCGCGCACGGTGAAGCCGCCCGCTGCCTCCGCGCCGCCGCCGCCGCCCTTGGCTTCTTCGGCCAACTTCACGTTGATGCGATCGACCGAGTACACCAGCGCTACGCCGGTGCGAATGCCCAGGCCGCGCTCGCCGTAGAACTGATCCGCGATGGGCAGCTGCAACCGATCGAGCAGCGAGAGCACCGCCAGATCGACCATCGCCAGCGACGTCTCTGCCTGCACCGGCTCGCCCGCGTAGTTCTCGATCTGCACGGTGTACGTCACCGTGTCGCGCGGCGCGTAGTGCTGGGTCGCCGGATCACGATCGGGAATCAGATCGATGGTCAGTTCCTGCGCGGCGCGATTCACCTTGAACGACGCATAGCCGATCTTGAACGACGGCGCGAGATCGTTTTGATCGACGCCCTTGACGATGACGACCGACACAAAGGCATTGGGCGCCATCGCCGGCGTGATCGGCACTTCGATCACGTCGCTGTTGGTCTTGAGCGTGATCACGCGCTGATCGAGGATGCGGCCGCGTTCCGTCGTGACTAAGGCGCGTACCTGCCCTTGATACGGCGACGGCACCAGGATCTTTGCCACATCGCCGGGCGTGTATTCTTTCTTGTCCGCCACCAGCGAGATGCGATCGTTGTTGTCCTGCCGCCACGACACATACTCCTCGCTCGACACCCAGACATACGTTGACGATGCGATCTTGTTGCCCTTGTCGTCAGTGCCGCGCGCCACCACGCGATATTCACCGCCGTTGGGCGGCGTGAACGAGGTCGTGCCCTGGCCGTCTGCGCCCGTGGTTGCGGTGGTGGTGAACACGGCCGTATCGCTGAACGACCATGTCCACATGATGTTGCCGAAGTCGTCCTGCTCCTGCACGTTGAACCACTCGCGCTGATAGAACACGACGTCGAGATTCTTGTTCCCGATCGTGTCGCCCTGCCAATCGACCGTCAGCAGATCGAAGTCCATTAGCTTACCCGCCGTGCCCACGTAATCGACCGGCGCGACGCCGATGTAGTAGTCGCCTTGATGCACGATCACGCTGACGCGATTCGCCACGTACTGCCCGTTGAGATCGGTCACGGCCGCTTCGACGTTGAAGGTCTGGCTGCCGGTCTTCTCATCCAACTTGGCGGGCAGGGCGATCTTGAACTTGCCCTGTGCGTCGGTCTGGCCTTCGCCGGACGCGATCAAGCCGCCGCGCGAAGCGTCATAAATGCCGCTGTAGTCGATGTCGTTCCAGCCGTAGTAGCCCGGCCCAGCGTAGCGATCGAAGTAGTAATCGCTGGCAACCGCCGACCAGTTGACGGGCGCATTGCCCACCGCGCCGCCGAAGAAGTAACTCGCTTCCACTTCCACTTCGACCGTTTCGCCTTGCAGCACTTCGTCTTTCGCCGCCGTTACATTTACCTGGAATTCAGGCCGTCGATATTCGGCCACGACGAAGTTGCCGTTGTAGTACTGCACGACGGGCACTTCCTGCCCCGGATAACGCACCGGAATCTGCGCCTGAATTGAATAGCCGCCCAGTGCGGCTTCGCCGTCGAGATCGAAATCGAAGTTGAATGTGCCGTGATCGTTCAACGGCTGCGTGCCGGTGTAGACTTGCTTGCCCTGCGCGTCATAGATCAACACGTCGATCAATTTCAGATTCGGATCGATCGCATAACGCGCGTCATCCTCTGTGCGCACGATGCCCTTGATGTGCACCGTCTGCCCTGGACGATAGATCGGCTTGTCCGTGTAGAGATAAGCGTTGTACACGCTGGCGTAGTAATTGGCATACACACCAAAGTCCCACGGCGCGATGCCTGCGTTCCAATCGCTGACCGCCACGCCGAACGGCCCGCCATAGTCGCCGATCACCGCCATCAAGTTGATGTTCGGATCGCGCTGCGCGGTGACATCGTATTTGTATAAACCCGCTTGATTCGTTGTGCCCGACGACAACCGATTGAAATCCGGATCGTAAATGTTGATCGGCACGTTCGGTGTCTCTTGTCCCGATTGGAGATTCGTGGCCCATACGAGCCCCTCTTTATCGGCGGCTTTGAGCGTGACGTTGTTATCGGCCACCACCATCAAGTGGCGCGTCGTGCCGCCGAAATCGTTTTGACTCTGCTCCGGCGAAGTGACGCGGATCAAGTAGATGCCCGTGGGCAGCACGCCGCCTGTATCGCTCTCCACGGGAATGCGGATCAAGCCCGCTTCGTTCAGCAGCTTGTCCACCGGCACGCTCCACGATCGCACTGGCGGCGATCCGACGGGCACCGGAATATCCCAGCGCGAATACGAATTCGGCCCGATGAGATAGGCGAACTCGTTCTGTGGCACTTGATAGAGATCGAAGTTAAGCTGCGACACGTTGCGATAGCGCACGTAGATCACCGTGTCGGTGTAAGTGCTGTACACGCCGAAGCGGCCCGGCACATCGAACCACTGCTCGGGCGGCAGCGGGCGCGTGCGGAAGTTGATCACCTGATCGGCGCCGAGGGGCTGCCCCCACTTATCGGCCACCTGCGCCCCGACGGTCACTTGATACTCGCCCGACGGTCCCGGCCCGAAGCCGTACACATAGCGCATGTCGTAATCGCTGTAGTAAGTGTAGACCTGTGTGGGCGAAATCTCCGCCGAGGTCGTCACGTATTTCAACGTCCTCTCATCGACCGGCGCGGAGAAGTAAATGTCCATCGAGGCGTAAGGCGCGGCACTGCCGCCATTCGTGGGATCGGTGCGGATCACAACCAGCGGTTTCACCGTCGTGAACGACCACGTATACTCGGCAGGCATGGGCAGGCCGCCGCTCGCGCCCATGGCGCCGGGAGCGAGGCGGACGTGATATTCCGTCTGGCGTTCCAGCAAGCTGGTCGGCGTGAAGATCAGCGTTTCGCCCAGAAACGAGTTTGGTCTACCGCCCAGTTGCGGCGCGGCCATCATGCCCTTTATACCCATTGGCATCATGTCGCTCATCATGGTCGAAGTCACCCACTTGAAAGTCCCCGCCATCTGCGGCCCATCGGGCGAACCCTGATGCAGCGCGAAGCGGCCCTCGACGCTGGCATGATCCATCGGCTGGCTGAAGACCAGCTGCACGGCTTGATCGAGCCAGACGTCGCTTCCGCCGGGCCCATTGGAGATCACTTGCGGCGTCATCGTCGTGAACGACCACACGACGTCTTCACGCAGTTCCGCGCCCAACGGATCTTTCAAGCCCGCCGGAACTTTGGCTGTATACTTGATGCCAGCCCGCAAGCGGTCATCGGGGCGGAACACATAGATCGAGGTGTTGATCCATTCGCCCTGGCCCTGCACCGGCGGATCGATCACTAACGGCTGCGGGACGCTGCGCGTGGCCTGTTCCTCGATCGGCACCAGCGGCACAACGGGCCGATTGAACATCACGGTAATGTCGGTGTCGGGATCGACGGCTTCTGCGCCGTCCGCCGGCATGACCTGTGTTACATCCAGAAAGCCGACGGCTTTGAAGGTGAATTGCAGCGGCTGGCCCAGCATCTGTCCATTAGCCGCCAGGGCTGTGGTCAGCACATTGACGCTGTAGAGCTCGCCGCGCGCAAAACCCTGTCCCGTCGGCACAAAGGCGACCTGCGTGTTGTCGCCGTTCCACTTGAACGCGCCACTCACTTTGGGCGTGATCTGAAACGCACTCTCGACTGAGGCGCGATCCATGGGCTTGTCGAACGAGAGCGTGATCGGCGCTTCGGTGCCTTGCTCTTCGCCGCGCGCCGGCACACGATCGATCACAAAGGGCGGCAGCTTGGCGATCAAGTCCTGCACGACTTTGTCCGGCTGGTTGCGCGTTAGCAGAAACACGCCGCCCGCGATCAAGCCGATCACCGCGACGATGGCGATGATGATCAATGGCATTCGATTGGAGGGACGCGGAGGATTTGCAGTAGCCATGACAACTCCTTGATGAGTGAAAAGTGAAAAGTGAACGATTCACTCTTTGCTCTTCACTTTCATGGTATAAGGTTCACTTCCACTGAACTGAGATGCTCCGTCGCGCCATCACGCGCATTCACCACATACACCAGCACGCGGCCCGGCCCGGCGGCAGACACCTTGATCGGCACTTCGACCATCACCTGTGCCGGCAAGCCGGCGGTCAACTCCGCGGTTTGCTCCACACGGCCCACGGCCTGATTGTTCGCGTCAAGCACTTCGACGACGATCTTGGGACCCAGCATGGTGGCAGCCGCAACTCTGACAACGCCTTTCACTTCCGCGTTGGGGCTGGGAAAAATCAGCGTAATCGCTTCGGGCGTCTGCGGATCGATCGGGACGGCAGTGGCCGGCGCGTCGCCGTTCAGTTCCACCTCGACCGAAGCGAGATGGGTGACGCCGTTGTTAGTGGGTGAAACGGCATAGACCTGCACCCGGCCTGTCTGCCGTGACACATCCGGCGGCAAGGCCACCTCGGCGCTGAAAGCGCTGCGCTGATCCGGCCGAGCCTGAATCACCGGTCGGGTTGTGGCGATGACTGTGCCCTGCGCGTTGCGCACCAGCACATTCAATTGTTGCGCTATCGCCGGATCGCTCAACCCTTCGATCCGCACTGTTCCGCGCGTCCCTTGACCCGGTTGTGGAGACGTGATCAGAATCGCTTCCACGGGGGCCTGTGTCATATCGGGCGCTGCGCCTGAGGGCGACGAGCTGCCGATCGCCGGCACCATGACGCGGTTCGCGCCGGACGGCGTCGGCGTTGAACCGAAGGCTCCGCCTTCAAAGCCGCAGGCCAGGGTCGTCAGGATGATGACGGTTAATGCCAACAACCTCAACCACGATCGATGGGTAGAAACAATCGAGTGTCGCATGTGGATTCTCCTAGCATAACGTTCTGCGCAGCAGTTGTGTTCCACGCCAGCCCACGCTGAAACTACGCTTGGCTGACGCTTGGTCGACGATGTGCGCCGGAGGTCAGGGCGCTGCCTGAGGCACAATCGATTATACTCCAAACGAAATCCGCGCCGGGAGATCGACGGAATGGTTAAGGTTGCATTACCGTTCGATTGCGCCTATTGCGGCCAGACACGTGCTGTATTTATAATGGAGGCACCTTGATTTATCGGTGGAGGAACTCATGGCTGAATTAACTCGCAAAGAATTCTTGATGGCTCTGATCAGTGCCGGCGATCGGCCGCGCCTAAGCGGACTCGATCTGACTGAACTGGATCTAGGAGAAATCGATCTGCGCGGCGCGAATCTGCGCAACACCAAGCTGGGCCGCGCTGATCTCAGTATGACTGATTTCAGCGAGGCGACCCTGGCGGGGGCGGTCATGATCGGCGCTAATCTCAACCGCGCCAAATTGATCCGGGCCGATCTCACTGAAGCCGATCTAACCGGCGCAAATCTCAAGGAAGCGGTGCTGACGGCGTGCACGCTGGTCGGCGCGAATCTGACCAATGCCCAGCTGACCTTTGCGAAACTGAGCGAAGTTATTGCCAACAGTGCTTATTTGCGCGGTGCGAACTGCAACGGCGCCAATTTGACCTTTGCCAAGTTCTCTGGCTGCGACTTTACCTCGGCCAACCTCAGCGGCGCGGACTTAAGCGGATCCGATCTGCGGCACAGTGATTTTCGCGGCGCCGATTTGTCCTACGCCAACCTCAGCAATGCCGATCTGAGCCAGACATTGATTGAGGGCGTCAACTTTACCGGCGCCAATTTGCGCGGCGTTTTCCACAGCAATGTTGTTTTGGCGGACGCGATTCTGGAGGGCGCCATCTTGCCCGACGGCACGCGGTATGGTGAGGAACCGGTAACGACCATCCGCTGACCCGGCTCAAGTGGGGTTGAGTCCGGTCGCCGAGCTGCAAGACGTTTGGATTGCGTTAAAAAACCATTCTTCCCCCCAAATTCCCTGCTCAATAGTGACCTAAATCCTAAAGATATTCTGTCGTGATAGTGGTATAGTGCTATGTGGAAAGAATGTTTCAATCGAAACGAACATAGGTTCTAAATTTACTCGGGCAAGAGGCGAATTGCCGTGAAGACGCGAATCACAGACAATCTAAGGCGGTTTCTCGCAATCATAGGGCCGCGGGGCGAACGTGGCCAGAGCATGGTCGAAATGGCTCTGGCGTTTCCCATTTTACTGCTCGTTCTGGCAGGCACGCTTGAGGTTGGAAAGTACTTCAACGACTATCTCACCTTCCTGGATGCCACGCGTGAGGCCGCGCGCTACGCGGCCGATGGCGACCTGGTTCTGGCAACCGAGCCCAGCACCAGCTGTGACGACAATTTCTACCATCAAGCAGCGTGCCTGGCTCAGCAGAACATTTCGGGGCTCAGCTTCGATAAGCTCGCCGACGATATTGTGGTTTCGGCCATGTCCGTGGACAGCAGTGGACACATCATCTCCCGCTACCCGCGTGCCTGCTCTGATCCCGCACCTCCGCCGTTTCTGCCCAACTACTGTGATGCCCTGGTGAGCAACAGTCAAGAAGGCTGGTCGTACTGCGAGCATATTACCAAGACCGGGTGCAAAGTAACGAGCTCTCGTTTTTCGAATGCGGCTATTGAAGCCATGCTGGCGCAAAGTCCCAATAGTCCGGGCACCGGGTTGGTGATCGTCGAGATCTACCGGTTACACCGGCAATTTCTGGGGCTGATTCCGCCGGGTATGGCGTTTTTGCCGCAGGAAATTGTCATGCATACTTACACCATGATGCCGCTGCCGTCGGCGGCGCCGCCGCCATCGTACGCCGGGCCTTAGTGCGATTGAGCGGGCACACTTCCAAACAGGGAAGCGCTAGATCATATGAATAATAAATTGACTCAACTCCAGGACACTTCAACCAACACCCAACGCGGACAGGCCATTGTCTTGATCGCGTTCGGCTTTATCATGCTGCTGGCCTTTACCGGCCTGGTGGTAGACGTTGCCCGCGTGTTCGTGACCCGCGGCGAGCTGCGCCGCGCCGTCGACGCAGCCGGGTTGGCCGCCACGTCGCAGTTTCGCCAGGGCGCCACGGGAGCGAAGATTGTCAACGCCGCCTACGATCTGGTGGCGACACACGGCATCTTCAGCCCGACCGTAACGGTCGAAACGTGCGACCTCGCTGGAACAGCGATCAATAGCGAACTGTGCCCGCCGTCAGGCCAGCCCAAGCGCAAGCTGGTGCGCGTCACCGCTTCGGCCGAAGTTCCCATGCTGTTCTTGCAGCTCATCGGCATTAACAATGTGGATGTCGCCGGGGAGAACATGTCTGAAGCCGCTTCGGTGGAAGCGGTGCTGGTGCTGGACAATTCGGAATCGCAGTCTTATGACTTTGCAGGCTTGCCGGGGTCTTTGGCAGCCCAATATGCTTCATGCAATCAATCCAACATCAACGACATCTATGCTTGTCTGAACGGCGGCACATTGTCAAACGGTACCACAGTGCTTGGCTGCAACAACGAGATCATTCCGGATCCAAATCCAAACTATCCCGCCCTGACGCGCGGCATCTGCCAGCCATTCCGCAAGACCAAAGAAGCGGCCTACGCATTCATCAAACGCCTGTACCAGGGCTACGATCGAGTGGCGATTATCAATTTCAATGAACGAGCTAATAACGCGGTTCCTCTGACGGGTAACCTGGATGGCGGTGCCGGTAGTGCCATTGACTTGATCAACAACATGAATGTATATGTTTCGCCAGGTAACGCATCCCAGCCCAATCCCAACGGGCATGTTCTCTGTAATTCTGACACAGCGCCTGAAGATTTCTGGAAATGTGGCTCAAGTAACATTTCAGAAGGGTTGATCTACGCCAACAATGTATTTGGTAACGTGAGCAATCCGCCCAGACAAGATGCGTTGTGGGTGACCTTGTTGTTGGTCGATGGCGCGGCGAATCGCGCTCCACTCAATGCTGCACTCACCTGGTCAGATCCGCAATATGGTGTCTGTCCACTCTCTGAACGGACCACCCCGCTCAAATGTCGCGACGCCGATTCAAATACCCGGCACAAACCTGATGATGTGGGTCCCGGCTTTGGACTATACGATGCGGACGACTATGCCCGTGACGCCGGCGAACAGCTTGGCCTGGATCCAGAGAGGTTTGTCAGTCCGCTGCCCGGCGGCAAGCCGGCCGGTGTGTTGATGTACACCATTGCTCTGGGCAAGAACTCGGTGTGTTCTAATGGAGCGTACACGCCGCCGGGTGGCGGCGGGGCCGCGACGTGCACCGGTTCCAATGCCGTCTATGGCGATCCGGATGCTGCCGAGCAGCTGTTGCGCTATGTTGCCGACATCGGCGACGACGGCAATCCCACCACCGGACCTTGCCTGGATCGGGCAGCGCCCTACCGTGATGCCACCACCAAATGGGATCCCGATGGCCGCGCGGATGACGCCGGCCTGGGCCTGCAATGCGGCAATTATTATTTTGCGCCGGATGCCAACGAGCTAGAGCGTATCTTCCTGGAAATTGCCGGACGCATTTTCACGCGCATCAGTGGCTGATGGATGCTTGAACATCTGAGTGATCTCATTTCAAGTTTTTTTGCTGGCAGGTAATCTATGACAACGAAACGATTGTTCCCGAAATACAACCGACGGCGCAGCCGAGGGCAAGCCATGGTGGAGTTTGCCTTGATCTTGCCGGTGCTGCTGATCCTGCTGATGGTGCTCATCGAGGTAGCTCGCCTGTTCTCGGCCTGGCTCATTGTCGAGAACTCGGCACGCGAGGCCGCGCGGTACGCTGTCACCGGTCTGTTCGATCCGACGCATTGCACCGACGGCGATCAATGCGATGCCAGCAACGTGCTGCCGAAGGAACAACGTGAAGCCCTGGAAGACGCGGCTCGCCTGCTCACGATCGAAGACGTGGCCCGCGGCGCGGCCAATGGCATCCTGTCTGATTTCGGCGCAGCACGCGAGCAGCGCAGCTTCATCGACTTCACCATTTGCAGCACCCGGCGCGACGAGGACGGTAATGCCCGATATGCTTACCTGGAAGAGCCGATCGCGCCATCCACCACGGTGCATCCGCGCTGTGTCTTGATCAATGATGGCTCGCTGGAAGAAGATGCGGGCGGCCCGGGCGACCGCGTGATCATCTCCGTGCTGTTCGATCATCCCGTCATCACGCCGCTGCGCGCCATCGCCGATTGGATGCCGCTCCTGGCCCGGCGTGAAATGATCGTGGAACGGTACCGCACGGTCCGCATTCAGGGACTGCCGCCCACCATCAGCGGCCCGACAGCCACTTTCACCAATACGCCGACTGAAACATTGACCGGCACACCGACGCCGACCGATACGCCGACGCCGACCGACACGCCGTCACCGACGCCGACGCCCACCGACACACCGACGATCACGGCTACGCCCACCAGCACGCCTACGCCCAGCTGCGACGATTTGGGATATGATAATGACGAGCCATTGTACCTGGGTAGCGGCGGGGACGCGGACAAAGTGTTTGGCTATCTAGTTAATAACAGTTCCTTCTACACAGCCGGGCTGACTAGCGCCACGGTCAGCTGGCCCGGTTCCGCCGCTCCGGTGAGTGTCTGGCACGACGAATTTACCGGCGCTCCGGCGGTGGTGTTTGACCGCTATTTATGGAATGGTGCTTTGCTTGTCAATGCCCCGGATCGTACGATGACGATGGGCATGCCGTCCTTCAGC
>Ga0209254_10002622_pt1 | contig 16375 bp, 20 predicted proteins | sample FrelakmetDIP11DI_FD_187148 | JGI IMG/M metagenome (GOLD analysis project Ga0209254, IMG submission 187148) | Freshwater lake sediment microbial communities from the University of Notre Dame, USA, for methane emissions studies - DIP11 DI (SPAdes)... | ecosystem: Environmental > Aquatic >... | reverse complement strand
CTTATTACACCAACATATGGGGGTTATAAGATGTAAAACCGCCACATTTAGCGCCCCCGCAGGGATTTGAACCCTGAACCTACTGATTCGAAGTCAGGCACTCTGTCCAATTGAGCTACGGGGGCAGACGGGCAAATTATACCTTAACCGCCGAGCAATATCCCGATGACCACCGTCAGCACACCCACCGAGGTGATGAGCATCCCGGTTTTCCAGGGAGCCACGCCGGTGTATTTCCCCCATTGGTACCCGGAAAGAAACAGAACAGCGAAAGAAACAATGTTCGAGCTCCGGATGGCTAGCTCGACGTTCTGCCGAAAAATCACCAAAGGAATCAACGATGGGATGATCGCGATCACCGCTACGACAACGTGACCCATTATCGCGGTGAAATCCTCGCGTTTGAAGTTTATATTTTGCGGTTTACTGTTGCGCAAAAACCCCAGGATATTCCGGTAAAGCGAAGTACGCTGCTCTTCTTCGGTGATCGGTTCAAGGATGTAATCCAATTCATCGGCTATGACCTCCACGGCGGATGCATCATCCTCAGCGGTCTGGATGCTCTTCAGCAGCCTGTGTTTTTCACTGCGTTCGAGGAGGGAGAATAGAGCGTACATGACTCCATCAAAGAACCCCCAGGTGATTACAGTGATCAGTGCGCCAAGGATCATGTTTGAAATAATTGTTTCCTGGTTCTCGAAAAATTCAAAGGAGGGATATTGATTCACCCGGTACACAAGGGTGAAAAAAAGCATAATCAATATGCTGAACATTGTTTCAGAGAGTCTGTCTATCGGGCTGATCAGGTTCTCGAGGATGTTCCCTTTTGGCTTGGCTCTGTACCCGGGACGGAGCGGATTTCTGACTGTCATTGGCCTCTCCCATTTCTAACTCAGGATAATGATTTACCGATTATTTAAAAGGGCTGTGCTGAAATTAGGTCATTTCCTGCAAAAGCAAAAAGGTCGGGATCAATCATTCCGCCCGTTTCATTCGCAGGGTTCAACGATCAATAGAATTGTTGACCCATTGGTTTTACTCTTTTACGTATGGCTCGCCATCTGCGGCAGGCGGTGTTGATCTCCCCACAACACCGGCCAGTATGATCAATGTGATGATATAAGGCGCCATCAATAGGAATTCCGACGGAATCGGCACAGATAGGATTTGAAGTTTCACCTGTAATGAATCGGCAAAACCAAATATTAATGAAGAGAGGAACGCCCCGATCGGCGTCCACTTGCCAAAGATCATTGCCGCCAATCCAATGAAGCCTTTCCCAGCAGTCATATTCTGGTCGAACCGGCCGATAGATCCAAGGGTGTAATATGCTCCCCCAACTCCGGCGATCATGCCTCCGGCAATTACATTAACATACCGGATCAGGTATACATTGACCCCCAGGGTATCCGCTGCCTTTGGGTGCTCTCCGACCGCGCGGGTACGCAGTCCCCAGGGTGTATAAAACAGGACAAAATGCATGGCAAATACCAGGATCAGCATAAGGTAAACGATCAGGTTGTTTTCAAAAAAGATTGGGCCAATTATTGGAATCTTGGAAAGAATCGGGATAGGGATAACCGGGAAGATGCCTGAATTGTTTAGAAGGTCACCATACGGTTCCAAAAATTTCGATTGAAAGAAACTTGTTAACCCAACCCCAAGGATATTAATCGCCACACCACTAACGATCTGGTTCACCCGGAAGCGGATGCAAAGTACGGCATGGAGGCTGGCAAAAAGTCCGCCGGTCAGAATCGCCACGATCAAGCCAAGATAAAGATTGTGCGATAAGGTGGCAGCGATTACAGCGGTCTGCGCTGAGAACAGCAGCATACCCTCGATCCCGATATTCACAACACCGGATCGTTCGCTGATCACCCCGACTAGGGCTGCCAGCGCAATTGGTGTTGCTCTGATCAATGTGCTGGATAACATCCCCTCCAGGTTGAATTCCCTGCCGGCAGCTCCCCAGATCAGGAAGGCTATAACGAAACAAAAACTAAGGACACCGGCCAAAGCTCCGGTGGATCGTATTCCAACAGCGAGTTGATATGCACCAATGCAAATTAGCACCAACGCAAGGACATAGATAGCGATTTGCGATGGGACAGTAACTGATGGGATCGGGATTGCATTGGAGTGCACAAGATTCAAATTAAAAGTTGTTGTGTCACTGGAATTAATCTGGCTGCCAAAAATAAAGAACATGAACAAGCCAACAAAAACCAACAACAATCCCCAAATGATCTTTGATCTGGAGCTTCCAAGTTTTTTCGGAGGGGCGGAGACAGTGGATTTAGCCATTGCTTCCTCTCTTAAATTTTTGATTGAATATGGGATTATTCATAGATCATTTCCATCCCCTGGCGTGAACAACCTCTTCCTTGTGCGGGGCACCGACTCTGTATATTGCGCGTATGATAATCGGAGCTGCGATGAAGACGATCACCAATCCCTGGATGACCGAAATGATATCGATCGGAATCCCAGCCAGCGATTGCATAGAGGTGGCTCCACCGCGGAGTACCCCGAAGAGGATGGCAGCCAGGACAACACCGAGGGGATGGCTGTTACCGATCAGCGCAAGGGCGATTGCATCAAAACCAAATCCAGCTGAAAAACCCTGTCCGACCCAGTGGTCGGTTCCAAGCACTTGAACAGCGCCGCCTAACCCTGCCAGAGCGCCGCTGACAACCATGATCAGGATAATATTATTTGATATATTCATCCCCGCATACTTTGCTGCGTTGGGGTTGGCTCCGACAGCCCGGATCTCATACCCGATCTTGGTTTTAAATAACAACCACCAGATAAAAAATGCAATACCGATCGCAAAGAAAAATCCCCAGTGAAACCGCAAAGGTTCAGGAAAGAACCGCGGAAGCATAGCGGATTCCTCTATTACCGGTGTAAGCGGACGGTACCCGGTTGCTTTCATGGGGCCATTCAGAAGCCAGTCACTCAACCGGAAGGCGATCCAGTTCATCATGATCGTGGTAACGACTTCATGTGCGCCGGTTTTTGCCTTCAACAAGCCGGGAAGGAATGCCCACGCACCCCCGGCTATTGCCCCACCCAAAATTGCCAATGGAAGATGAATGGCCGGAGAAACGCCCTTGAGCGAATAACCCACAAACGCCGACCCGAGAGCACCCATAAAGAATTGTCCCTCAGCGCCGATGTTGAATAAGCCGCCGCGAAAACCAACAGCAACAGCAAGCCCAGTAAGGATATATGGGGATGAAGCTACCAGGCTTTCCGTAAAAGGATAAATCGCTTTATACAAAGCTGAAGGATCGCCGGATGCAAAATAAACCTGGACAGCAGCGAAAAATGCGGGGAAGCTGCCAATTGATCCGGCGAAGAGGGCTCCATATGCTTTAACAATTGCCTGCCAACTCACCAGGAGTGCGGCTAGGGGGTCTTTGAAGAATTGTTGATAATATGGAAGGACTTTCAGGTCAGTGAAAACAATGAAAAATGCACCGATGATCAGCCCGGTGAGAACAGCTAGTGTGGGGATGAGGAAGGATTGATAATTATAGGATCGGGGTGCCTTTTGATGGACATATAATTCCTGCTCTGGAGTTTCAATTGGCTTGCTTTCGGGAGTTTTTTTATCCTTTTTCAATGTCATTCCTCCTAAAATACCCGTTCCACTTCGGCTTCCGTCGTTTGGCGTGGAGTGGTCGAAAGGGCTTCTTCAACGGAAATACCAGCCATGAGGAGACCAAGATATTGGCGGTTTACCCTTATTCCGGGTACGACATCCACGATGCGCCCTTTATACATCACCGCTATCCTGTCGGATAACGCAATGATCTCATCCAGTTCGGGGGAAACCAGCAAGACAGCTGTGCCCTCATCACGTTTCTTGACGATCTGCTTATGGATATATTCGATCGAGCCAACGTCAAGACCCCGGGTGGGTTGGGAGGCAATCACCAGTTTGGTAGGCCGGGAAAGTTCCCTGGCGATGATCACCTTCTGCTGGTTGCCACCGGAGAGTGTAGAAGCATTGACATATACATTGGGTGTGCGGACGCTGTATTGGTCAACGAGTTCCTCTGCTGTACTGATGATGGTTTTTTCCTGAAGGGTTACTCCCTTCGAGAAGGGTGGCAGGTAATATGTGCAGAGAACCAGGTTGTCGTAAACCGGAAATGAAAGGATCAGCCCATGTTTTTGCCGGTCCTCAGGTACGTGGGCAACCCCTTTTTCAAGGATCTTCCGCGGGGTTGGTTTCTTCAGCGTTTCACCAAGAATCTTGATCTCCCCTGCTTCCGGTTTGGAAAGACCGGTCAATGCATACACGAGTTCGGTCTGCCCGTTACCTTGAACCCCGGCGATTCCAAGAATCTCACCCAGGTGCACATCCAGAGTTACTCCATTTACAGTGAGATTCTCACGCTCATCACGAACATAAAGATCGTTTACCTCCAGGGCAACCCCTTTCGGTTTCGCCTCTGTTTTTTCAACGGTCAGGTTTACATCCCGCCCGACCATCATGGTGGCAAGTTTTTCAGGATTGGAATCCTTGGGTCTTACCGACCCGACAGATTTTCCCTGCCGCAAGACAGTGATCCGATCCGCGATCTCCATCACCTCTTTCAGTTTATGGGTAATGAAAATGATCGATTTCCCCTTATCGATTAGGGAGTGGATGACTTGAAAAAGCCCTTCAACTTCCTGGGGGGTGAGGACCGCGGTGGGCTCGTCAAGGATCAGGATCTCCGCATGCCGGAAAAGAACCTTAATGATCTCCACTCGCTGCTGGGTTCCGACAGGGATATCTTTGATGTATGCAGATGGGTCAACCTCCAGGCCATATTGATCCGATATTTCGCGGATACGTTTTTCTACCGAGACTTTATCGAGGATAACACCACCTTTTGTTTGTTCCACTCCCAGCATCACGTTCTCGGTAACTGTCATCACCGGAATGAGCATGAAGTGCTGGTGAACCATCCCAATCCCCTGGGCAATCGCATCCGTGGGCCCGTGGATACTTACCTCCTTGCCATTTACCCGGATGGTGCCTTCATCAGGTTTATACAAACCATAAAGGATGTTCATCAAGGTGGTTTTACCAGCACCGTTTTCTCCCAGCAAAGCCAAAATCTCACCTTTATTCAAGGTGATATCGATATGGTCATTTGCGAGTACTCCGGGGAAACGCTTGGTAATTCCGCTTAATTCCAGTACCTTTGGCATTGGCTACTCCCTCAAAATTTATCAGCAGAACTATTCAATATTGTATCAGAAAATAAAATGAGAGAGCCGGTTTTTGAACCGGCTCTCTTTTGTACATTAACTAAATCATACTGAATTAGGGGCAGGCCAAGACGCCATCGACGGTGATCGCACCGGAGATGAGATCGGCTTTCGCCTGTTGAACCTGGGCCATCAATTCTGCGGAAACTTTGGATTCCCAATCGTGTAAGGGGGCAATATCCACACCGCCATCCTTGAGGGCGAAGTTGGCAACGCCGCCTTTGTACGTGCCATCGACAACAGTTTTCGCTGCATTGAAAACTGCTACATCGATTTTCTTGAGGACGCTGGTTAGATAAGTCTCTTTGTATTCAGGAGCGGTCTCATACCAGTCGGCGTCCACACCAATATACGAGCAGGTTCCGGTTTCTTTGCAGAATGCAGCCGAACCCAGACCGATAGGTCCACCGACACCCATGAAGACATCAGCGCCTTCCTGGGCCATTGATTCGGTGATCTTGCGGGCATCATCCGTGCTGCTGAAATTGCCGGTGAACACGCCATCGTTCTTGCAAGTATCCCAACCTAAAACTTTGACATCCGTGCCATTGAGCTGGTTGTAATACTTGACACCTGCTTCCAGACCTTTCATGAAGATGGAGACGGTCGGGAGGTTCATACCACCGTAAGTTCCAACGACACCAGTCTTAGATGTTCCAGCAGCCAACATGCCTGCCAGGAAGGCAGCTTCGTCAGTCTGGAAGGTCAACCCAACCACGTTGGGAAGCTCAACATCAGAACCGCAGTCCTTGCCAACAACTGCACCCGGCCAGCAATCTGGGAAGGCGTAGTCGACGATTGCAAATTTAGTATCGGGATTCGCTTTCGCAGAAGTGGCAGTATCAACACCAAGAAGGAAGCCAACCGTGGTGATCAGGCTAGCTTTTTCATCGACGAACTGCTGGATGTTCTTTGCGTAGTCTGACTGCTGGGTGGATTCCAAGTATTTCCCGTCCAAACCGAATTCAGCAGCTGCATCCTGAACGCCTTTCCAGGCCAGGGCGTTGAAGGATTTATCGTCCACACCGCCCATATCGGTCACTTCGCCGAAGATCATTTTGGGTTCGGGGGGTGGGGGAACATCGGTCGGTGGGGGGGCTTCGGTGGGTGCAACTGGGGCTTCGGTTGGTGCAGCAGTCGGCGTCGCGCAAGCCGAAAGGATCATGGAAACCATGATCAAGACACCTAAAACAGCAAACAACTTTTTAGACATCGGTTTCTCCTCCTGAGAAAATAGTGGGTTTTTGCCAGGGTGCAATTTACCAATCTTGTACCCCATGCAATAATCAGTATAACCTTAATTCAGGGGTTATGCAACATTTATTAAGAAATCTGCAAATCGGACGAAACCTGCGCTTCCCCGCGCTTCACCCCCAGCATGGCTAACAACGCAAATAGCAGGAATATCGGTGAGACGATCATTAATAAATTGTAATTCCCTCCACTCACCTGGATGACCGCGCCATAGAGGATCGGGCCAGTGATAGCTGCCAGGGTGGAAAATAGGTAATAAAGGCCGGTATATGTGCCAATATGGACTGCATCGGTCATATCCACGACCATGGGTAATGAATTAATATTGATTAACGCCCATGCCACACCCAGGAGCATCATGATAAAACTCAGCGAATAGATAGGCCCGACAAGCGGCAGGGTTGTAACCAGTTCCGCCAGGGTTTCCCGGGGGATGAAAAAGATGGCAGCAACACCCAGCATCATCAGGGTGACCCCGGTGATGATCGTCTTTTTCCGGCCAACAGCCGAACCGATATACCCTGCTGGAATGGCAAAGATAACAAAAAGGAGGGATAACTGGCCAAGCATCCTGGCACCATCCGATTCAGGCAGCAGCAGGTAATTCTTTGTGAATAAGGTGAAAAAAGCCTCTATTCCAGCATAGGCAACAAACCAGAAAAAAATCGCGCTCAGAAGCCGGATTTCTGACCGGTCCGGGGAATTGAGCATGGTTTTAATGCTGGAAATAATCCCAGGTTTTTCTTCTTCGGTGATCTCCAGGATTTCTGGCTCACGAATGAAGATAAGCACCAGGATGGCTGCGATTAGGACGAGCACGGCTCCCATGAGGAAAGGGTACTCAGGGTTCATATCATAGAGTTTTGCTCCGCCGATGAATGCAATGATCGCCCCCAGCCCTCCCATGAGGTTGATAATGCCGTTCGCTTGCGAGCGGTATTTTGAAGGCGTTATATCAGGCATAAGCGCTACAACCGGGGTACGCCAGATTGACATACTGATCAGGAGGGCGATCGACGCCAGGAAAAAGGCGAATAAACTACCCGCCAGGGGGAGCATGATGAAGGATAACGCGGCGATTGGTGCTCCAACCAGGATGAAAGGCAGCCTGCGCCCGATGCGAGTGTGGATCCGGTCCGACCAGGCTCCGACTGCTGGTTGGATAAATAGGGCAGCGATGTTATCCAGGGTCAAAAAAATGCCTATAAATCCTACGGCTAGAAGGAATCGGTCCTGAAGAAATATCGGGACGTAGGCGTTATAAACACTCCAGATTACACTAACCCCGAAGAAACCGAACCCAAGCAAGAAAGTCTTCCCAATACTGAATTTCATTTTTTGTCTCCCTCATTAGATTCTTGATTTTGTTCTAAATCTTTCAAAAACTCATTATCCTTTTTGCTCAGTTCAATGTTATTAAACAAATCCGGCCGGCGGATGAAGGTCCGCTCAAGCGCCTGTTCCCTTCGCCAACGGTCAATCGCAGCATGGTTTCCTGAAAGGAGCACATCCGGCACTTTCCAGCCCCGGAATTCCTCCGGGCGGGTGTACTGCGGGTATTCCAGGAGACCTGAAGCGAAAGAATCATCCAACGCCCCATCCGGGTCACCCAGAACGCCTGGGAGGAATCGGGAAATACTATCCACCAAAATCATGGCCGCCAGTTCACCGCCGGTGAGCACGTAATCGCCAATGGATATTTCATCGCTGACCAGGTGCTGCCGGATGCGCTCATCTACCCCTTCATAATGCCCGCAAAGCAGGACGATCCGGTTTTCTGTGGATAGTTCCCTCGCGATCGAATGGTTATAGGGCTTACCCTGCGGGGTGAGCAAGATGCGTGGAAAGGCCGGGTTTTCGCCCAGGATGGATTCAAAAGCCGCGAATACAGGTTCCGGTTTCATCACCATCCCGCCACCGCCTCCGTACGGGGTATCGTCGGTGGTATGATGTTTATCGCCAGCCCAATCGCGGATATTGAACAGGTATACTTCCAGCAAATCATTGGCGATCGCCCGCTTCAAAATGCTGGATTCAAGGTAGGGAGTGAATACTTCGGGGAAAAGGGTGAAAATATCGAAGCGCATGGATTGATTTTAGCTGTTAGGTCATCCCGGGGCAAGTTATAAAGGGTCGCGGTTATTAATCGGGCTTGGTACTGAATTTCCAATGAGAATGATAACGAAGATGTTAGGATTTCTTAATAAATATACATTCCAGGATTTATCACAACCGACAGGGGTTAAAATGGATTTGCGAATATGGAAACATCCAATATCGGGATCTGGTTGGCATTTTTAGCCGGGTTGGCCTCGTTTTTGTCCCCTTGCGTCCTTGCCCTTGTTCCTGTGTATATTGGCTACTTGAGCGGCAGGGCAGCAGGGGATGATTATTCCCGTTCGGATCGATGGGTAACATTTTTCCATGGGATCGCATTTGTCTGCGGTTTCAGCCTGGTTTTCATCCTATTCAATATTGTCGCTGCATCGCTGGGTCTGCTACTCGCGGATTTTCAAACCTGGCTGGCAAAGATTGGCGGGATCTTGGTGGTTATTTTTGGGATCCACCTTACCGGGTTATACAGGATTCCATGGTTGGATTTTGAAAAAAAGATCAATCGCCCTGTACCAAAACGGTTTGGCCTGGTCACTTCATTTATTTTCGGGGTCATTTTTTCTGCAGGATGGACCCCGTGCGTGGGTCCTGTTTTGGGTTGGATCATGACTTTCTCGTTGAACGGGGGCTCAATCATCAAGGGGATTGTTTTCGGGGCGGCTTATTCTGCCGGTTTGGCGATCCCGTTCCTGCTCGCTGCTTTGGGTATTGGCTGGGTGACGGTGATTCTCCGCAAGTATTCCCGGGTCATGCGGATCACCGAGGTCGTGATGGGGATCATCATGATCCTGGCGGGTTTGATGCTCTTTTTTGATTCCTTCAGCATAATTACCAAAGTTTTTCCGGATTTTACGCCTGGTTTATAATATGAGAATTATCTAATCGTCACTAAACAATTGCTCCTTTAAAACTCCTTTAAAGTGATTGAATCATTAAGGAATGGGGTTTATAATTTATTATAAGGAATTGAAATTTTGTAAATCAAAAAAGGAGAATAAATATGTCATACGGACCGATTGATTTTCTTGCACTTGAATTCAAGGGCAACCAGTTTAAGGGTGAGATCCTGAAGGAACTAAACACTCTCATGGCTCAAAAGATCATTCGCGTTATTGACCTGGTGATCGTTTATAAGGATCCACAAGGTGCAGTCACGGTAAAGGAGATTCAGCAACCGGATGTGGAGTTTATCGCCATTTTTGATCCGACCAAAGTTGAAACCCAGGGAATGATCAAGAAAGACGACATCGATATGATCGCCTCAAATCTGGAGAACAACTCTACAGCCGGGTTGCTTCTTTATGAAAATTTGTGGGCGACGACTTTTAAGGATGCCTGTCTCCGTGCTGGAGGCGCTGTACTGATGCAGGAACGCATCCCCTACCAGGTAGTTGATGAAGTTATTCGCGATCTTTCTTTGGCCGAAAAATAGTAATAACCAAAACCTGAGACGATAGTTGCTCGGGTAACCGAAAAAATAATCAGGAGAAAACCATAATGATGCGAAGAAGAGCAGTCGGAAGATCAGTTGTCCGGACCGCTGCAACTACAGCGGTGGTGGTTGGGACGGCAGGTGCGGTTTCGCACTCCCAGCAGCAAAAATATGCGAACCAGGCAGCCCAACAACAAGCCGCCGCAGCTCCAGCTCCCGAGCAGCCGCAGGCAGCAGCTCCAGCAGGCGACGACCTCAATTCCCAATTGATGCAGCTTTCCCAGCTGCACAATGCCGGTGTCCTTTCGGATGAGGAATTCACGCAAGCCAAGGCAAAATTGCTCGGGGGATAATTAAGATCAAACCAATAATATTGACGAGATTATTCTAATCTCCGCAGGATAAATAGTACTACCAGCCTCAGTTTCTGGGATCGTCCGGATTCTGAGGCTGGTATTTTTATTGCAACAAATCAAGTACTCATTAATTTATGGAGGAATTAAATGGCACAAAAAACTGAATTAAAAAGCCTGGGGTACGAAATCTTCATCGCGGTTCTCTCGGTAATATCCATTTTTAATCTTATTGTTAACTTATTTGTTAAAGATCCGGATTTATATAATGTATTTATTATCATGAATAGTATTTATAGCATCATCTTCTTGGGTGATTTTACCTATCGTTTATTGACCGCACCTTCGAAAAGCAATTATTTCTTCCGCCAATTCGGTTGGGCGGATCTGCTGGCCAGTTTACCGTTTGAACAGACGAAGATTCTAAGGGTTTTCCGTCTGGTGCGTGTTTACCGGTTGATGCGAAAAGTCGGGCCAAAAACAATACTGGATACTTTAGTCAAGGACCGGGCTGGCAGTGCTTTGATCGTTCTGCTCCTGATGGGATTTTTTGTTCTGGAGTTTGGCAGCTTCGCGATCCTGAAAGCGGAACAAGGAAACCCAGACGCGAATATTAAAAACGCATCAGATGCGATCTGGTACACGATGGTCACAATTTCCACTGTTGGGTACGGGGATCGGTTTCCGACAACAGACTGGGGGAGAATCATTGGTGGGTTGATCATCATCGTCGGCGTAGGGATTTTTGGTACCTTCACTGGTTACCTGGCAAATCTATTCCTTTCCCCCCAGAAAAAAGAAGACGCCTGATATTGATGCAATTCAACATAACCCCAGGAATCCGGGGTTATGTAAAAATCATATTTATTTAGTCGTTGGTTGGGTGAGAAAAACCCGAAAACGAATGCAGTTTGCTAATGATGCTCGTGTTTTTCTGCCTCTTCTGCCTCAGATTTTGTCTTGTGGATGGTGCCATCCGGATGGTTGGGCGGGGAATAAACCGTGTAGAGCTTAAGTTTCGTCGTCATCGAATTATTGATCACGTTATGGTAGGTCCCAGCCGGAACGATCGCTGCGTCGCTGGCATGGACCACGTGCTCTTCGCTGCCGTAAAGGATGAATTTGGCTTCCCCTTCCTCGACGCGGAAAAACTGGTCCACGTGGTCATGAATTTCGTTGCCAATCTCTTCACCGGGCTGCAAGCACATCACCACCAACTGGGCGTGTTTCCCTGTGAAAAGTACCTGGCGGAAATAATCGTTCTTAAGGGTTTGTTTTTCGATCGGACCAAAATAGCCTGTCATCATTTCACCTCCTGGAACGGATTTTCAATCTTTTTTCATAATACAACCATCTCGAATAAGTTACAACCTTGGGAATGGTTTCTATTTATGCCCCTTCCAATGGATAATATCGTTTTTTCAATCTAAATGCCGCGTTGACCAGCGCGATCATCACTGGAACTTCCACAAGCGGACCGATGACCGCGGCGAATGCCTCACCGGAGGAGATCCCAAACACAGCCACCGAAACAGCGATGGCAAGCTCAAAATTGTTGCTGGCAGCAGTAAATGCCAGGGTAACCGTCTTTTTGTAATTTGCGCCGATGCCTTTTCCCATGAAGAAACTGGCAAAAAACATAATCACAAAATAGAGCAAGAGGGGGATGGCGATGAGCACCACATCTTGCGGGAATGTGATTATTTTTTCTCCCTGGAGGGAAAACATCACCACGATGGTGAATAATAGGGCAATAAGAGTGATCGGGCTGATTTTCGGGATGAATTTATCGTGATACCACTCTTTCCCTTTGGATCTGACCAGGATAAGTCGGGTAAAGAACCCGGCCAGGAAGGGGATTCCGAGGTAGATGAATACACTCTTTGCGATATCACTGATCGTGATCGGCACCGAAGTACCGGGGAACCCGAACCAGGTCGGTAAAACGGTGAGGAAGATATAGGCGTAAAAACTGTAAAACAGAACCTGGAAGATGCTGTTGAAGGCAACCAGCCCGGCAGCGTATTCGGTATCACCTTTGGCGAGGTCGTTCCAGACGATGACCATGGCGATGCAGCGGGCAATCCCGATCATGATCAGGCCGTACATGAACTCGGGGCGTGTGTTCAAAAATACTACAGCGAGGATAAACATCAAGATCGGGCCGATGATCCAGTTCTGCACCAGGGAAAGGCTCAGAACTTTGCGGTCGCGGAAGACATTGCCCAGCTCTTCATAATGTACTTTTGCCAGGGGAGGATACATCATCAGGATCAACCCGATGGCGATGGGGATGTTGGTGGTTCCTACTGAGACGGACTCGTTCCAGGCTTGCACTTCTGCCGGGAAGAAATACCCGATGGCGACCCCGATCGCCATCGCCAGGAAGATCCACAAGGTCAGGTAGCGGTTGAGGAATGAGAGTTTTTTCGTTGGTTGTTCGTTCATGGCTTCTCCTATTCGTATTTATTTAGAATTTGGGGGATTTCTTTGGCAATTGCATCACGGACCGAACGGAAATCGGTGATATCTCCGGTTCTCGCGGGATCAGGAAAACTTTGGTGAACCCTTTTCCCCTTTCCGAGCCACACCGGGCATTCTTCAGCGGCAGAATCGCAGACTGTTACCACCAAATCAAAACCGGTCTCATAAAAAGAATCGACTGATTTGGATGCACCGGAATGGTTGATGCCGATCTCCCGGAGGACTTCGATCGCCATGGGGTGGACGTACCCTGCCGGCCTGGTTCCGGCGCTGATTGCATCCCACTTATCACTCAGGCGGGCATTTACGATGGCTTCCGCCATCTGGGAGCGGCAGGAGTTCCCGGTGCAGAGAAACAAGACTTTCTTTTTCATTGAGTCTCCAGGGCTGTGGTGAGCATGGTTGTGATTTCTGTTTCGCTGGGGATCCGTCCCGCAGAAACCACCTTCTCGTTGATCACCAAACCGGGTGTTGCCAAAATCTTGTACTTCCCGATTTCTTCGTGATCGGTGACCTTTTCGATTGTTGCTTCTATTGCCAGGTACTCAACAGCTTGTTTTATTTGAGATGCCAGAGACTGGCAATTCTGGCATCCTGAACCGAGAACTTTGATCGTAAGCATAAATTCTTTTCTCCTTTGGTAAATTATTATTGTTTAATACGAACCCTTAGCATTGGCAGCCCTTTATGCAACTACTTCAATCTTTGGTTCAATAATGATCGCGGATTTCACAGAATTTGCGACCAGGCTGTATTTTTGCGCAGCTGCCAGTGCCTTTAGAATTCTTCCAAGAATGATTTCAGGGCCTTCATCTCCAGCCGAGACGCGGATAATGGGCCAAAACCGGAGGTGGGTGAAGATCTCTTTCCGGTCCAACTCGATCAGCTTTGTGCCCTCGGCACGGCACTCGTAAGAAATCAGCTTCAGCTTGTAACGTTCGGTAGCCCAGATGAACATCATCATGATGCAGGTGTTTGCCGCGGCGACGAAGGCATCTTCGGGGGTGAGCACACCAGCGTTTCCCTGGGCATCAGGCGGTGCGGAAAAATCCATTTCCGGCCCATTCCCCATAACAACGTGCCCCCAATGTTCTCCTTTCCAGTTCACGGTGGTGTTGTAGATAGCGGTTTGGCTCATTTTTCCGCCTCTTTTTCGCAGAACTTGGTGTATTCCTGCAGGATGGCAGGAAGATAATCCTCATCTGCTCCATCAGGAACCTGGTTATAAAGCCTGACAGTATCCAGCAATTCTTTTGCAATTATCGCGGAAGGTTCCTTACCCTCCTGCCGGAAATTCGCAAAGATAAGCGGTAAGGCGATCAGGTTGATTCCCTGACCGTTTATTTGAACCTCCTGGACAGGGATGCCAGAACCACAGGAACAGGGGGTAATATTTTCTAATTCATTTTCTTTCTTGGGTACCGGTATTGCCATCCCAATATCTTCAAAGGTACCCGCTGTCCGGTTCCAGTGCTTTCCAAGCAGATCATCTACTATGGCTGCCATTTTTTCAGCAGTGGCGTCTACAGCCTGCACCCCGGCTTCATTCAAGTGGCGGCGACCTTCCGGATGTCCAATACCGTTTTCGATTAATATGTCGCGAACCATGATATTCGCTGCTGGTCTACTGGAATATTTCTCAGTACCACGCGCTGCACAGCGCAGCTCGCAGCCATCCACAGCGATGGTCGGGTAAAACTTGGCAAAAGCCCGATCACCTTCACCCCCCGCCAGGAAGAGCGGCAGGCAGATGGTGACGGTATCTTCCGGGCGGAGTTGATCCAAGACTTTTCGGGTTGCCAGGCGAGTCACTGTACCCTCGGCCAGTTCTTCACCCGAGCAGGAGACTATACCAACCTTCTTTTTTAACAGGTCAGGCATTCTGGCCTCCTTTATTATCAGCTGTGAGTCTGTCGATGGTAACCGTCGCTTCATTAGCCAATGCTTTTGCCAGCTTGACCCCGTTTTCATTGAGTTCAGCAATTCCCTCAGGTCTGAATTCCTTATACCTGCGGTAAACATCCAGGACATCGAATTCCTGCGAAATATTCCCGCCACTTTCTTTAACCATCTTGCTGGCGCAGGCCAGCTTACAACCGTCGATCGTGATAGCCGGATTCCCGGCAACCTTCGCTATTGCTGACTCTTCACCCATAACAAGCTTTGCAAGCGCTACGAGTTCTGTGTCGTCCGGCCGAAGGTCCTCGCTGATAATGTATGCCGCTTCACGGCTGACAGAGCCGAAGGTTTTCCCGATCCCGCTGCAGGGGACAATGACAACTTTGAAGGAGCCTTCTATTCCAGGCATTAATTATTAACCTCCCGCTCCGCATCCTCTTTCATCTTTTTAAAATATGCCTGTGAATCCAGAAGATGGGTTTTCTCAGCGTCCCAGTCGCTGGCTTCGATCACCGCCAGCCAGCCGTTTCCAAAAGGATCCTGATTGATCGCTTCAGGTGCAGTGATAAGGACCGGGTTTACCTCAACAACTTTGCCTGTAATGGGAGAAGGCAGTTCGACATTGACTTTCATCGTTTCAATTGTTGCGACCTCCGAGCCTGCAGAAACATCTTTCCCAACAGCCTTTATCTCTGCAAAGGCCACATCGCCGTTATGCTGTTGAAAGAAATCGGATACCCCGATCCGAACCCGGTTTCCTTCTAGTTTTAACCAAATGCCTTCAACGCTGTATAAGCGGTCGGTAGCAACCTTGAAAATGAACTTGTCCACCATTGTTTCAAGAAATTCTGTCATTATTTTTCTCCTAACGGCAACAAATCAAACTTCTTAAAAATTGATCTTTGAGAAAGATAATCATGATCCATGGTTACCCGATAACACTAATCTGATTACCTATAAAATATTTTATTTGCAACCATCACCCCGCTGTTTGCTGCAATTTGGGCAGCAGCAATCTGGGGACGGAGCAAGATTTGGCAGTGACACTCCCTGAACTTCTGCGGCGTGTCGGATGAGCTCAAGAAATTTTGGATAGCTCAACCGGTAATGCTTATTCCGCCCGTGCCTGTTTACCGTGAGGATGCCTGCTTTTCGGAGAGCCATTAAATGCTGGGAAAGATAAGCCTGCCTCCAGCCGAAGGTTGCCTCAAGATGGCAGACGCAGGGGTCTTCTTCCCCGATGGCGAGCAAGATCTGAAGGCGTGGAACGGGGCTGATTGCTTGAAGAATTGTTGATACAGATTGAATCGGCGATATATTCATGATTATGAATATATCGTAACCTGATAAACGAAGAATGTCAAGCGGGATGGGAATAATTCAAACCAATAAAATTAAACAGAGCCTAAGGACTACTTTGAACATATGCAAAATAGAGCGAAAAAAGGATAATCCAAGCTGTCACGATCACAACCAGGATTCGAGCGATTCGCATTCTCATTTCAACCCTCTTTCAAACAAGGTCAAACCTTTCGGAATGGAAATCACCGATCGATACTCC
>Ga0209254_10002621_pt1 | contig 16376 bp, 12 predicted proteins | sample FrelakmetDIP11DI_FD_187148 | JGI IMG/M metagenome (GOLD analysis project Ga0209254, IMG submission 187148) | Freshwater lake sediment microbial communities from the University of Notre Dame, USA, for methane emissions studies - DIP11 DI (SPAdes)... | ecosystem: Environmental > Aquatic >... | reverse complement strand
CTCACTCGCTACCGCGGCGTGTTCGCCCCGAACAGCGCCCACCGGGCGCAGGTGACGAAGGCGCGGCGAGGCCGCGGTGCAAGACAGTCATTCCTGATGGCCACGGCGCACGGCGCCGGGTTGATGCTGGTGCCGGTAGTACTTGCGAAGCGCTGGCCGCACGCGCCATCCCTCGGACTTTCGCGCGCCGTGCAAGCCACGCGATCCCCCGGGCCATGCCTTCCATGCTGACGATCCGAGAATCGGTTTCAAGGCGGGTAGCGCACCGTGCTGCATGGGGGTACGCTTTCTGCCGCGGTCATGATCGCGAGGCGCCGGGGCACGCTGTTGATGGGCGCTCCTGGCTCGGCGCATCAGCCAGAGCCGCACAACGCACTCACTTCGGCCGTTCATCGATGACCATCGAGAAGTGCTCTGCAAGCCCGGTTCTCGCGCGGGGCGCGGCGAGCGGCGATGCCGGCCTCGACCGTGCGACGATCGACGCGCTCGCGGCGAGTCTGTGCGTCATCGACGAAACGGGCCGGATCATCGCAGCGAACCGTGCCTGGCGCGAGTTCGCCGCTGCAAACGGCGCGGATCCCGAACAAGTGAGCGACCGCGCGAACTACCTGGCTGTATGCGACGCGGTGCGTGAATCCTGCGACAGCGCGCGGGAGGCCGGGGACGGCATCCGTGCGGTGCTCCGTGGGGAACTCGGCGAGTTCCGACTTGAGTATCCGTGTCACGCGCCCGATTGTGAGCGGTGGTTCGCCATGCGCGCCACGCGCCGCTCGCTGCCGGGAGGTCCCGGCGCGGTAATCATCCACACCGACGTGACGGAACGCCGGGTAGCCAGCGCAGCGTTGCGTGCCGAGCGTGACTTCGTCGCGACCGTGCTCGAAACGACGAGCGCGCTCATCGTGGTGTTCGACCCCGACGGGCGGGTCATGCGCTTCAATCGTGCCTGCGAGGAGGCGTCCGGCTACCTGTCCGAGGAAGTCGAGGGTCGAAACGTCTGGGAGCTCGGACTGGTGCCGAACGAGGAACTGCCCGATGTCCGCCGCGCGGCACGAGACGTGTTCGCAGGGCGTGGCCCGGTATCGATCGAGAACCATTGGCGCCATCGCGATGGAACGTTGCGACTTCTCGCATGGACCGGATCGGCGTCGGCGGACGCCAGGGGAGAGCTTGAATGTGTCGTGGCGAGCGCCATCGACGTCACCGAGGCGCGCGCCGCCGCTGCACGCGAGCAGGAGCGCCTCGACGAGCTGGCGCGGCTGCACCGCGTCCACACCGCGGGCGAGCTGGCGGCGATGCTCGCGCACGAACTGAACCAGCCGCTCGCCGCGATTGCGAACTTCGCCGAGGCTGCACGTCAGCGCATCGCTGCCGAGGACTGCAAGAGCGCGCAGCTGCAAGGGCTGGTCGAGCGCATCGCGGAGCAGGCGCTCCGGGCCGGCCGTACGATCCGCGAGTTGCGCGCCTTTCTCACCCGGACCTCGCGGGACAGCGCGCGCGTCGACCCAAACGCGGTCGCGCGCAGCGCACAGGCCCTGACGGCTGGGTACGCACGTGCGCGCAACGTGGACGTGAGGCTGGAGCTTGCCGGGGACGCCGGTGAAGTGGTGGGCGGCGCCGTACGCCTGGAGCACGTCTTGGTGAACCTGATTCGCAACGCGATCGAGGCGATCGCGGAGGCCGGCATGGGGGGCGGTACCGTTACCATGCGCACGCGGAAGGTGGACGGCGCTGTCCGCATGAGTCTGGAGGACACTGGTCCCGGCCTGGACGCCGACACCGCGAGGCACGTGTTCACGCCTTTCTTCACGACCAAGGCGAGCGGGCTCGGACTGGGTCTGCACATCAGCCGCACCCTCGCCGAGGCGCTCGGCGGGCGGCTCTGGGCAGAGCCGCATGCGCCCGGGGCCCGCTTCCACCTCGAGCTGCCGCTTGCGCGATGATGGCCACGGTCTACATCGTCGATGACGATGCCGCCATGCGGGAAAGCCTCCTCGCTCTGGTCGAGAGCGCAGGGTTGAAGGCGGTCGCATTCGAGGGCGGGAACGCGTTCCTGGCGGCCTGTACTCCCGAGTTGCCAGGATGCCTCGTACTCGATGTCGCGATGCCGGGGCTCAGCGGCTTGGCGGTGCAAACCGAGCTCGCCAGGCGCGGGATCGAATTGCCGATCATCTTCCTCACCGGACGGGGCGACGTCCCGATGGCAGTGCGTGCGGTCAAGGCGGGGGCGGTGGATTTCCTGCAGAAGCCGATCGAGGGCAAGGCGCTCCTGGCGCGCATTCGGAGCGCGCTCGCACACGACGAAGCACAGCGGCGCACACTCAGCGATGGCGCCGTCCTCCGCGCCCGGTACGCGTCGCTGACCGAGCGTGAACGTCAGGTGATGGCACTTGCGGTTGCAGGGAAGACAAACAAGGAGATCGCACGCGCGCTGGGCATCAGCTACCGCACCGTCGAGATCCATCGCGGCCGCGTGATGCGCAAGATGGACGCCCAGACGCTCGTCGAGCTGGCTGACATGGCGCGTGTTTCCGAGAGTCCGGTCCCGCTCGCCGATGGTGGGGACTGAACCGGCCTCGCGCGCTGGATCGCAGGTCACGACCTCCCCGCGGCCACGTGACCTCGGCGGTCGCCCTACGGAAAGGCGCCGAACGACGCCCATACGTAGGCGCGCGTATATCGGCGTCTCGGTAGCTCACGTAACCTGACCAAGGAGTTGGGGCCGGCAGCCCGCCCACTCCAATGGACGGGAGCTACTCGATGACGCTTGGAAATGCCAGCAACACGCCCGCGAACCCTGACCTCACCGGTGACCATCAGCTCGCGCATGAGGATGGCTGCGACCCGATCGGGATCGGCCTCGCGAGGGAGCCCGGGCACCGAGAGGACGCAGCGTCACCGCGGAACACAGACCGCGCCCAGAACCCGACCCTCATTGGCTTTGCTCGAGTGGTGCAAATCACGCGGGCATATTTCGAGTTGGCGTTGGACGATGTGATGGCCAGCGTGCTTCCTGGGCGAAACGGGTCGATCGACTTGCGCCGCACCGTTCCGATCCGGCAGTGGGAGCGGCCCCGCGGGCGCGGCAGATTGCGCGGCGACCCGCCGACGTAAGTCGTCTTTCCCGGACCTCGGTAGCCACGGGCGAGCGACCGGGAGCTGCGCGCAAGGTGAGCGCCAGACGCTGCAGGCCGACGAAGGATCTTTTTTACATTGGAGATCACCCCATGCTGATCCAGCCCTACCTGTTCTTCGACGGCCGCTGCGAGGAGGCAGTCGACTACTACCGCAAGGCGCTCGGCGCCGAGGTTACGATGCTGATGCGTTACAAGGAGAGCCCCGATCCGCCTCCGCCGGGGAGGGTGCAGCCCGGATCCGAAGACAAGATCATGCATGCCAGCTTTCGCATCGGTGAAACGACGGTGATGGCCTCGGATGGCGGATGCGGCGGCCAGCCCAAGCTCGAGGGCTTCGCACTGTCGCTCACGGTGGCCGACGAGAAGACGGCTGAGCGGCTGTTCGGGGCGCTCACCGACGGCGGCCGCGTCGAGATGCCGCTCATGAAGACATTCTGGTCGCCGCGTTTCGGCATGGTGGTGGACCGATTCGGCGTGTTCTGGATGGTCAACGTGGCTTCATGAGGGCCGGGACGCAAAGGCAGGGAAGTGCGTAGGGACATCTGTGACACAGCACACTGACGAAGCCGCTCCCAGCCGGGATGCTCGAAGTACCTGCGATCACCCTGCTCACGCCGGTGCGCGGGCTCTTCTTCTCTTTGCCCTCATTGCCTCGATACCGTCGAGGATCTGCTCGAGAACGGGATTGACGTGCGCCGATCGGTGATTGAAGAAAGGGCCTGTCCATGAGAGCGAAAACGATCGAGGGCCGCGAGTTCGACCTGAAACAGGACGTGCTCGACAAGTTGAAGCTGAGGCTCAAAGGCCCGGTGTTTGCGCCTGGCGAAGTCGCCTTCGAGGAGTCCCGAACCCTCTGGAACGGCATGATCGACAGAAGGCCTGCCATCGTCGCTCGCTGCCTTGGGATCGCCGATGTGATCGAGTGTGTGAGGTTTGCGGGCGAGAACGACCTTCTGCTCAGCATCAAGGGCGGAGGACACAATATCGCGGGCCTGGCCGCAGCCGACGGCGCGATGATGGTCGACATGTCGCTCATGCGCGGCGTATGGGTCGACACCCAGGCAAGAGTTGCCCATGCGCAGGCTGGTTGCCTGCTCGGCGATGTGGATCGCGAAACGCAGGTGCATGGGCTCGCCGCCGTCCTGGGCTTCGTCTCGCTCACCGGCATCACGGGACTCACCCTGGGCGGTGGGTTCGGCTACCTGACGAGGCGCTGGGGCTGGACGACGGACAACGTGGTCGCGATGGATATCGTGACTGCCGACGGACGACTGGTGCGCGCGCGCAGCGACGAGAACGCGGACCTTTTCTGGGGCCTGCGGGGCGGCGGCGGAAACTTCGGCGTCGTGACCGGTATCGACTACGCGCTCTACCCTGTCGGTCCGGAGATCGTTGGCGGCATCGTGGCCTGGCACGCGAGCGATGCGCCCAAGGTGCTCGATCTTTACCGAACGCTCGCTGACAGCGCGCCACCCGAGCTCACGCTCGTCGCGCTTATGCGTCCGGCTCCTCCGGCACCGTGGCTTCCGAAGGACAGGCATGGGAAGCCGATTGTCGCGTTGCTCGCCTGCTACACCGGGAGACCGGAGGACGGCGAGGAAGCCGTCGCTGCGATCAAGTCGTTCGGCAACCCAATCGGTGACGTGCTCGTGCGCCGGCCGTATGCGCAGATGCAGTCGCTGCTCGATGCTACGCAGCCAAAGGGCCGACGCTACTACTGGAAGAGCGAGTATCTGCCGCGCATCGAGCCCGCTTTGTGCGAGAGGGTCATCGAGCATGCGGGAAGGATCGGATCGCCGCATTCGGCGGTGATCCTGTTCCAGATCGAAGGCGCCCTCAACCGACTCAACGGGGACCACTCGCCCGTGGGCAACCGCGACGCGCGCTACGTGCTCAACGTGGCAGGCTCATGGGAGCACGCGGACGAGGACCGGATGAACATGGAATGGGCACGCGAGGCGTGGAACGACATGAGGCAGTTCTCGACCGGTGGCACCTATATCAACTTCCTGGCCGAGGACGAAGGCTCAGAGCGCATCGAGGCGGCGCTCGGCAACTCACTCCAGCGGCTCGCCGAGGTCAAGACCAGATGGGATCCGAAGAACGTGTTCCGTACGAACCGCAACATCAAACCGATACAGGTTGATGCAACAGGGGCCACACCTCCTCTTGAATCCCCGACCCGCTGATGCGGATCGTGAGTCGATTCGAAGGAGCGCAATGCCCGAGGCAGCCGCCTGCGTCGCTTTCGCGGTAAACGTCAGCGGGGCGGGTCGTCCGCAGTCGGGACTGCAATTTCAGAGCGTGGCGAGGTCGATGTGCCTTGTCTCGCCCATCCAGACGCGTGCGAATTGCTCCTCGACTGCCCGCGCCTCGCGCGCCATGCCTTCGCGCGCGTAGGCCTGCGCAAGACCGAATAGCGCCCACGCGTTGTTCGGCGTGCGCGCGAGGCTCTCGCCGAAGGCGTTCCGGGCTCTCGCGGTCTCGCCCTTGAGCAGAAGCAGCGCGCCGAGGCTTTGCCTGACCGGGTAGTACCAGTAGGCCGGCTCCATGTAGGGCAGGGCGTCCTGGATGCTAATCGCGTGCCCGATCTCGTCGATCGCGCCGTCAAGATTCCCCCGAGCCTGATGGATTCGCGCGCGCAACACGTGCGCAGCGATCTGGGCGACTTCCTTTGCCGGGATCTTCCACAGCGCGAAGGGCGTGAAATCGGTCTCCTCAACGAGGTGCTCGATTTGCGCCAGCTCTCTTGCAGCGCCCGTCACGTCGCCATTCTGCGCGAGCGCGACGCCGCGCGCGTAGTGCCACGCCGTCTGGACGTACGGCAGATCCGCGCCTGGACTTCGCAGAGCAATGACGGTGGCGGCATCGCTGAATTGGGCATGCGCGTAGTAAGGCGCAGCCTTCACGGGCTGAAGCAGCAGTGCGTCGCGCGCCGCTTCGGCGGGGATGAGTCTGCCCAGCTTCTCGGCCGATTCGACGACCTTCTTGCCATCGCCGCCCATCTGCGCCGAAACCATGACGAAATGCACGTTGTGCGGGTAGTAGCCGAGCGGATATACGCCAGCCGGCTTCTCGGCCGCGATATAGGCCTCGTCGACCTTCACCGCCTCGAGATTCGTCGCCAGCGAGTCCTTGTAGCGGCCGATGACGAAATAGATATGGCTGGGCATGTGCACCAGGTGTCCGGCGTTGGGCGCGAGCTTCGCGAGCCTGTCGGCGTACGGCTCGGCACGCCTCGGGTCCTCCGAGGCCTCGACTGTGTGGATGTAGAGGTGGATCGCGCCGGCGTGGTCGGGATCCTTTTCGAGCACGCCTTCAAGTGCGGACACCAGCTCCGCCACGGGGGCGCGCAGCTTCCTGCCGCCCGGCTCCCAGTAGTCCCAAGACGAAACGTTCATCAGCGCATCCGCGTAGAGCGTGGCGATCTCGAGATCGTCGGGAAAACGCTTCCTGACGTCTCGCATGGCGGCAGCGTAGTCCGCGTCCAGCTTCGCGCGATCGGCTGTTGCCGCAGGCGAGTAGCGCGCCGCCAGGGCGGCGATGAGCGCCCGCTCGCGTGGCGTTGCGCGCGCGGCCAGCCGCTGGGCGCCTTGCAGAGCGGCGAGCGCGGGCGGGTTCGCCGCTGGATCCATCGGCACGTTGATGTTGGGCCCAAGTACCCAAGCTTCCCCCCAGTAGCACATCGCGCATTCCGGATCCAGTCGCTGTGCCTTGCGGAAGGCGCGTCGCGCCTCGTCATGGTTGAAGCCCCATCCCAAACGGTACCCCTGATCGAAGAACTCCTGCGCCTTTTTCGAGGAGGTGGTGATCGGCATCGTGGCGCTACCCAGGGCCTGCATCAGCGGAGGATCATCATCCGGCGTGGGGCCGGAAACCGCCTTTGTCGCCGTCAGCGCCGCCGGGCTGATACCGGTCTTCTTGCCCCTTCGATCCTGCGCCGCCTGGGCGACGCGCAGCAAGGGAAGTGCTCCCATCACTTTCGGCGTGCGGCAAATTGCCCCGTCGATCAGCGCGAGCTCGGGAACGAAGACGCTGCCGGATTGCGCCTGCGGAGCAGAAGCGACACCCACCAATTCGGCGGTAGCGAGAGCCACGAGAAGGCTCTTTCGGTTCAGTACCTTCGGCTTGCACTTGCTGCTCATGCCAATGCACTCCTTTGCCGTTTTTCCACACTGCAATTTCGTCCGCGCTTGCACACACGGGTGATGTGACGCAACTGGCTGCAAACCGCCGTCCAAGCCCATCGACCCACCGCGTACCTGATCCCTGCTGGAGCGAAGAGCGCGCTTTGCATCAGTGGGATTGGTGATGCAAAAGGGGGTGCAGCCCCTTTTGTATCACCCTGCTACTGGCCGAGATGTTTCATGTATACCTCGCGCAGGACGCCGAAGTGTTCGAGCGGTGCGACGCCGAGCAGATCGATATACGCGCGGCGAACTTCGGCGACCGGGGTCCTGGTCTTCATCCGCGCCACGGTCTGCTCGAGCTGCTCGAGGGGGGTGCGACACAACTGGTCCAGCAGCATCGAGCGATCACGATGTTTCGGCGCCAGACCGAGTGCTTCTTTCAGACATTTCATGGCCGTGACCTCGCGTTTGGGGGCGTGGTCCGCGCGCCTACCGCCAGGTGGGGCCCGCGTTCCCGCCGAGAGTCTGGACGTGATGAGCCTCCGAAGGACATCCGTGCGAGCACGTATAAGCCACGTAAATTGTACGAACCCCTGACCCCGCCGCTGGCGGCGACAGCGATGGCGCCAGAAGGCATGTGCGTCCGGCCGCCTTGCGGCGGGACGGCGGACCGGATTCGGCTGCGCTGTGCGGGCCCCGTAAAAGCCCGCGCGAGCTCTGGGAGTTGAGTGCCGTCCGAACGCCCGTTTTGCACAGGTTGGGCTAAGCTAGGCCACTGGAGGTCAATCCATGCAGCGACTCACCTCACCCGCTGGCCCACATTGCTCATTCGCGTAAGGGATGCCCAACCGGGCGCTCAACCCGACCGCCCGAAAGCTGCGCTCTTGGTTCCTTCGCGCTGCGCGCGGCGGCGGCAGGTTAGCTTAGGCGATGGACGGCGCCGGCCTTGACTGCCTGGCGCCCGCGCCGCCCACGACTTCACGACTCGCGCTTCCCGCGAGTGCGACGCTCCGATGCTACCCGCTGCGGGCGCGTGCCAGCCGCTTGACGACGCGCACGAGCGTCGGATCGCGGTCGGCCGCGAGAGTGAACCCGAGCGACTTCGCGAGCGCGAGCATCGTGGTGTTGCTTGCCAGTACCGTGCCGTGCAGCACGGAAAAGCCTGCGACGCTGGCGAGCGCGACGAGCTGACGCACGAGCCGCCCACCGATGCCGCATTGTTGCCACGAATCGGCAACGACGACCGCAAACTCCGGCCCCTCTTCGTCGCACGCGTACTGTGCGATGGCGAGGATGTCAGACTTCGCCGGCCCTCGGCTTTCTGCAACGAGGGCAACGGTCGCGGGAAACGCCATGTGCGTCATCCGTTCGAGCTGTGCCCGGGAGAGCTCCCGAATGGCGCTGAAGAAGCGCGCACGCCGCGACTCCAGCGAGAGCGCGCGGACGAGCCGCTGGATCCTGTCGCCGTCTGCCGGTGACACTGGCCGCACGCGCACGTCAGCGGCCCAGCGGACTGCCGCCGGTCGCCTCGGGGCGACGGACTCGGGGCTGCGCGGCGCGAAACCCGCGACCGGATCGTCGCGAGATACCACCACGTGAGCGTCCCTTTCTGAATGCTTCATGGCCGATCGTCCCGTTTTGTCAATTGACGAGCGGCGCCAGCGCTGCGCCGATGCGCTCGGCCTGCTCCGCGGAGATCAGGTTGCCGAGAACGCCCTGAAACCGTCGGTCCTGCACGCCCGACGCGATGTACTGCCACCGGTAGGCGTCGAGGAACACGGCGCGAATCGCGTCCGCCTCGTCCTTGGTGTACGGTCGTTCGCAGGCCCTCTGGAAGTACCCGGCGTCCGCGGCCGACTGCACCTGCAGGATGCCGTCGACGGCGGCGACGAGGTCGATGAGGTCGTTCACGCCCTGGTCGCGCTCCGCCGACGAGAGCCGTGCGTCCTCGCGCTTCCACTCGAGCTCGTCGAGAATTGCGTGCTGCGACTCCTCCTTCCAGTGGAAGAGGAACACGTCCTTCCACAGCTCGGAGAGCTGCTCGTCCGGCTCGATGCTGGAACGGTAATGCGCCTGGGTGAAGAGCTCGATGTGGCAGGTGAGCGCGAGCACCGCCCAGGTGGACTTGCCCAGGACCGCCGCTGCCACTTCGTTGGGCTGCGGCAAGAAGGCGTAGCCCGCGGGCATCTCCTCGGCGGCCATCTGCTCCAGACGGCGGAACATCGCCTGATGCTTGAGCTCTTCGTCGGTGAACCGCACGAGAGCTTCGAGCGCCGTCTGGTCGCCCAGCCAGTGGTCGCGGCTCACCTCGAGGATCTTCGCGCCGATGAAGCGCTCGACCAGCCCGAACATGTTGGCGTAGGTGCGTCCTTGAACCTGGCTGAAGAGCCGCTTCTCGTCCGCGCCCAGGAATGGCAACGCGTCGACCTTCGAGAGACTGTCCGGCAGGAACTTCCTGTCGGTGCCGAAGTTTCGGCCCCGGATCACGTCGCGGTCGATTTCCCAGCGGATGCGCTTCGAGACCCCGATGCACTTCGCATAACGGTCCACCTCGCTCCGATGCTCGCTCGTTTGCACTGCTTGCTTCATGGTGTCCTCCTTTGGGCAGAGAGACTGATGGAAGATGAGGGTGCCGGCGTCCCGGGAATCCGGGCGTCTCGACACGGTTCGCAGACTACGGCCGCGCGGTATCCCGCCGTTGTCGGTTCCGAATCGGTGTGTATCGGTTTGTATTCGCCGCGCAGGGTGATCGCGCGCGTGGTGAGCCGTCCTATAATCTGCCGACGTCGTGAGGAGGAGCCGGCATGACGAACGGGCGTGTGTTGGTGGTCGACGACGATGCCGAGGTGCGCGGCATGCTGGTCGAGTATCTGGCGACGAGCGGCTACGACGTCACCGCGGCGGCCGACGGCGCGGGGATGCGCGAGGCGCTCGCGCGCAGCCGGCCTGAAGTCGTGCTGCTCGACGTCAATCTCCCGGGCGAGGACGGCCTATCGCTCGCGCGCTTCCTCCGTGAGCATCACGACGTGGGCATCATCATGGTCACGGCCGCGGGCGAGGTCGTGGACCGCATCGTCGGCCTCGAGATGGGCGCTGACGATTACATCGCCAAGCCGTTCGATCTGCGCGAGCTCCGTGCGCGACTGAAGAGCGTGATGCGGCGCGTGCAGGGGCGGCGAGCCTCCGAGCCCGGCGTGCCGCCCGGTCGCGACCGCGTGCCGATCGGACACTGCCTGCTCGATCTCAAGTCGCGCCAGCTCTTCGATCGCGATGGCGACGAGGTCGCGCTCACCGCCATGGAGTTCGATCTGCTGAAGGCGTTCGTCGAGCACCCGAACCAGGTGCTGTCGCGCGACCAGCTGCTCACGCTCACGCGCAACCGCGAGTGGGAGCCCTTCGACCGCTCCATCGACATCCGCATCGCGCGGGTGCGGCGCAAGATCGAGGAGGATCCGGAGAATCCGCGCGCGATCCGCACCGTGCGCAGCGCGGGCTACATGTTCGTCCCGTCGGCGCACTGACGGCCGGCGTTGGTCGGCCGCCCGCGTCGCCACGGCAACGTAACGGGCGTGTTTCGATCGTAACCGGCAGGTAACGATCGACCGCCGGGCTTCCGCTTCGGTCTAGACTAGGCGCGAATCCACGACGCCCGGGAGGTCTGCCGGTGAACAAGGCTCAACGTATCCCAGCGCGCAGGCCGCCCGCGGCCGGCGTGCCGACAGCGGAAGCCTTCCAGCGCGCCGCATTGGCGGTGTCGAGCGTGGCCGGGCCGAACGTGTTCGGCGATCTGGTGCAGAGCCTCGCCTCGATCCTGGCGATCGACGTCGCGTTCGTCGCTGTGTTCCGTGACGATGATCCCTCGCAAATGCGAACACTTGCCGCGTGGCTCGATGGGAAGCCGCTGCGCAACTTCGATTATGTCCTCGCGGGGTCGCCGTGCGAGAGCGTCGTGGGGCGCGAGTTCCGCTACGTGCCGCACGGCGTTGCCGGCGAAATCAGAGCCGACACCATATTCGCGGCCACGGGCATGGACTCCTACGCGGCCTACCCGCTCAACGACGCGGACGGCGAGCCTGTCGGCCTCCTCGTGACCATGCGGCGTACGCCGATCGAAGCGCCCGAGCTCGCCGAGGCCGTGCTGAAGACCTTCGCGGTCCGGATCGCGGCGGAGATCGAGCGGGCCCGCACGGAAGACGCTCTGCGCCGCGCGGCACTCGCCGTATCGAGCGCGAAGGGGGATGCCGTGTTCCGCGAGCTGGTGCGCGATCTCGCGTCGATCCTCGGCGTGGACATGGTGTTCATCGCGCATCCGAAGGACGACGATCCGACCGTACTGCACACGCTCGCCGTATGCCTCGACGGTCGGACCAGCGAGAGTTTCGCGTACCCGCTATCGGGCACGCCGTGCGAAACGATTGTCGGCCAGCAGTACCGCGCCTATCTCTCGGGACTGCGGGAACGGTTTCCAAACGATACGGATTTCGCGGCGCACCGGTTCGAGAGCTACGCAGGGTTCCCCTTGATGGACACGCGCGGCGCCCCGCTCGGGCTGATTTCGGTCGTCTCGCGCAAGCCGCTGTCTCACCCTGCGCTGGTCGAGTCGATCCTCAAGATCTTCGCGGTCCGCGCTGCCGCCGAGATCGAGCGCCTGCGCGCGGACGAAGCGTTGCGCGTGTCGGAGGCGAACTATCGCGCCATTTTCGAAGCAGCCGAGGACGCGATCTTCATCCACGACCCCGACACCGGGGTCATCCTCGACGTCAACCCGAAGGCCTGCGCCACGTACGGCTACACCTGCGAGGAGATGCGACGGCTGACGGTGGATGACCTGAGCTCGGGCGTTCCCCCCTACGCCGCCGGGGACGGGCTGCGGCGCATCGAGGAAGCCAAGCAAAAGGGTGCGGTGCAGTTCGAGTGGCACCGCCGGAACCGCGACGGGTCGCTCCGCTGGGACGAGGTGCGGCTCAAGCGCGCGATGATCGGCGGCAGGCCGCGCGTGCTCGCCTTCACGCGTGACATCACCGAGCGCAAGCTCGCCGAGGAGCAGCTGCGCGCGAGCGAGGAGCAGTACCGCGCGATCTTCAACGCTTCGGAGGACGCGCTGATCCTCTGGGATTCCGCGTTCAAGCGTGTCGATGTCAATCCGGCCTACGAGCGAGTTTTCGGGTGGGCGCGGGGCGAGGTGATCGGCCGCGGCTACGAAGGGATGCCGCGTCCGCAGGACTATGCGGAAACAAGGCTCGCCCTGGTGCAAAGGGGGCTCGCCGGCGAGCGATGCCACGTCGAGCTCGAATCAGTTCGCAAGGGCGGCGAGCGGTTCGATGCCGAGGTGCATACCATCCCTATCCAGTACCGGGGCGAGCCGCATGTCCTGGCGATCGTCCGCGATGTCACCGAGCGCCGGCGCGCCGAAGCGGCGATCCGCGCGAGCGAAGAGCAGTACCGCGCGATCTTCAACGCTTCGATCGACGGGATGATCATCGGCGACCTCGACGGCACAGTCGTCGACGTCAATCCGGCGCTGCTCGCAATGTACGGGTACTCGCGCGCGAACCTGGTCGGACAAAGCCCTTCGCCGATCATTCCGGAGGAGAGCATCGGTGCGTTCCGCGAGTTCCTCGCCGAAGTCGGGGCGGGGCGGGTGTTCCGCATCGAGAGCCTCGGCCAGCACAGTGACGGATCGCGCCTCCTCGTGGAAGTGCACGGTTCTCCGGTCACGTACCAGGGCAGGCCGCATCTTCTGGCGGTGATCCGCGACATCACCGCGCGCAAGCGGGCCGAAGGCGAACGCATCGCCCTCGAGGCCCAGTTGCGGCAGGCGCAGAAAATGGAGGCGATCGGACATCTCACCGGCGGCATCGCTCACGACTTCAACAACATCCTGACGAGCGTCATGGGCTACGTGGGCCTCGCCGCCGAGCGCGACAGCGCGAGCGCGGACACGAAGCTCGGCGGATATCTCGAGCAGGCGCTGCGGTCCTGCCGTCGGGCGCGCGATCTCATCCAGCAGATGCTCGTCTTCAGCCGCGGGCGGCGTGGGGACCGTCGCCCCACTGATCTCGCGCCGATCGTGGAGGAGTCCTCCCGGCTTCTGCGCTCCACCCTTCCCGCCACCTTGCGGCTCGCGACCGTGCGCGATGCGCGAGTGCCTCACGTGCTTGCCGACGCGGTGCAGGCCGAGCAGGTGCTGCTGAATCTGGCGATCAATGCGCGCGACGCCATGGACGGGCGCGGCACGCTCAGTATCGGGCTGCATTGCCGGGAAGTCGCGAGCGGCGTCTGCGCGAGCTGCCGCAAACCGGTCTCGGGGCGGTTTGTCGAGCTTGCGGTCAGCGACACCGGTGCAGGCATTCCCGTGGAAGTGATGGACCGGATGTTCGAGCCGTTTTTCTCGACCAAGGAGGTCGGCAAGGGTAGCGGCATGGGGCTCGCCACTGTTCACGGCATCGTTCACGACCATGGAGGACATGTCCTGGTCCACTCGGCACCCGGACGCGGGACGACCTTCCGCGTGCTCCTGCCCGTGCTCGACGGCGTCCGTGAAAGCAGCGAGGCGGCGACCGGTGCGGGGGAGTCGCCACGACCGCGGCCTCGTCTCCAGGGACGTGTGCTCGTCGTCGACGACGAAGCATCGGTGGCCGCGTTCATGCAGGAGCTGCTCGCAGGCTGGGGCCTGGACGTCACCGCAGCGGTGGAACCTCGCGATGCGCTCGATCGCATCAGCCGCGAGCCGCACGCGTTCGGCCTCGTCATCACTGATCTCACCATGCCCGGCATGACTGGTCTTCAACTTGCCCGCGCCATCGCCGGGATCAACCCCGCGGTTCCCGTCGTCCTTTCGACCGGCTACTCGGAGGGTGTCACCGACGACGCGCTGCGTGGCGCGAACGTCCGTGCGCTGCTTCGCAAGCCGATCGAAACCGGCGCGCTGCGCGACCTTCTCGACGGCGAACTCGCCTCCATTCGCAGCGGCGCGACGAGCCGGAGCTGAGCTCTCGGCGCAACCCCGAGTCATCGGCACAGGCCGAGCGTCGGCAGATTCGAGCGAAGCGCCGCCGATACAAACTCGCGGGGCCGATAACAGACTCGCTACAGAGGGTGCGACAACCGCAAATCCTTCGATACCTCCGGTTCCTAGCATGGCCTCCTGACGCGGACGACACATCGGTCGCTCCGGTCGAATCGCGGAGGCCGTATGGATCGTTCATCCGGAGTCGGAAACAAGCAGGCGTGGGCTGTCGTCGTTGCGGCTGCGGCGCTCATGGCACTTTCGCAGGGGTCGCGTTCTTCGTTCGGGCTCTTCGTCTCGCCCCTCAACACGGCGACCGGGCTCGGTATCGCGACGATCAGCTTCGCGATGGCGGTGAGCCAGCTTGCCGCCGGCCTTGCGCAGCCGGTGCTGGGCTCGCTGTCGGAACGGTTCGGCCCGGCCAGACTCATCGCGGCCGGCGGAGTGGCTCTGGCGCTAACGACGGCGATCCTCCCGTTCTTCGCCTCGGCCGTGGCCCTCACGCTCGCTCTCGCTGCCGGCGCTGCCGCAGGCGTTGCGGTGGGCAGCGCGCCGACCCTCCTCGCCGCCGTGGCCAAGCGGATCCCGGCTGGACAGCGAAATCTCGCCGCCGGCATCGTCGGCGCCGGCGGCTCGGCCGGTCAGCTCGTGCTCGGTCCGCTGACGCAGGCCATCACGCTCGGGTCGAGTTGGGTGACCGCGCTCCTGACGCTCGCGGCGCTCGCCGTTGCCGCGATTCCCCTCGCACTGCCTTTTCGCGAACGTCTCGCTGCGCGACCCGAACCGCGGTCAGCGGACGCCGACGTGGAAGGCGTTGCGCCGGCGCTGAGGAGTCCCGCGTACTGGTACATAACCGCGAGCTTCTTCGTGTGCGGTTTCCACGTCTCGTTCCTCCTCGCTCACATGCCGGGCGTGATCGAAGCATGCGGCCTGCCCGCGTCGCTTTCGGGGACGTGGCTCGGCATCATCGGCCTTTGCAACATCGCAGGCAGCGTCGCATCGGGCGCAGCGATCCGGCACGTATCGAAGAAGAAGGCGCTCGCGGTGCTCTATGCGCTTCGCGCGCTCGGCGTCGCGTTCTTCCTGGCAATGCCCAAGACCGAGCCCACCGTCCTCGCGTTTTCCGTCTGGATCGGGCTCACGTACATGGCGACGCTGCCCCCCACTTCCGCCCTGATCGCTGACATCTTCGGCGTCCGCCGTCTCGCGTCGCTGCTCGGCGTGACGATGCTCTTCCATCAGGTGGGCAGCTTCCTCGGCGTCTGGCTCGGCGGGCTCGCATTCGAAACGCGCGGGAGCTACGATTGGGTTTGGAAGGCGGACATCGCGCTCGCCGTGCTCGCCGCAGGTTCCGCGCTCGCCATTCGGGAGCCCGGGGTCGCCAACGCCGGCGCGGATCAGCACGTGCTCGCGACGGCCGCCCCGGCCCGTGCATAGGGAAGGTCGTGCGTGGGGCACTCGTCGCATGGTCGGTGCGAGATCCTTGCGAGAGCGAAGAGCGCGTGTTGCGTCAGCGGGATTGGGGTTGGAGAGGGGGTAAAGAGGGGGTATAGCCCCTCTTGCGTCATCGAAGCGCGCCTGCGCGAACGCGGCCGCCTGAGCGCCGACCGCTAGGTGCGGTGAGCTTTGTGCACGCTTCGGCGCGCTGGAGGAGATGAAAATGCGCGACAAGGGTGCAGCTCGTCGTTTCCGGCGGCGGGCCGCGGCCGATGCCGCGAAGGCGCTCGCAATCGGCGCCGACGCTGTGTCTGGGTGCTCATCGCGCTGGGCTGCAACCGCAACAGCCGCCATCGGGAGGAGAGACGGCGAAGCGTGCTGACCTGCGATTCGGTCGCGGTCCGCCGGAGCCACGTCGCCTAGCGGCAAACACCGACCCTTTTGCAAGGCGTTTTGCGTTCTTCGTTGGAGCCTAGCCGCAAAACTACCCTCAGAATGCAAGCACTTCGTGTCGGCTTTCTGGTCTGCCGTGCATCCAAGCGAGCACCGACGCCGACCTAAGGAGTCTAGCAACAATAAGTTGAACACTTTCAGACGCCGCACAAGTGGTTGAGCGCGTGCACCTGCAGCGCCTGGCAGACGAACTCGCGTTGGCGAGTTCGATGG
>Ga0209254_10002620_pt1 | contig 16377 bp, 12 predicted proteins | sample FrelakmetDIP11DI_FD_187148 | JGI IMG/M metagenome (GOLD analysis project Ga0209254, IMG submission 187148) | Freshwater lake sediment microbial communities from the University of Notre Dame, USA, for methane emissions studies - DIP11 DI (SPAdes)... | ecosystem: Environmental > Aquatic >... | reverse complement strand
CACCTGGGTTTTCAATAATCGTGCGCTTGGATGGCAGTAACCAGCAAGGAGCGGAAGCTCGGTTGATGGGGCAGAGCGTCTCTTGTTCGGCCAAAGGCGCCGGTGGCGTATTGCGCCAACTTGGTCGGCTATGTACCGCACACCGGCCATGGGCTAGGAATACCGCAGAATGGCCGCTTGCCGCACCGTTCAACAAGGTGCTGGCCGTTTCTAACCTACCGCTTTTCCGTTAGAATGGATCTGGCATAAGAACAAAGCTACGGGGCACCTCAACGCTTGCAAAATGCCATTGCGCACCAACGAGACAGTCTTGGTCATCTACAAAAAACCCCTGAATACCCCCCGCAAATGACTCAGGGGCATAAGCCCGTGAATAGGGTAAATGCCCGCGACCTTTCCGAGGCCGAGCTAACCAACCTGCGGAACTACGGCCCCGCCAGGCGGATTGCCACCCCAGGCGGGAGTATGACTCGCTACCCCCAGGATGTCCTAAGCATTCCGGTACACAATATCGACTCCCCTGACAAGTGGCATCCAACGCAAAAGCCCACAGAGCTAGCCGAGTACATGATTCGGACATACACGACGGAAGGCACTTTCGTTGAGCTTGATAAAGGGTACTTCAAGAGGCTAACGCCTGGCTGGCTGCCCATGCTGCGGGCACGCGCCAAACATCGCGATGGAGATCCTGATGTTGCTCACCTATGGTCAGTTCTGCGGATTTTTGCAGGTTTTCTTGGCCAATTCCTGACCAATTCGACTTGCAAGGAACTGCAAGGAGTAGCAACACAGCGTTTGCAAGTCTTTGCTTTTATTGAACCACGCCGGACACGAGTCACTGGTCAAGGCACCGGAATGGCTCTAATGATCCGCTGACCAGGACTGGGGTTTGTCCTTCTCCCCCAGTTTCATATCTTTCCGCAGTTCAGCCATCTTCTCGCGCCACTCGTTGAGTTCCTCGTCCTCGATCTCAAGCTGGATCGCCACGACTTCGAGCGCACTCTGTTCCTTGTCTTCCAGCCTACGCATCAGTTTTTCGTGCGCCCTCGACAGCGGACGCTCGGCCTCTTCCTTGGGCAGTTTCCTGGCCTTTTCGAGGTAGACTTCACTAGGGGCTTTTCTCATTTGCAGTAGTCCTTGATCTAACAGCAGGTTTGGACCTGCCACGAAAGGCAGATTCATCGGGACGGCGTGGTGTCCGACCTCCCACTTTCCATCGCATGGGACTGTCATCAATCCAGTCTAAAGTGTGGTCTATATTAATGAAAAATTAATGAATCACAATGCCGAGCGGCCTCAATGTCGACTCAAGGTCAACGAATGAAAACGGCGCCGTCGGCGAGTCTAGAGGTGGTGCACGCCACGCTTCCCGGGCGCGCCCGTTTGCGGGTACCTGGCCTGTATCGCAATCAGGCTGCACTGCTGCAACTAGAAAATGGCCTGTCCGACGAACACGGCATCCGCCTGTCTTCCGCCAACGTGCTGACCGCGACCATTCTGGTTACCTACAGTCCCAGCCTGAGTCTGACCGAGGTGCTCGTCCTGCTGACCGGACAGATCGAAAAACTCGTCCCGCAGAAACCTGCCGGCGCCCCCGCGTCGATTCGCAGCATGGCAAGTCCCGCCATCGCCCCAAAGCCCCGCCGTGCGCCCAATCCGGCGCGTGTCCAGCGACCCCTGGCGACCGCCCTGCCGGCCGTTGCGCGGAGCACGCAAATCTGGCACCAGCGCACCGCGCGGGAAACGCTTGAAGGCTTTGACGTGGACTTCAACTGCGGGCTGTCCTTGGCAGCCGCCGCGGAAAGGCTCGCCCGCTACGGACCCAACGCCCTGCCCGAGCCGGAGCGTCGATCCGCCCTGGCGATCTTCCTCGACCAGTTCAAGAGTCTGCCGATCCTGCTGCTCGGGGGATCGGCCGTGCTGTCGGCGGCCACCGGCGGCCTCGCCGATGCAGCGGTCATCCTCGCCGTAGTCCTGATCAACGCCGGCATCGGCTATGTCACCGAGAGCCAGGCCGAGCGCATGATCAGCAGCCTGACCTCGACGCCGCGGCCGCCGGTTCCGGTCATCCGCGAGGCGCGCGTCCTAGCGCTGTCCGCCCGCGAACTGGTACCGGGCGACATCCTGCTGCTCACCCCGGGCTGCCTGGTGGCAGCGGATGCCCGCCTGATCCATGCCAAGGATCTAAGCGTGGACGAATCGGCGCTGACCGGCGAAAGCCTGCCGGTCGCCAAGTCGGCGGAAATTCTCTGCAACGACCAGACGGCGATCGGCGACCGCCTCAACATGGTCCACATGGGGACCGCGGTCACCGGCGGCAGCGCCATGGCCGTGGTGGTCGCCACCGGGCAAGCCACCGAACTGGGGCTGATCCAGGCGCTGGTGGGCGAGACGCGCCCGCCGGAGACCCCCATGCAGCGCCAGTTGGACCGCCTGGGCAATCAGCTGGTGTGGGGCTCGCTGGCCATCTGCGGCGGCGTGTTCGCCGTCGGTCTGCTGCGCGGCTACGGCTTCCTGCCCATGCTGCGGGCAGCCGTTTCCCTGGCAGTGGCCGCGGTCCCGGAAGGACTCCCCACGGTGGCCACCACCACGCTGGCGCTGGGCATCCGCGACATGCGCCGCAAGCACGTCCTGATCCGCCACCTCTCCGCGGTGGAGACGCTGGGCTCGGTGCAGGTGATCTGCCTCGACAAGACCGGCACCCTGACGATGAACAGGATGGCTGTGCTCGCCGCGCATGTCGGTTCGCAGCATTTGAAGACCAAGGACGGCCGCTTCTATGCCGCCGAAGGACTGGTCGATCCATACGCCAGCGATGGCTTGCTCCGCCTGCTGCATGTGGCGGTGCTGTGCAACGAGAGCCAGATGAATGGTGGTGGCAGCGGGAGCCTCAGCCTCGAGGGCTCGGCCACCGAAAACGCACTGCTCGCCATGGCCCTGGGGGCCGGCGTCGACGTCGCGGGCTTGCGCAAGCGGCATCCCGTGAGCCGCACCGAATACCGCTCCGAGGGGCGCGCCTACATGGCGACCTGGCACGAGGCCGGCGACGGCGAGCAGCTCGTCGCCGTGAAGGGCAGCCCCGACCAAGTGCTCGAGATGTGCCGCTGGTACCAGGAGGATGGACAGCGCCGCGACATGACCCCCGAGTTCCGCGACGCAATGCGCATGGAAAACGAACGCATGGCCGGAGACGCCCTGCGCGTCCTGGCCTTCGCCTACCGCATCGACGGGCCGGCGCTGGAGGGCGACGGCCTGACCTGGCTGGGACTGACCGGCATGGCCGACCCGATCCGTGAGGGCACGCGGGAGCTGATCGCCCTGTTCCACCAGGCCGGGATCAAGACCGTGATGATCACCGGCGACCAGAGCGCCACCGCCTACGCGATCGGCCGCGAGCTGGGCCTGTCCGGCGATCAGCAGATGGAGATCCTGGACTCTACCCGGATCGAGCGCATCGAACCGGAACTGATGGCCGCCTTGGCGCAGAAGGTGGATATCTTCTCGCGGGTGTCCCCGGCAAACAAGCTGCAGATCGTGCAGGGCTTGCAGCACGCCGGCAAGGTGGTGGCGATGACCGGCGACGGTATCAACGACGGCCCGGCACTGAAGGCGGCCGACATCGGCGTGGCCATGGGCAGCGGCGGCACCGAGGTGGCGCGCACCGTCTCCGACGTCGTGCTCGAGGACGACGACCTGCAGACCATGATCGTGGCCGTGAGCCAGGGACGCACGATCTACAACAACATCCGCAAGTCCATCCACTACCTGGTCTCGTCGAACATGAGCGAGATCGGCGTGACCTTCGTCGCGATCGCGGGCGGACTGGGGCAGCCCCTGAACACAATGCAGCTGCTGTGGATTAACCTGCTCACCGACGTGTTCCCTGCCCTCGCCCTCGCCATGGACCCGGCCGAACCCGACGTCCTGCTCCGGCCACCGCGCGACCCCGAGGAATCGATCATCCGGCCGCAGGACTTCAAGCGCTACGGTCTGGAGTCGGCCGCGATCACCGCCGGCACCCTCGGCGCATACAGCGTCGGGCTGCTGCGCTACGGGCCGGGGCCGCAGGCCAGCACGCTGGCCTTCATGTCGCTGACCCTGAGCCAGCTGCTGCACGCCGTGTCCTGCCGCTCCGAGACCCACGGCCTGTTCAGCAAGGGCCGGCTGCCCGACAACCCCTGGCTGACGCGCGCGCTGGGCGCCTCGGCGGCACTGCAGGTGTCGACCGTGCTGCTACCACCGCTGCGCGGCCTGCTCGGAACCACCCCCATCATGCCGGCCGACGCCCTCGTGGTGGGCGCCGCCGCAGGCCTGCCCTATCTGGCCATCGAGGCACTGAAGCGACCGGCCCTGCCAGCGCCGACGATGCCGGCAACCCTGATCTCTGGGAGTCCCTCATGAAGAACGACTACATGTTCACCTCCGAATCCGTGACCGATGGACACCCGGACAAGCTCTGCGACCAGATCGCGGACGCCGTGGTGGACCGTTTCCTGCGTCAGGATCCGATGGCCCGGGTGCTCACGGAGTGCGCCGTGTCCAATGGCATCCTGTTCATCGCCACCCGCTTCGCCTCCGCCACCACTGCAGACATTCCCGGGGTGGCGCACCAGATCATCCAGCAGATCGGCTACACGCGGGAAGACTTCAACCCCGAAACCTGTACCGTGATGACTTCGCTGTCCGAACTGCCGCAGGTCCATCAGCGCGACGAGCGGGAAATGGACAGCGCGGAAATCGATCGCATTCCCGCCCACAACATGGCCAACGTCTTCGGTTTCGCCTGCGACCAAACGAGCGCGCTGATGCCGCTGCCGATCTGGCTGGCCCACAAGCTGGCGCGGCGGCTGGCCTCGGTGCGGCTGCAACGGCTGCTGCCCTACCTCGCCCCTGACGGCAAGACTCAGGTCGGGGTGGAGTACCGGCATGGTCGGCCCCACCGCATCCACAGCCTCACCATCGTGGCGAGCCAGTGGCCCGACATGGCGGTTTCCGCCGACCGCTTGCGGGACGACCTCATGGAACTGGTCGTGGCGCCCGCGTTCATGGACGAGGCCATCCGTCCGGACCGCGGTACCGCGGTCTTCATCAACCCCAACGGCACCCCGGTCGACGGCGGACCGACCACCCATTCAGGCCTGACCGGCCGCAAGACCGCCATCGACAGCTACGGGGAATACTCGCGCCAGAGCGAGTCGGCGCTGTCGGGGAAGGATCCGACGCGGATCGACCGGGTGGGCGCCTACGCCGCCCGCCACGCTGCCAAGAACGTCGTGGCCGCTGGCCTGGCAACGGCCTGCGAAGTACAGCTGGCCTATTCCATCGGCCAATCCAGCCCGGTCAGCGTGCAGGTCGAAACCTTCGGCACGGGCACCTTGCCGGACGAGACCATCGTGAAACGGCTGGTGGCGCACTTCGATTTCCGACCCGCCGGGATCATCCGCACTTACGGCTTGCGCCACCTGCCCGCGATCCATCGCGGCGGCTTTTACCACCGACTGGCGGCCTACGGGCATGTCGGGCGCATGGACCTGGCGCTCCCATGGGAGCGCATTGACAAGGCAGCTCTGTTGCGCGAGTGATCGTCTGGTGAGGAAAGGTGGGTAAGTCGGGGCGCCGAGGGCGGGCGCGGGTGGCTGGCGGGAAACGGGCGAAGGGTCGAAGTGCCGGCATCATCTGCAGGCGCGGTGACGCTGCAGGCAAGTCAGAGGATGGCTGCGATGAGTACGGTGGCCGAGCGTTCGATGATCGTTTCCAGCACCTTGTTGACCACCGTATCAGAGATCTTCTGGCCGATTCCCGGCCCCTGGAAGTGGGCCGCATGGCCATGGTGAGGAAGCAAGTGCCCGAGGGTGCGCAGAGAGTTGAGTAGGGTGTGCCCCTCCACCAGAGCGGTGTCGTACTTGATCACCAGGCTACCGGTGACCGTATTGACCTCGGTGGATTGCACGCCGTGAAGCCGCTCCATATAGCCCTGTGCCTGCTCTGCCTCGCGATTATTGCGCTTCAGGCGCGGCGACTTGATGCGCAGGCGGCCCGGAACGTGATGGATATAATGGCTCATGAATGCAACCCATTGCTGCGTCGATAGACGCATTCCAGCATGGATGCATGACAGGCGCATGAAGGAATTGTTGCGCCGAGAAGTAAAACAAGGCGCCCCCTGCTGGCGGCGCCTTGCTGATATCGCACCAGCCCTCAGCTCACGCGGCAGGAGGCGGGTTCTGGCCGGACTTGGGAAGTGCCGTTCCCGCCACGTCCTTGACGCCACTGACCAGGCCAACCAGCATGTCGCGGACCGTGGTGACGGCGGCGTTGCCGATGGTACCGGCCGCCTCCACCGCACCATTTGCCGCCGCCAGGCCGATTTCGGCCACATTGCCGCCCGTCTCGCGCGCGGCTTCCACCGCGCCGTCCACCGAGCGCTTGGCTACCATGGCAATGTCGCCTCCCACGTCGGCTGCGCCCTTCACGGCGGCTTTCGCCGTTTCGGTCGCGGCGCCGATGACGTCACCGCCCACGTCGGATACTCCCATCACCACGCCCTTGGCCACGCTCTTGCTGGCAAGGACCAAGCCCGCACCAACCTCTTCGGTGGCGGAGATGGCGCCCTTCACCACATCGCGCACGGTAACGATCCCCTCCTCGGCCACTTTTTCGCCAGCCTTCATGGCGTTAGAGACCGTGTTGCGCACCAGGCTCACGATTTCACGCTCGATGTCGTCCACCCCTTTCAGGCTGGACACGATGCCGCTCTTGACCGTCGTGCCGGCAACGCCGATTTGCTCTGCATAGCCTGGGGTCGGGGTGGTTGTTACTGTTTCAGTCATGATTTCGCTCCTTGGTTGTTCCACAGTTTTGGGTACACGGGTTTTTGCTGCTGCTTTCACATGCTCGGCACTTGATTCGGCATGTTCCGCCTTGTCTGTGTGTGCTGCATGCGGCTTCTTGCTTGGTGAAGCCGTTTTGCTGGCTTTCGGTTCCTTGTCCATATCGAAAATCTCCTTCATTCAATGCCCGGTGCCGTCGCCGATGCTTCGGAAATCCACGGCGAGGCCTCCATCACTGCTTCGTCCCGCGCGCTGCACTTAGCGCATACCACATCAGAGTGACTGCCGGGGCCATGATGTTCCCCTCGATTGCCTGGTGGATGGCCAGTCCGGTCAATCCCAGAAACAGCACTCCGTCAAGGTCGACTTTTCCTCCCGACACCGTTTCCAGATTGCGACTAGATTGACTCAAACCCTGCGCCACTTGATCCTTCAGCTTAAGAGGCGGGTTTTCAACAAGCTTGAACAACTGCCGCGCTTCTGCAAATGCCAGCATTGCCTCGATCGAACCCTCGTGCTGCATTGTCACGCTGCTCGTCAGTGGATTCGTCGTTGCCGACTTGATCACCGGGCACGCCCTCATCGTGTCTTCCAGCCTGGAAAAATACGCGACATCACTTCGCTTGCCCAAGATACGCAAGCGCACGCGTCCATGTATCTGATGTACTACTTGCGCTTCAGGCAGCATCGCCCTTCAACGCCGGTGCATCCGTGATTACCGGCTCGGACTGGGGGCTTGACGCGGCCACCGGACCTGCGGCTGCGCTGGAAACGCCTTCCAATTCGACCTTGGCCTCGGCAACCATGTCGTCGAACACCTCGGCCAATTCGGCAAAGGTTTCTCGCCCCTTCTCGTACATCAGGATGCCGCTTTTGATGGCCGATTTCGCAAGAGGTTTTCCAACGCTGGCCAGCACAGGAACAATCACCGGAGCCAGAATGGCCACCCCAACGCCCACCGCTAAACCGGTAACGATATTGCCTTTGAAGAGATCATCAATGCCAGCCATTATTGCCACTCCTTCTTTACGGAAAAATGAATCACGTTAAATAAAAAAACCTTTTTGTCTTTTATTAAATATAGTTCATTAAAGAAAGCCGCATTGTGACAATTGGATGACCGTGCGGGTCAGCCGCGAGGGGCCGGTGCGCCAAGCCACTTCAACATCTCATCCGCATCGAGTGAGGGAAAATGTTCTGTAAGCACGGCCTTGAGATGGCGCGCCGCGGACTCTGTTGCCAACGTGAAGACATCGTAGGTGATCAGCACGCTGCCCGTAAGGGTGTTGATTTCTAGTGTTTTGATTCCAGGAATGGCGCGAAAGGCGTTGCCCAGCACCTCGGCCTTGGCCGTGCTCCCGCGGATGGCTGGCACCTTGAGTCGAATCCGGCCCGCCTGGAAATGGGTGATCTGCATGTTATTCGCATCCATCATGATGATTTGCGTCGTTGTTGACCGATGCAACATACCAAAAGGCAAACATTTCCAGCTATCGCGGCCGTATGAAATCTGGTCTGCGTCCGGTTTCTTGCATCCATGCCATCAGCCACCTGCCGGCCGCACTCTGTACAAATATCCATGCCGGATAAGCCCTTTCTCGACTTCCACAGCCACGAAAATCAGGGATGACAGCATGACGCAGAGCAACAATTCCCCCGCCGTCAGGGGGGCCGTCTTGAAGATGGTATTCAGAACGGGGACGTAGATCACGGCCAGCTGGAGCAGGACAGTCAGCAACACCGCATAGAACAGGGGTTTGTTGGAAAGGAGCCCGATGCTAAATACGGAATGCCTTTCCGAGCGGATCGCCAAGGCGTGCGCCATCTGGGATAGGGTGAGGACGGTGAACACCATGCTCTGCCAGTGAGGATTGCCCGCCTGATGGCCCCACCACTGGGCAAACAGGGCAATCGCCGCCATGAACGTGCCGACCCAGATGATGTGCTGCCACAGGCCGCGCGCGAAGATGCTTTCACTCGGTGGACGGGGTGGGCGCGCCATGACATGGCGTTCCGCAGGCTCCAACGCCAGCGCCAAGCCAGGCAGGCCATCCGTCACGAGATTGATCCAGAGGATCTGGATCGGTAGCAGAGGAAGTGGCAACCCCACGAGGGGCGCGAGGAAAAGGGTCAGCACCTCGGCCGAATTGCAGGCCATCACGTAACGCACGAAGCGCCGCACGTTGTCGTAGATGCGGCGGCCCTCCTTCACCGCGGAGACGATGGTGGCGAAGTTGTCGTCCAGCAGGATCATGCTGCCCGCCTCGCGCGCCACATCCGTTCCCTGCTCGCCCATGGCGACGCCGATGTCGGCGCGCTTGAGAGCGGGCGCGTCGTTCACGCCGTCGCCCGTCATCGCCACGTACTGCCCACGCCGCTGCAGCGCCTCGACGATGCGGATCTTCTGTTCGGGATCGGCGCGGGCGTACACGCGCACGTCCTCTACCCTCGACTCGAACGCTTCCGGCGTCATGCGTGCCAGGTCCGACCCGGTCAGCACCTCGCCGCCGTCGAGGATGCCCAGTTCGCGGCCGATGGCGGCGGCAGTCGCGGGATGATCGCCGGTGATCATCACCGGGGTGATCCCGGCCGCCTTGCAGTCGGCGACCGCCTGCGCGGCCTCGGGCCTGAGCGGATCCTTGAGCCCGGCCAGGCCGAGCAGTTCGAGGCCCGACTCCAGGGTCTGACCGTCCGGGGCAGCGGGCAATCCCTCAAGGTGGCGCCAGGCATACGCCATCACCCGCAATCCCGCATGCGCCATCGCCTCGACCTGCGCCGCAGCGTCGGGCGGAACGCTGCTGCAGCTGGCGAAGACGGCTTCGGGCGCGCCCTTGACCAGCGCCAGATGGCCGTCTGCCAAGGCATAGCGCGACTGATGGACGACGGTCATGAGGCGCCGTTCGGCATCGAATGGGAGTTCAGCCACGCGAGGGGAATCCGCCTCGAGCGCGCGCCTGTCGAAGCCCGCTGCGAGTGCCGCGAGGTAGAGCGCGTTCTCGGTCGGGTCGCCGCCCGGCTCGCCGGCTTCGTCGAAATGGCAATCGTTGTTGAGCGCCATCGCGCGCCAGAACATCGCCTCGTCGACGCCGCCCGGACACCAGGTACGGTCGACCTGCATGCGGTTCTGGGTCAGCGTGCCGGTCTTGTCGGAACAGATATAGGTCACCGATCCCAGGGTTTCGACCGCCGGCAGCCGGCGGATGAGGGCATGCTGGCTTACCATGCGGTGGGCACCCAGCGCCAGGGCGATCGTCACGACCGCCGGCAGCGCCTCGGGGATAGCCGCGACCGCCAGGCTGATGGCCGTCAGGAGCATCAGGTCGACGTCCTCGCCGCGTGCCACACCGGTGACGAACAGCAGCAGACAGATCGCCAGCACCAGCCACGCAAGACGCCGGCCGAAGTCGGCGAGGCGCTTCTGCAGCGGGGTCATCCCTTCCGCCTGCCCATCCAGCAGTTCGGCGATCCGTCCCAGCTCGGTTCCGGGCCCGGTGGCAACCACAATGCCGATGCCATGGCCATGAACCACCAGCGTGCCCCGGTAGGCCATGTTGGCGCGTTCGGCGAGTGGCGTCTCCGCCTCCTGCAGCGCCGTCATCACCTTGTCGACAGGCTGGGATTCGCCGGTCAGCGCGGCTTCCTGGGTGCGCAACCCCGCTGTTTCGAGAAGCCGCAGATCAGCGGGCACCAGGCCGCCGGATTCGAGCAGGACGACGTCGCCGGGAACCAGATCCCTTGCCTGGACTTCCACCCATTTCCCTTGCCGCAAGGCCTTGGCGCGAGGCGCGGACAATTTCTGCAGCGCCTCCATGGCCCGTTCGGCCCGGTATTCCTGAATGAAGCCGATCAATGCATTGAGGACGACGATGATGAGGATCACCAGCGTGTCGGACGCCTCGCCCAGCAACCCGGAAATGAACGCTGCCGCCAGCAGCACCACGATCATGAAGTCGGCGAACTGGCCGAGAAACATCGCCAGCGGCCCCCTCTTTATGCGGGCCTGCAGGGCGTTGGGACCGAATCGCTCGAGGCGCGTGCGCGCCTCCTCCTCGCTGAGACCGGTCAGCGGATTCGCCTGAAGCGCTGCGCAGACCCCGGCTGCCTGTTCGCTATGCCAGCTTCGATTCGGCGATTTCATGGGCGGGTGGAATGCGGCGAGGACAGTCAGTATGCGTCATTATCCAGGCCCCTTTGTTAAGGTTTGATGGCGGTCGGCCCGCGTCCGTCCTTTCCATGGTCCGGCATTCATTCGAAGGTCTTGGAGAGGATGGCGGCAAGGAAACCCAGCATGTTGGCGAGGCCGATGATCGCTCCGCCCTTGAAGTAGGCTTCGGGCAGCATCGTCTGCGCGATCATCGTCAACATCGCGCCGGCGGCGATCCCCTGGATGAGTGCCAGCACCTCCGGCGCGGTACCGGCAATCAGGACATTGCCGGTAGCCGCCAGGAGCCCGGTGGCGAGCGTGATGGAACTCCACATCAGCAGAATCCGCCAGAACGGAAAGCCCTGCTGCTTCATGCCCACGGAACTGGAAAGCGCCTCCGGGTAGTTGGAGATGAACAGCCCTGCCAGCAGCGAGAGGCTGACATGATGCCCCTGCATGGTCGAGCCGATGACCAGCCCCTCCGGAATGCCGTCGAGCAGGATGCCGAGCCAGATCGCCAGCGGCGCGCCCTTGTGCTGGGAGAGATCGACCGACATCCCGCGCGCGGTCGGCAACGGCAGATTGGTGCCCATGCTTTTGAGCGCTTCCCGTACCCAGCGCTCGGCCTTGTCAGGATCGAAATGCTGCCTGCGTTCGAGATAGCTGCCGATCTCGCCGCCCTGGACGATTTCGCGCACCCGCTGCTCGAATTCGGTGGCATGCTGCAGCAGGTCCTCGAATTCCTGCCGGCGCAGCTCCCAGACGTCGGTTTCCCGCGCTGCGATGGCGGTAACACTGTGGCGCGCGCCAGTCAGCAGTGCCATCGCTCCGAAGACGTCGTCGCCGCCGAGGGGGGTCGGTGTCCGGGTCGGATCGAGTGCATCGATCAAGGAAACCTCGCCCTGGTCGATGACGTACATGCGGTCGGCCACCTAACCCTGGTGGAAGAAGGTGGCACTTCTTGAACCTCGTGATTCCGCTTGACGTGGCGAGCTAGTCAGACAAGCAAGTAGACTCACAGGATTCATATTTCCAGACAACCAGGGAGTTTTGCGGATGATAAAAACGCCTGCTGAAGAGTACGTCGAAAAAGCCAAGCTATTAACCGAGCAAGAAGCTGAACGCTTGATGTCGAGAGTGCGAGCAAAGCTAATGCGCAGACTAGAAGATAAAAAGTTCAGTGACCTAGAAGTTGTGGCGATTCAGCTTGAGATCGAGGATCAGGCGCTGAATGAATGGCGAGAGAAGATGGTTGAAATCAGAGAAAGGCATAAAGAGCAAAGAGTCGGATTAACTGGTTGAATTTTGACATCACATCCTGCCAGCGTCCGTTCGAAGCCATATTTTTCGGATGCCTCGCTGATCAGAGTTTGAGATTGAAAACTAACGCGATGTTTCAATTTTATGAATGACATCATTGGCCAGCTGCACACGATCAAGTATTGAACAGTAAATGATTGTCCACAAATTCTGTGGATAACTGTGTTTAAAACAGCCCTAAATATAAACGACGTATACGGTATATTCCGTTGCCTAAATTGTGGGCGCGATTGTCGGGCTTCAGATATAGCAGTTCAGGCCAGAACGGACACTACAAAAGCAGATCAGCCGCATGCTGCTAAACCATACGCCGTTGGCATATCCTTTGGTCCATGGAATCGCTAATCTTGGGCAATTCAGTCAAGAAATCCAGGCGCTCCTCAGAAACCTGGCCACCCCCATTTTCCACAGGTGACCTAGAGGCACATCAACATTCACGTTCGTTCGCCGTAGCGTGCTGTTCCGTTTGCATCGCACCGAGACAACTTGGACCGATTCATGTGACGAATCTGTCACATCGTCGTGCCATCATCACCCACCATTACTGTGAGAACAACAATGGAAAATGGCCTTTTCGATGTAGAACGGCAACGCATTAGCGAAGCCCGCCATCACGATCCGTTTGTCATCCTCGGCCGACATCAGGATGGCAACGATGTCGTAGTGCGCACTTATATTCCTTTTGCCGAAGAGGTGTGTATAGCCGAGGGAGGCATGCCGTTGACCCGCCTTCCTGACAGCGGCCATTTCGAGTGGCGTGGCGACGGCCAAGCCCTGCCGACACACTACAGTCTGATCTGGCGTGACCACCAGCATCGCGAGCATATTGCGCGCGATCCCTACACTTTCGTCCCTCAAATCGGTGATCTCGATTTACACCTGTTCGGGGAAGGACGCCACCGGCATGCTTTCCGTTTCCTCGGTGCCCACGAACATGAAGTGGATGGTGTCAGCGGCGTGCTGTTCGCAGTTTGGGCGCCGAACGCCGAGCGGGCCAGCGTGGTCGGCGATTTCAATAATTGGGACGGCCGGTGTCATCAGATGCGGGTGCGTGGAGGCAGCGGCGTCTGGGAACTGTTCATACCCGATCTCGAAGCGGGGCATATCTACAAGTACGAAATCCGCAATCGCCATACGGGCGACGTCCTGCTCAAGGCCGATCCCTATGGCCAGCGCCACGAACTGCGCCCGCGCACCGGCTCGATAATCCTCGCCGGCGGCAACTATGTCTGGGGTGATGACGCCTGGATGGCGCGACGCCGCAACCATGACTGGCAGCATAGGCCGATGTCGGTCTACGAGCTGCATCTGGGCTCCTGGCAGCGCGGCCAGGAAGGCGAATTCCTCAATTATCGGGAGCTGGCTCACCGTTTGGTGGATTACGTGACGGACATGGGCTTCACGCACATCGAATTGATGCCGATCACCGAGCATCCCTTCGATCTCTCCTGGGGCTACCAAACCACTGGCTACTTCGCCCCGACCAGCCGTTTCGGCGACCCGGATGATTTCCGCTATTTTGTCGACTATTGCCACCGGCATGACATCGGCGTGCTGCTCGACTGGGTGCCGGCGCATTTCCCAAAGGATACTCATGGCCTCGCGCAGTTCGATGGTACGCCGCTTTATGAGCACGCCGACCCGCGCCTCGGCGAGCACATGGATTGGTCCACGCTGATCTTCAACTTCGGCCGCAACGAGGTGAAGAGCTTCCTGTTGTCGAGCGCGATCTACTGGCTCGAAGACATGCACATCGATGGCCTGCGCGTGGACGCAGTCGCCTCGATGCTCTACCTGGACTACTCGCGCAAGGAGGGCGAGTGGGTGCCGAACCAGTATGGTGGTCGCGAAAATCTCACCGCCATAGACTTCCTGCGCGAACTCAATGTCGCCGTGCACGACCAGTGCCCCGGCATCCTGATGATCGCCGAGGAGTCCACCTCCTGGCCGCAGGTCAGTCGGCCGACAGACGTCGGCGGCCTGGGTTTCGACATCAAGTGGAATATGGGCTGGATGAACGATACCTTAAGCTACATGGCCCATGAGCCCATACACCGCCAGTATCACCTGGGCATGCTCACCTTCAGCATGCTCTATTGCTTCACCGAGAACTTCATGCTGCCCTTCTCACACGACGAGGTGGTGCACGGCAAACAGTCGATGCTCCACAAGATGCCGGGGGACGAGTGGCAGAAGCATGCCAACCTTCGCACGCTTTACGCCTACCAGTTCACGCACCCTGGCAAGAAACTGCTGTTCATGGGTACTGAGTTCGGTCAGGGGCGGGAGTGGGACAGCGCCGGGGTGCTGGACTGGTACGTGCTCGAATATCCCCTGCACCAGGGCATGCAACGCTTGGTAAGGGATCTGAACCATCTCTACCAGAGCAACCCGGCGCTCTATTACCACGAATTCGACTGGCAGGGCTTCGAGTGGATCGACTGCCACGATGCCCGACAGTCGGTGATCAGCTACCTGCGCAAGGGACGAGATGGTGAGCTGATGGCCGTGGTGCTTAACCTTACGCCCGTGCCGCGCCACGATTATCGTATCGGCGTTCCTTTGCCTGGCAGCTACCACGAGATATTAAACACCGACGCGGGAAGCTACGGCGGAAGCAATCTGGGAAATGGGTCTAACCTGCTCCAGACCGAGGAGTTGCCCTGGATGAACCGCGCCTATTCGCTGTCGCTGACGCTTCCCCCCTTGGCCGCAATCGTTCTTGCCCAAGTGAAGCAAGGCTAGCTCAATCCTTTTGACAGCGGGGAAAGGGGGTGAAATGACCAACAATGTGACAGTCGTGCGTCCAGGAAAACCGTATCCCCTGGGTGCGACTTGGGACGGCGCAGGAGTGAATTTCGCCCTTTTTTCAGAGCATGCGGAAAAAGTGGAGTTATGCTTCTTCGATGCGCGCGGTCGATGCGAGACAGATCGTATCGAGATGCGGGAACAGACCGACCGGGTATGGCACTGCTATCTGCCAGGGGCGAAACCGGGTCTTCTCTATGGCTACCGGGCATACGGACCTTACCGGCCCCAGCAAGGCCACCGCTTCAATCCCAACAAGCTGCTGCTTGACCCTTACGCCAGGGCGGCGGTGGGCAAGCTGCGTTGGAGCGATGCCCACTCCGGCTACAAGATTGGGTCCAAGCATGAAGATTTGTCTTTCGACTGGCGCGACAGTGCGCTGGCCATGCCCAAATGCCAGGTGATCGATCCCTTTTTCGACTGGGAGGACGACCGGCCTCCGGACACGGAGTGGAACGACACCATCATTTACGAGTTGCACGTCAAGGGCTTCACCGCACTTCATCCCGCTATCCCCGAGTCTTTGCGCGGAACCTACTCCGGCCTTGCCAGCGCCCCGGCCATTGCGCATCTACGGCGCCTGGGCGTGACAGCAGTGGAACTGATGCCGGTGCATTGCTTCGCTGACGACCGCCATCTGGTGCAGCGCGGATTGCGCAACTACTGGGGGTACAACTCCCTGGGTTTTTTCGCGCCGGACCGGCGCTACGCGGCAACCGATGACGCGGTGCGTGAATTCAAAACCATGGTGAAGACGCTGCACCGGGCCGGCCTCGAGGTCATTCTTGATGTCGTGTACAACCATACTGCGGAAGGCAACCATCTCGGACCGACGCTGAGCTTACGCGGCATCGATAACGCTGCCTATTATCGGCTGACGCAAGACAATCTTCGTTTCTGCATGGATTACACCGGTTGCGGCAACACCCTCAACATGATGCAACCGCGTGTGCTGCAATTGATCATGGACAGCCTGCGCTACTGGGTGCAGGAAATGCACGTGGATGGCTTCCGTTTCGACCTGGCTGCGGCGTTGGCGCGGGAACTGCATGATGTGGACCGGCTCGGCGCTTTTTTCGACATCATCCACCAGGACCCGGTGCTTTCCCGGGTGAAGCTGATCGCCGAACCGTGGGATCTGGGGGAGGGAGGCTATCAGGTGGGCAACTTCCCGGTCGGCTGGATGGAGTGGAACGCCAAGTATCGTGATGCCGTGCGCGCCTACTGGAAAGGCGAAGGAGGGTTGATCGGCGACCTCGCCTACCGCCTCACCGG
>Ga0209254_10002618_pt1 | contig 16378 bp, 12 predicted proteins | sample FrelakmetDIP11DI_FD_187148 | JGI IMG/M metagenome (GOLD analysis project Ga0209254, IMG submission 187148) | Freshwater lake sediment microbial communities from the University of Notre Dame, USA, for methane emissions studies - DIP11 DI (SPAdes)... | ecosystem: Environmental > Aquatic >... | reverse complement strand
CAGATGGCGTGCGCCTCAATCCTCAGGCTCCGCTAGCTACCGGGTGCAATCCTGCCATGTGGTATTGCAGTAGTTTCTACAACAACCACGCGGATATGGATGCGAATGGTAGCGGTGACGGCGGGGCAATTTATAACAATGCCAGCACGCTTAATCTGAACCATACTTACCTGTACGACAACCAGGCACAGCGCGGCGGGGCGATCTACCAGACCGAAGTGGCAGCCAGCTCGGTCGTCTATAATAGTCTGTTGTACAACAACACCAGCCTGCAGTCGTTTGGGGCGGGCGTCCGCATCCAGCAGGGCAGCCTGGACTTGCGCCATTCAACCATTGCTTACAATCTGGGTGGGGCGGGTGTGTCGCTGGGCAGCGCGACCTGCCAGGCACGCAATAACATCGCCTGGGGCAATGAAATGGGAGGTTTTTCCGTTGCGCCCAGCGTGGTAGAGTGCAGTATCGACCAGAGTGGGTATGGAGGCGTGGCGGTCAATCCGCTGTTTGTGGGTGGCGGGGATTACCACCTGCAAGTCGCTTCGCCAGCAGTCAATGCCTGCGCCAACGGGCTAACCCCCGACCTGGAGAATGTGGTGCGCCCTTCAGGGGCTTTGTTCGACATGGGTGCTTTCGAGTACCTGTCGAATAGGCTGTATGCACCATTGTTGATGAAACCGTAACCAGCTGAACCAGCGCCAATTATAAGCGTATCGGAGCCGGGTTGTTCGCTGCGCGCCATAGCTCAAATCACCAATCCGGCGATTGCCAGAGGCAGCCACCAAACCTGGCGAAGCATCAGGTCGAGACCAGCTGTCCGATCGTATTGCAGAGGTATTCTTCAGGTTAGCGGTATAGTCCCCGTTTAAGCAGGTCGAAGTATCCTTGCACCTGTGCACTCAGTTGTTCCACAAACGCCAGCGCCTGCTCGGGCGTCCCCTGGCTGATTTGTTGCGCATAGCGGCTAAAGATGCCTTCGAGTACCAGGTTGGTGAGGTCAATAGCCTGCTCGATGTTAACATCATCCCCGAATTTTGAGCGATCTAAACCTTCGAACAGGAGCTTGCGGCTGGCAGCAGCATATTCCACGTAGCGATGGGCAATCTCGCTCTGGATTTCCGCCGGGGTATGCAGGAAAGCGTTGAAGAAAAACTGGTAAAGCAGCGGTTCTTGCACGGCAAACCTCATGCGCAGCCTGCCCCGTGCCAGCAGCCGCTCGAAAAGGTCCGAAGGAAGCTCTTCACTGCTCAGGCTGACCTGCTCCACATACCGACGCACTGCGTAATCGACCAGGTACAGGTACAGGTGTTTCTTGCTGCCAAAGAAGTAGAAAAGCGTGCCTTTAGGGATATCCGCTTGCCTGACGATGGCATTGGTAGAAGCCTGCTCGTAGCCGTGGCGGGCAAATTCCTCCAGGCAGGACTCCAGAATACGGCGTTGTTGTGCAGTCGGAATGCGTTCGAAGTTCTCGTACATCCTGCCTAGCCCAGGCGATAGTGGACGGTCCACTGGGTCTTGCGGAAGAGCTCGAATTGTCCCATCCAGCCGAGTGCACCGAGCTTGGGATGTCGGGAATCGAAGTAGCTCCACTCGTCCAGGAGAAGGATCCCCTTGTTCCAAGACTCTGGCTCGTGACCGTCACAGATGCCGAACTTGAAGGTGGCATCTTCTCCCATGCCGAGCTGCCGCTGCATTTTGCTGCGTATCAAGGGTTCCATCGTTTTGGTCAACCAGCGGCTGTTGACCACCTCGCACACCAGCTCCGAGCCGGGGAAACGGTTTGCCAGGACCACAAAAAGCGCCCGCACTCTGGCTGGTTCCAGGTACATGAAGACCCCTTCAGCCAGGAAGATCGCTGGGCTATTCCCCGCTTCAATCACCAGATCCATCCAGGCGTAATCGAATACAGACGAAGCGATCAGGCGGTAACGATGGCTCTCTTCTACATAGTTGCGCTTGAAGCGGATCACTTCGGGCAGATCGAGGTCGAAGAAATGAGCCTGCCCGTTATCCACCCGCTGGAAACGTGTGTCCATACCGCAACCGATGTTGACGACGCTGCCCTGCGGAAAGCGATCTAAAAACGCACGGGTGTATGCGTCGTATTTGCACGCGCGCAGCGCCAGGTGTACGGACAACGGCTTGCTTACCTTGCCGCTTGCCAGGGAGCGATGCAGGCGATCCGGAGAGGATTGCAGGAGGGGATTCAAGCGCTGGGTGATCTCCACCGCTTTCTCATCGATGAGGATCGGGTCGGAAGACTGGCTCTCCATGGCGCGGGCATAAAGGGTGAGCAGAGAGGTGGTCGCTACATCCGAAAAATCGGCTGGCGAGCTAGTAAGAGGTGTTTCTAGCGTGGCGTTCATTTGTGCTATCCTTTTACTGACCAACTGGTCAGTATAAGGATTATACAAGAAATCTCCTGAAATGTCAATTGAGTACAGGGGGGTTAGAGCGAAAAAGGGTACTTTCGGGCGCATTGCGGCCGAAAGTACCCTTTTATCGCAATCAATTTCCAAATCCGCAGGATTAGGCGTTTACTGAGTGCAGGAAGATTGCCAGGGCGCCGCGGTTGAGCATGTAGCGCGGTTGGCAGCGGAAGGCGTGTCGTATGGCATAGCGTGTCATGACCATATCGCCTTGCTGGTAGGAGTAGAAGGCGAGCTGAATGGCGGCCTTGCCGACATTCTGCCGCTTGCGCCGTTGCAGCGCTTGCAGGTTCTCGGGCAGGTTATCGTAGATCGTCTCAAGCAACTCCACCGGCCGGGATGTTTTGGGTAGGTCGATCCAACCGCTGAACGTGTCCGAGAGGGGCTGCCCACTATCTTGTAACAGAGAAGGATTAAGTTGTACGGCATTTACGATGCAAGTTTTTGCATAGTCGAAATTTTCAGCGAGGTAAGCCTGGGCAGCTGCGCGCAGGTACGCCCGGCTGTAAGCCAGGTCATGGAGCTCTTGCCAGGCTGGAGGAAGCTCTGGGTCAGCGTACAGCTTATCGAGCACAGCGAAAGTAGCCGTAGTCATCTGCGTTCCGATTCGCGTCATCTGCGCTGTATGGAATCGATAGAGCGAGACCGGCTTGTTCACGTAGCTCATGCGGCAGCCCAGCACACTCAGGCGCAGCCACATGTCCCAATCTTCGTAAGAGCGCAGGCTCTCATCGAAGAAGCCAGCCTGTTCCTGCCAACTTCGGCGCAGTAACACGCTGCCCACGTGCAATGGGTTGCCCAGTAACAATCGCTCGGGTTGTTGTGGCAGGGGCGTGTCCATGATCTTGCCTACGCGCTGGTTGTTTTCATCCACGGGGATTGCCTGCCCTGCCACCATGCCCAGCTCCGGCTGCTGCTCCAGGGCGTCCAAGAGGAGAGCTAATTTCTCTGGAAGAAACATATCGTCCGAGTCCAGGAAGCTTAGATAGGGGGCAGTGGAGCTGCGAATACCGGTGTTGCGCGCAGCAGACAGGCCGCGATTTTCCTGGTAGATATAGCGCAGGCGTGAGTCTGTAAAGCTGTGCGCCACGTTGCGCGTATCGTCGCTCGAGCCGTCGTCGACTATCACTGCCTCCCAGTCGATGAAAGTCTGGTCTAGCACGCTTTGAATAGCCTGGCGCAGGTATTGGCTCTGGTTGTAGGCGGGGATGATGACGGCGACCTGGGGCATACGCTGGACTCCTGGCTGGAATTGTACACGATACGTTTCGACTTTAATGTGCCAATATCATCGAATCGTTGCTACAATAGGAATGGACAGGCGGTCTATAACCGCAGGAGGTTCCTATGAGTAAATCAGCCCTGACCCTGGTGGCAGCTGGCTCTTTTCTGGCACTGATCCTTTCAGGCTGCGTCATGCCAGGGTTGAGTTCGCCTACACCGTTGGTAACTTCTCTGGCGCCGCCCGAGACATCTTTGCCGACGGTTAGTGGCTCATCGGTCGAGCAGCCCTTACCAACAGCTACCAGCGCCTCGTCTACACTTATCCCCACCCAGCCCGCGCCTACAGAAACGGTCGAACAGGCCTTGCGACTGGTTACCTCGCCCAGCCTGCTTTTCATGGATATGACGGACGCCCAGGTGGGTTGGGGGTGGACCGACCAGTACGTGCTGCGTACGCAGGATGGCGGGCAGACCTGGGAGAATGTCACACCGGGGAGCAGCTTCAACCCTGGCAGCAGCCTCAGCGGCGCGTTTCTGGATGCAACGACCGGCTGGGTGTTGGCTCCCGCCTCGGATTACCTTTCGGGCACACTGTACCGCACACAGGATACCGGGCGCTCCTGGCAGGCCGCGTCAGTGCCGTTTGCTGGGGCAAGTTTTGATTTCTTAGACGCTACCATTGGCTGGGCAATGGTTGGGACGGGCGCAGCTGCCGGCTCATCGGCGGTTGATATCTACCAGACGATCGATAGCGGTGCGAATTGGACGCGTCTGTATAGCCTGGATCCAACCCAGGGCGATTCAGCAGCCGGGTTGCCATTCGCCGGAATGAAGAACGGAATTGGTTTCGCCAGCCCTACCCGCGGTTGGGTGAGCGGCGCGATGCCTATGGACGCATATGTGTGGCTTTTCGTAACCCAGGATGGAGGCCTGACCTGGCAGCACCAGGACCTGATTCTTCCGCCCGGATTTGAGCAGGCGATGACATCCGTAGATGCGCCGATCTTCTTCAATACGCTGGAAGGCGTAATGCCGGTTCAACTCTACCTCGGTGATCTTCTCTCAACGGTATTCTACCGGACTACTGACGCCGGTTTGAGCTGGCAGGCAACGCGTCCGGTGACGCTGATTGGTCCGCATTCTGTGGCATCCGTGAACGATTATTGGGTGTGGGATGGGAAAACGCTGGTTGCCAGCTATGATGGTGGTCAGACCTGGCAGAACATCCCGGCAGACCTGAGCCTGGGAGACAGCATCAGCCAGCTCGACTTCGTTGCTCCTGCACAGGGCTGGGCAACCGGGATGGACGCCAACAGCGTGGGCACGCTTTTTCAAACGATAGACGGAGGTTATACATGGATCGAGCCGGGAGGCGAGTCTCCCCTCGAGATCGTTCCCAGCCCGACACCCACACCCATGCCCAGCTTGACACCGGCCCCCACTGCAACCACAAAACCGGCTTCAGCCAGCAACCCGGCGAAGCGCAGCGGGATCAGCTTTACTGCAGGCTACTTGAAGGACCGCCCGGTGATCGACGGTATCCTGGACGAGTGGAGCGAGACGCGCTACGACATTGGATCGGTAACATATGGCGAAGGAGAATGGACTGGTAGCGCCGACCTGAGCGGTAAAGCCATGTTCGGCTGGGACGAAACCTACCTCTACCTGGCAGCCCGAGTGTACGATGATGTTCACGCTCAAAATGCCGTCGGTGAAGACATATTCCTGGGTGATGGGATTGAGTTCTTGCTCGATCGAAACGTCCCCGTTGATTATTACAGCCAGAGCCTCAGCTCTGATGACTACCAGCTGGGCATTTCAGCCGGAGCGCCGGCGGATATGAGCAACTCGGATAGCAAAGCTGTCGCACCAGAAGCCTTTCTTTGGTATCCCAAGACGCTGGAGGGGAGGCGCGATGAAGTTGAGATCGGGGTATTCTATACGGATGATGGCTATAAGATCGAGGCTGCCATCCCGTGGAGTCTGCTTGGCATCACATCCGCAAAGGGGCAGCATTACGGATTTGCCTTCTCGGTATCGGATAACGATAACCCGAGTAAGAATATCCAGCACACGTTGATGACCACTGTCCCCGCTCGCCGGTTGACGGATCCTACCACCTGGGGTGACTTGACCCTGGGAAGGTAAACCCTTTGTGGCATATTTCACGAACTGGGTGGGATTAAATCCGTAAGCCAATCAAGCTCGTCTGACAGATTCGCGCTCTACGAGGGTGGAATGGATTATCAGGCTCATGCGCGCCGACTCAGGGTTTTCGATGCGCAAGGCTAATAAGTGCACAGCCGCCCGCCCCATGGCGATCGTATCGACATGCATGGTTGTCAGGGCGGGGTGGGTGTTGAGTGCGATGTAAGAATCATCGTATCCGACAATCGAGATGTCAATCGGGACGCGCTTGCCAAGGACCTTGGCGGCGCGGATAGCGTGGCTGCCGACATCGTCGTTGACGCAAAACAAAGCGGTAATATGCGGGTAATCCTGTAACAAGGCTATGGTTTCGTCATAACCTTTAGAGCGGTTGATATTGAAATCAGCAATATAGACCGGTGCCAGGTCGTTCTCTTTCATGGCGCGCAGGTAGCCATTGCGCCGCTCTTTCAGGCTGGGATAACTGCATATCTCGCTGCCGAGCAAGCCAATGTAGCGGTGACCTCTTTCGATCAGGTAGCTCACTGCCTGGTAAGCCGCTCGGAAATTATCAGAAACCACTGTGTCAAAGCTCTCAGTATTGGAATAACCGTCAACCAAAACGATCGGGGGCATGCGCCTCCCGGAGATGGTCGTGATCGTCTCGTCGACGAATGTGCCCACCATCAATAATCCATCCACACTATCGTTGTAAAGCAGCTGCGGCGTTTCTACCGGGCAGTTATTTTCATCTACCGGTAGGGTGGCGAAGAGCAAGTTGATGCCGTTGCGCCGGCAAACGTCTTCGATGCCGATAATCACCTTCGAGTAGAACGGGTTAGCCTGCGGGGGAGAATCAAGATCGGTTTTTACAACCATGCCGATGGTGGATACGCGGGAAATTATCCCACTTCCTACTCCCGGTTTGAGCGGGTACTCAAGCTCCTCAGCGACCCGAAGGATGCGAGCACGCGTCTCCGTGGAGACGCCTGGCTTGTTATTCAGGATGAGCGACACGGTCGAGATTGAGACTCCACTTTGTCTGGCGATCTCGCTGATGGTTGGCTTGTTCTTCATAGCTTCTCGATATTTTAGTAAAATTTAGTAAATATTCCACCTATTATTTTAGCAGCATATGTGTTTTTGTCAACACTCAATCTCTATTAGGAGATAAATTGCCCAATCGGAGCCTTAGAATCCTTAATATTTGCCAAAATCGCTTAAAAGCGGTTGACTCTTGGTGAAATGTTTACTATAATGTTTATGACTCTGGGAGCGCTACCAGAAAGTTCCCAGCACCAGATGTGCAGGCTCACGATGGGCTTATCCTGTGGAGTGCACGTGTCTGATCTGACACTGGAAGACATCGCAAGGCAGGCAGGGGTATCACGCTCGACCGTTTCACGTGTTGTCAATGGCCAGCCATACGTGCGACCAGAAGTGCGTGAGCGAGTGCTCAAATTAATCCAAAGCACCGGATTCCACCCAAACCTGGCTGCTCGCACACTGGCATCGCAGCGCTCATGGATGATCGGGTTGGTATTACCTCGCAGCGTCAGCTCCTTTTTCTCCGACCCATATTTCCCCCGCCTGACCCAGGGCATCGCCCAGGCTTGTAATCAATACAACTATACCTTAGGCCTCTTCCTCGTAAGCACGCCGGAGGATGAGGAAAAGATTTATCCCCGGGTCTCGCGGCGAGGTTTCCTCGATGGGGTATTGGTGCAGTCTGGACAGATCGGCGATCATCTCATAGACAGCCTGGTGAATTCCGACATGCCGCTGGTCGTCGCCGGTCGCCCCTTTAATACCAGTGATGTCAGCTACATTGATGTCGATAACGTTCACGCTGCTTACCAGGCTGTCAGTCACCTGGTTTCCCTTGGCTACCAGCGCATTGGCACGATCATTGGCATGTCCAACAGCACGGTGAGCCTGGATCGAAAAGAGGGCTATTTGAAGGCTTTGGTAGAGCACGGGCTCGTTGTGGATAAATCCTTGATTGTTGAAGGTGATTTCACCGAAGCCGGTGGGTATGCTGCGATGAAGAACCTGATGCCTGCAGAACCAGACGCTGTCTTTGCTGCTTCAGACCTGCTGGCACTGGGAGCCATGCGGGCAGTGCGCGAGGCAGGTCTGTGCATCCCGGATGACATCGGTTTCGTCGGATTCGATGACTTGCCCATCGCTGCCCTGCTAGATCCCCCACTGACGACGGTGCACCAGCCGATCTTCGAATTCGGCGTGAAAGCTGTTGAGATGTTGATCGATGTGATCAATTTCGGTACCAGACCAGCCCGTCGGGTGATCATGGATACTGATTTAGTCATCCGGGCATCCTGCGGCGCATCTCGGAGAAATTAACCTGGCTCGACCCATGTATAGCTACCTGTTCTCTGAAGCTGGGAGAATTTCGGAATTAGCCATTCACCAGCCAGAGGCATGAAGGAGGTGCCATCGAGGGAAAAAGAAATAAGCTTCATCCAGCAGAGATTTACTCAATTCGGATAATCTATAAGGAGAATGAAAATGCGTAAGCTTGTAATAACCGCCCTCAGTATCTTGATGCTGGCCAGCCTGGTTCTGGCAGGTTGCGCCACGCCCACCCCTGAGACCATCATCCAGACCGTGGAAGTGCCGGTCGTAGAAACTGTCATCGAAACCCAGACCGTCGTCGAGACCCAGACCGTCATCGAAACCGTCGAGGTACCATCGGATGCATCTGGGCTCGTGCTCCCCCGCAATGAGACCCTGTACTTCAATGGCCTTCAGTGGGGATCTGTTAAAGGTTGGAATCCATACGCTTCCAATACGAATAATGCCATGGCGATCGCTGATGGATCCAACAATTATAGCGCCCAGCTCACCATGTTCGAAACTCCATACATGTACAACATGCTCGATGGCAAGCAGTACCCTCTGCTGGCCGATGGCGATTATACATGGAACGAGGACATGACCGAGCTCACCTTTAAGCTCAAACCGGCCGCGAAGTGGAGCGACGGCACCCAGGTGACCGCGGATGATGTGGCCTATACCTACGCTTCCCATCTCAAGTATGAAACCAATAACGGCGCGGCCTACAAGGATTATATCGAGACCATCGAAGCGGTTGATCCCCAGACGGTCGTGATCAAGGCGAAATTGGATGCAAGCGGCAAAGCGGTCAATCCTCTCCAGGTCGCCCAATACCTGTGCAATGTCTATGTTGCCCAGAAAGCCTGGACCCAAGCACTGGAAGAGCGCGCCGCGGGCGATCCTGCTGCTTTCAAAAACGATGGTGCATTAGATGTGGTCTGGTCCGGCCCTTACACCAGATACTTCAATGATAATCAGAAAGTTGTCATGGTTCGGGATGACAACTACTGGGGTCAGGATGCCTCCATGTGGGGCAAGCTGCCTGTTCCGAAGTACCTGGCGCACACGATCTTCAAGGATAACGCTGCCGGTACAACCGCTCTGCAGGCCGGCGAGGTGGATGTCAGCCAGCAGTTCAACTCCAATGTCCAGGACCTGTGGCTGAAGGATAGCCTGCCCATCTCCACTTACCTGGCGGAGGCTCCCTACATGATCGCTGCCAGCCTGCCAACGGCCTACTTCAACCTGAAATCCCCTGGCCTGGATAATGTGACGGTCCGCAAGGCAATCGCCATGGCAGTTGACTATGACACGATCATCGCCAACGCTATGACCAACCAATCCCCCACCTTCTCCCAGGTGCCTCGCTCGATCATGAACCCGACCGATGGTGAACAGGCATTGTATGACCACGATGCCGTCAAAGATCTGCAGTGGGCTGGCAACGACATCGAAGGCGCCAACAAACTGCTGGATGACGCCGGTATTGTCGATACGGATGGCGATGGCTGGCGCGAGCTCGATGGGGAGAATCTTTCCTACAAGGCTCTCTGCCCCAACGGCTGGTCCGACTGGCAGGCTGCCATTGAAATCGTGGCTGCCGCCGGGGAAAAGATCGGTATTGATATCACGACTGAGTTCCCCGAATGGGCTGTCTATCAGACCGTCTTCACCGACGCGAAGGTGAATAACTATGACATCTTCATGGTGTGGAGCAACGGCGCCAGCCCAACCAGTCCCTGGGGTCGCGCCCGCCAGTTTATGAGCTCCGAGTTCGCCGGCGCCTCAAACAACTGGAACGGCAACTGGGGTGGCTATGTCAATCCTCGTGTCGACGAATTGCTCGCCTTGATCCCTGGTGAAACCGATCCCGCCAAGCTGAAGGAATACTACACTGAATTGACCCAGATCTACCTGACCGATGTTCCTTCATTCACCCTTATGTACCGCCCCGATTTCTTCCACACAGTGAACGAGACTGCTTGGACGAGCTTCCCGAACGCGGAGGATGGCACCAACCCACCCGTCCCGCCGACTGTTCTCGTCAAAGGTTACGGTATTGCAGGACTGTATAACCTGACACTGGTTACCCCGTAAACCATCTTGCGAGCAAACAGCCATGTTCCGCCATACCAGGAACATGGCTGTTGGTTATAATTATCCTCAGTATGGGATAATGAGAAGATAATGACAATTGTTGTAGGTCTGGGCGGCGCAGCCGCCCAGACCTACAACAAAAACTCATATCCCGGGTCACGTTAATCGCATCTCGTACTTGTTTCAAAACGATTTGGTAAATACCAAGAGGAGGTGCTGGGTTGAAAGGGTACTACAAGTATTTCGGAAAAAAGTTATTTTGGTTTGTCATCACATTCATTGCTGCATTCTTGCTGAATTTTATACTGCCCCGCCTGATGCCTGGAGATCCCGTAGCTGCCATTACAGCCAGGGTTGTCCAGGGCATACAAAGTCAGGACGCGATTCAACAGATTTATAACCAATACGCAGAACAGTTCGGCACCAACAAACCCATGCTCGAACAACTGATCCTCTACGTGAAGAACATGGCGCGGGGTGATTTTGGCACCTCGTTCAGCGAATATCCCAGACCGGTTGCAGACATTCTCAGAACTTCCATCTTGTGGACAGTATCTCTGCAAGGACCGGCGATCATCGTCGGCTGGTTGATTGGGAATCTGCTCGGCGCGATGGCTGCCTATATCAAGGGATCCTATGACAAGATCCTCCTGCCCGCCAGTATCTTTATAAGTAGTTTACCAACTTTTGGATTGGCTATCATCCTGCTAGTCATTTTCGCAATCCAGTTGAGATGGTTCCCGACCTCAGGTGGATATGGATTTGACATGATTCCCAGCTTTAGTTGGGGATTCTTCTGGTCAGTGTTCGTTCATTATCAATTGCCATTCTGGTCGATCGTGTTGATCATCATCGGCGGTCAGGCGATTGGCATGCGCGCCATGTGTATTTACGAGCTGAATGCAGATTATGTGAAGTTCAGCCGTTTCCTGGGGATCAAAGACCAGAAGATCGTCCGCTATGTATTCAGGAATGCCATGCTTCCGCAGGTTACCGGATTGGCGTTAGCCATCGGTACCATTGTATTCGGTGCGCTGGTGGCGGAGATTGTCTTTAGCTATCCGGGGCTGGGTACATCCCTGCTCAGTGGCGTGCTGGCAGGGGATTATCCGTTGATCTCAGCCACCACGTTGATCATCACGTTGATGGTGCTGATCTCGACGTTTGCTATCGAAATCCTATACGGCTTCATCGATCCGCGCATTAAAGCGGCGCAGTCTGATTAAGGACAGAGGCTGTTATGAAACATACGATCCGACAGGTTTTTCGCTCTGGTAAATTTGTCGTCGGTTTTTGCATTTTTATGTTCATTCTTCTAACGGTGTTCCTTTATCCGCTGTTTGCTAAAGATGCACCATTGACAATCGTCGGTCAGGGTACTTTCTTCCCACCTGGGATCTACGTAAATGTTTATGACAGCCTTAGCTCTCCCAAGTACATCCTGAAGCTGGATGATGCTGCTGCGAAACGAATGGCCAGCAAGATGAGCGAGGAGGACCGCCTGGCCATAAAAGAGTGGCTTGTAGGGTATGGGATTCCTGAGAACGAAATCGATACCACCGATACCGAAAAACTCCTGGGTCAGTGGGTCAATAATTATGACTCCAAGCAGAAAATCCCCGGGATGACGAACGCCAAGCGAAACTACTATATCCGTCTGAATAATTCACTCGAGGGGATTCTGGCGACAGAAGGGGCAATCATTGCAGCCCAAAATGCGGATACGGGCACTTTGGAGGAGGCGGATACCGTCAAACAAACGGATTATGTGAATGTCAGAGAGGTTCCAAACGTGCGGCTGCTTGTACTTGGAACGGACAATTTCGGACGGGATGTGCTGACGGAGCTGGTGTCGGCAACCGGCACATCGTTGATCATTGGTCTTGTGGCAGGTTTGATCGCCACCACGATTGGTTTGATCTTGGGGTTGCTGGCGGGTTATATGGGCGGTGTGGTGGACGACGTCATCATGTTCTTCACCAATATCCTCACCGTCATCCCCTCCTTTGTGTTGTTGATCCTGATTTCTTTGAGTATCGGACAGGACAAACGCGGGCCGATTACCATTGCTGTTGTAATTGGGCTCACATTCTGGGTATGGACTGCCAGGGCTGTGCGTTCTCAAGTGTTTTCCCTGCGCAACCGTGACCATGTCAATCTATCGAAATTATCGGGACACCCACTCCCGCGCATCATTCTCTTAGACATTCTCCCTTTCATCGCTTCTTACGTCTTCATGGCGCTGATTCTGCAAATCTCTGCGGCGGTCCTGGCTGAGGCTGCGTTGTCGATCATTGGGCTGGGTCCCAGAACCACCGAAACACCGACATTGGGCCTTATGATGAACTGGGCGATGATTTACCAGGCACAAATCATGGGTAAATGGTGGGCGTATCTGCCTGTTATTATTACCATCGCTCTTATTTCGTTCTCTCTGAACCTGATGAATACGGGTCTCGACCAGGTCTACAATCCGGCACTGCGGGAGTAGGTGGTTGATATGCCAAATAATTTACCGCTAGATGGGATCAATCGAACAAAAAAGAATGTTATGTTGGAGGTCAAAGAATTAACCACCAAATATATCACCCGTTATGATGAAGCTGTTTATGCGGTAGATCATGTTTCACTTAAAGTCGAAGAAGGGAAATCGTTAGGAATTGCGGGGGAATCGGGCTGCGGAAAGTCGACACTGGCGCTTAGCCTGATGGGGTATTACTTTGCCCCGCTGCATTATACGAGCGGCGAGATTATCGTCGATGGGCGCAACATATCTGTAATGAAGCCTGATGATATTCGTAAATCAATCCTGGGGAACCAGATCTCCTATATCCCCCAGGCAGCCATGAATGCCCTCAACCCCACCCGCAAGATCATCAACTTTATTGAGGATGTCCTTCAAGCGCACGATTTTTATCTCAACAAGAAAGAGGTTTATGAACGCGCCAGTACGTTGTTTGAGACTGTGGGGCTTCCACGGGAAGTCCTGCAGAAATACCCCGTTGAGCTTTCGGGCGGCATGAAACAGCGCACGGTGATCGCGATAGCTGTGATCCTTTTACCAAAAGTGCTGATTGCTGATGAGCCATCCTCCGCTCTGGATGTAACCTCACAGAAGATGGTCATCAAGTTGTTGAAACAACTGCTGGAAACGGGTTTGATCGGTTCGTTGATCTTCATCACGCATGAACTTCCGCTGCTTTACAACGTGACGGATAATATTATGGTCATGTACGCCGGTCAGATCGTGGAGCACGGTACCGCAAAACAAGCTGTATTCGATCCCCTCCATCCATACGCCAAAGATCTCATGGGCTCGATCATCGTGCCTGAACTCGGGCTGCGGGATGTTAAACTGACCGCTATTCCTGGGGTACCGCCTAATCTGAAAAATCCACCGTCTGGCTGTCGTTTTGCCGAACGGTGCAAATACGTCCGGCCAGAATGCAAGGCGATTTCTGTGCCTCTTCGCGAGATTGGAGACGGCCGTGCATACCGCTGTATCATCCCGGAAAAAGAATTGAGGGAAGCTTATCAGAAGGAGGCCGATCAAAATGCCCGATGAAAAAAATATCATCCTCAGCGGGAGGGGTCTAACCAAGGTATTTGGGTTTGGCCGCCAGAAAACGCTCGCCGTTGATCATGTGGATTTCGACTTTTACGCGGGAGAAGTCGTCTCGATTGTGGGCGAATCGGGCAGTGGAAAAACCACTCTGGCGAGGATGCTCTTGGGATTGATCAGTGTGACGGAAGGGGATATTTACTTCCTGGGGAAAAAGCGTGATATCAGCTCGAATAAGAAAAAACAGGAATACTGGAAAAATATTCAAGCGATCTTTCAAGATCCGTTCTCTTCATACAATACATTTCATAAGGTCGATGCCGTGCTTTTAGATTGCATCCGCATGCGCGGCGGCGGCAAGCTTCCTCGTGACAAAAAAGTTGAGATGATGGCGGAGGCTTGTAGCTTTGTCAACCTGAAGTTCGATGAATTGACCAATAAGTATCCTTTTGAGCTCTCCGGCGGACAGATGCAGCGCTTAATGATCGCCCGCATCTTCCTGCTCAAGCCGAAGATCCTGCTGGCAGATGAACCTACTTCAATGATCGACGCTTGCAGCCGTGCTACGATCCTGGATATGCTGATGCAGCTGCGCAATGAAATCGGGATGACGGTTATCTTCATCACCCATGATATTGGCCTGGCGTACTATGTTTCTGACAACGTCTTTATTATGGAACATGGAAAAATTGTTGAGAGTGGTCCGCCTGATGAGGTGATCCTGCATCCAAAAGAGGCTTACACCCGCCGCTTGCTCAATGATGTTCCCAAGATCTATGAAGAGTGGGATCTCTCGACAGTTACGTATCCCTCGTAAGTCTGGATTCAAACGAAGAACGTGCTACTCTGAATTCTTTACCGGACACACCTTTGAGCTTATCGCGCACGGCGAAAGGTTATTCTAAATTAAGCCTGCTTCTCCTGGCTTATGTAGCTTTTATTGCCCTGGGGATGCCCGATGGCTTATTGGGGGTCGCCTGGCCCTCCATGCGGGCGGATTTTTCCATTCCACTCGATGCGCTGGGAATATTATTGATTGCCAGTGTAACTGGCTACATGACCTCGAGTTTTATGAGCGGCATTTTGATTGGACGAATGGGCGTTGGCAGATTACTGGCTGGTAGCTGCGCCTTGACCGGCCTGGCTCTGGTGGGCTATACCCTGGTTCCGTCCTGGTGGATGATGGTGCTGTTGGGTGTGATGGCTGGCCTGGGGGCTGGAGCGATTGACGCCGGTCTTAACACTTATGTCGCCGCGCATTATGACGAAGGCGTGATGCAATGGCTGCATGCCAGTTATGGGATCGGCGTAACGCTTGGCCCAATAATCATGACCATAGCCTTGACCGCCCTTAATACGTGGCGGGTGGGGTATCGTGTCGTGAGCGGTTTCCAGATCGCGCTGGCAGCCTGCTTTGTGCTAACCCTGCCACTGTGGAATCAAAAAGAACCATCAGCCGGGAGTGACAAGCGCAAGCGTTTAACTGATTATAAAACGCCTATGGGTGAAACGCTGCGCCAGTCGCGGGTGTGGTTGAGTGCTTTGCTATTTTTCCTGTACGTCGGTGCTGAAGTATCGTTTGGAACGTGGACATATAGCCTGCTGGTAGAGTCGCGTGGCATTAGCCCTGCGACAGCTGGTTTGTGGGCTGGCAGTTATTGGGCGACCTTTACCGTTGGCCGGATTGTGGCAGGGCTCTTTGCTAAACGGTTTGGAGTCAAGCGCCTAGTGTTGGGTGGATTGACGGGGGCTTTGTTGGGGGCGGCGCTCCTGGCCTGGAATCCATCCGACCTGGCTAACTTGCTCGCGGTCGTTTTGATTGGCTTTTCCATTGCCCCTATCTTCCCAGCTTTTATGTCCGGCACCAGCCAGCGCGTGGGTGCGTATTTTGCAGCCAATACGATCGGCATGCAGATGGCTGCCTCCGGTTTAGGTACTGCGATTATCCCCAGCCTGCTGGGGGTGCTGGCACGCCGGTATTCTCTGGAGGTTATCCCCGTCACGATGGTGATCGTGTTATTGGGATTGTTGGGGCTTTTCCTGTTGTCCATCACGGAACGAGGCAGATCGATCATGAACGCACATCAGGAAAGCGCATGATGAGAATTCAATCTTTGGCAGGTGCCTGGGAATTTCACCGGGCGGGTGCAGAAGAGTGGCTACCCGCCAGCGTTCCCGGCGGTGTACATACCGATTTACTGGCGCTGGGTCATATCCCTGATCCCTTTGTAGCCGATAACGAGCAGCGCGTCCAGTGGGTGGCTGAGTCTGATTGGATCTACAGGTATAGTTTTAGTTGTTCATCGGAATTACTGGCTGAAGAAAAGATTTTCCTGGTTTGTGATGGCCTGGATACGCTGGCGACGGTCGTCCTCAACGGCTATGAGATGGGGCATACCGACAACATGTTTCGCAGGTATGAATGGGAGGTCGGACCTTATTTAGATGTACAAGGCGCCAACGAGTTAACCATTACTTTCAATTCGCCAGTGAAATTTGCAACGGAGAAGCAAGCCACTCGTCCTCTGTCTGGGGTCTCCCAGGCTATTCCTGGGGGTCCTTATTT
>Ga0209254_10002617_pt1 | contig 16384 bp, 13 predicted proteins | sample FrelakmetDIP11DI_FD_187148 | JGI IMG/M metagenome (GOLD analysis project Ga0209254, IMG submission 187148) | Freshwater lake sediment microbial communities from the University of Notre Dame, USA, for methane emissions studies - DIP11 DI (SPAdes)... | ecosystem: Environmental > Aquatic >... | reverse complement strand
CTACAAGGTGGTGCTGACCGGCGAGGGCGCCGACGAGGTCTTCGGCGGCTACGACCTCTACAAGGAAGCCAAGGTACGGCGCTTCTGGGCGCGGCAGCCGGACTCGAAGTTCCGGCCCCTGCTGCTGCGGCGGCTGTACGGTTACCTGGCCAACTCGCCGGTGAACAACGATGCGCTGGCGCAGTCCTTCTTCGGCAGCGGCATGGAACACCTGGGCCGCCCGATCTTCGCCCACGCGCCGCGCTGGGCCACCGCGCGCCGCGCGTTGGCCTTCCTCTCGCCGGAGCTGCGCGCGAGCATCGGCGACTGGGACCCGCTGGCCTTCGTCGAGGGCCGGCTGCCGGCCGCGATCTCGAACTGGGGCCCGCTGGCGCGCGACCAGTACGTGGAGGCCAAGACGCTGCTGGCCGGCTACCTGCTGTCCTCGCAGGGCGACCGCGTGGGCATGGCCAATTCGATCGAGGGCCGCTTCCCCTACCTCGACCATCGCCTGATCGAATTCGCCAACCGCCTGCCCGAGCACTACAAGATCCGCGGCCTGCGCGAGAAGCACGTGCTGCGCCGCGCGCTCGCGGGCCTCCTGCCCGAGGACATCCTGCAGCGCACCAAGCAGCCGTACCGCGCGCCGGACAGCGCGAGCTTCTTCCACGAGGGCGAGCCGCTGGAATACGTGGCCGACCTGCTCGGCGGCGAACGGATCCGGGCCGCGGGCTACTTCGATGCCGGCGCGGTGGGCAAGCTGCTGGACAAGTGCCGCGCCGGCCGCGCCACCGGCTTCGGCGACAACCAGGCCTTCGTCGGGATCCTTTCCACGATGCTGCTGGACCAGCACTTCGTGCGGCGCTTGTAGCCCGCCGGCGCAGAACCCTTGCCTTGCTGGAGCGGCTACGGCTCGAGACTTACCCGCAGCAGCTTGCCGTTCTCGGCATCGGTCAGGACGTAGAGATATCCGTCCGGTCCCTGGCGCACATCGCGGATGCGCTCGCGCAAACCGGTCAGCAGGCGCTCCTCGTGCACGATGCGGTCGCCGTCGAGTTCGAGCCGGATCAGGGCGCTGCCGACCAGGGCGCCGATGAACAGGTTCCCGTTCCAGCCCGGCATGCGCTCACCGACGTAGAAGGCCATGCCGCTCACGCCCGGCGACTTCTCCCAGACATAGTGCGGCGGCTCCATGCCCGGCGCCTCGCGTCCCACCGCGCCCGGCACCGGCTGGCCCGAGTAGTCGACGCCATGCGTCACCACCGGCCAGCCGTAGTTCTTGCCGGCCTCCGGCAGGTTGATCTCATCGCCACCCATCGGACCGTGCTCGTGCGTCCACACGCGCCGCGTGACCGGGTGCAGCGCGATGCCCTGCATGTTGCGATGGCCGGTGGACCAGATTTCCGGCCGCGCATCGTCGCGCCCCACGAACGGGTTGTCCTCGGGGATCGCGCCATCGGGCCGGATCCGCACCAGCTTGCCTTGCAGCGTGGCGAGGTCCTGCACGCGCGCCGCCTGGCGGTTGTCGCCCTGCGTCACCCAGAGGTATCCGGCGTCGTCGAACAGCAGGCGCGCACCGACGTGGGTGCCGGCGGAAAGCTTGGGTTCCTGGCGGTAGACCACCTCCAGGTCGTGCAGCGCGTCGTTCTCGAGTCGCGCGCGCGCGACCGCAGTGCCGCAGAGGTTTCCGCGCAGGCTGGGCTCTGCGTAGGCCAGGTACACCAGCCGGTCGACATTGAACTGCGGCGACACCGCCACGTCGAGCAGCCCGGCCTGTCCGTCGAGGTAGATCCGGGGCAGGCCCGCCAGTGGCGCGGACACCGATCCGTCTGCACCGATGCGGCGCAGGAATCCCGGCCGTTCGGTCACCAGCATGGAACCGTCGGGCAGGAATGCGAGGCCCCAGGGGTGCGCCAGGCCGGTCACCACGTCCGTGACCCTGACCTCGCCCCGTTCGCTCGCGTCCACGATCGAGCGGCCTGCGTCCGCGGCCTTGGGCTGGCTCGGTGGCGGCGGCGCCGGCTGTCGATGGCACGCCAGTGACAGGATGGTGACGGCAACCAGCAGGGCTCGTTTCATGGTCCCGGCTCCCGGACAATGGCCAGCAGGCAAGATACCGGCAGGCCCGGCGCGGGGGAAACCGCCGGAAGTCCCGTGCGCAGGCGACCGGGCGACCGGCGGCGCCCCGGCTTCGGGCATAATTGCGGCCTTCGCATCAGGGGTGTCGGGACGTCCATGTCGCAACGCGCGCTGGTCAGGCAGTTCATCCTCGGAAACTTCCTCTTCACTACCGATGAGTCCGCGCTCAAGGACGGCGATTCCCTGATCCGCTCCGGCGTGGTCGATTCCACCGGTGTGCTGGAACTGATCACGCACCTCGAGGAGGCGCTGCGGATCCGCGTGCCACCCGAGGAGATGGTGCCGCAGAACTTCGATTCCGTCGACGCCATCTGCGCCTACCTCGCGCGCAAAGTCCCGGCGTGATCCGCGCCGCCGTGCGATGACCACGCTGCTGGCGAAGCTCGCGCGGATCGCGGCCGACGATCCCGCACGCATCGCCGTGGTCGAAGGCGAGCGTCGCGCGAGCTACGGCGAGCTGTGGGACCAGGCCTGCCGCTTCGCCGCCGTGCTGGCCGCGCGCGGCATCGGCGCGGGCGAACGCGTGGCCGTGCTGCTGCCCAATTCGATCGAGGCCGTCGCCGCCTGCTATGGCGCGTGGCTGGCGCGGGCGGCAATCGTGCCGCTCAACGTGCAGGCCCGCGCGCGCGACTATGCCGTGTGGCTGGATCACGCGCGGCCCGCCCTGCTGGTCCACGAGGCCGGCAATGCCGAACTGGACGCAGCGATCGCGTCGGCCGGGCTCGAGGCCATGCCGCGCATCGCGGTCGGCGATGCCAGCGATGGCGCGCCCGGGTGGCGCGAGGCCCTGGATTCGACGACGCCCGCTGCCTCGCTGGCCGAGCTCGATCCCGCGGCGCTGGCGCAAGTGCTCTACACCTCCGGCACCACCGGCAGCCCCAAGGGCGTGATGCTCACGCAGCGCAACCTGGCCGCGAACGTCGACGCCATCGTGGCCTACCTTGGCCTGGGCGCCGGGGACAGCATCGTGAGCGTGCTGCCGTTCTACTACTCGTACGGTTCCTCGGTGCTGCACACCCACCTGTCGGTGGGCGCGCGGCTGTGCCTGGAGCCGAACCTGGTCTTCCCGCACCTGGTGGTCGAGCGCCTGGCGCGCGAGCGAGCGACCGGCTTCTCCGGCGTGCCGTCGACTTATGCGCTGCTGCTGGACCGGGTCGATATGGCGCCGCACGACTTGTCCGCCTTGCGCTACCTCACCCAGGCCGGCGGCGCCATGTCGCCCGCGCTGACCGCGCGCGTGCGCGCGGCGTTTCCGCAGGCGCGCCTGTACGTCATGTACGGCCAGACCGAGGCCACGGCGCGGTTGACCTGGCTGCCGCCCGAGCGCCTGGAGCACAAGACCGGATCGGTCGGCATTCCCGTGGCTGGCGTGGAGGTGCAGGTGCGGCGCGAGGACGGATCCGCCGTGCCGACCGACGAATCCGGCGAGGTCTGGGTGCGCGGGCCGAACGTGATGCAGGGCTACTGGCACAATCCACAGGCCACCGCTGAGGTGCTGCGCGAGGGCTGGCTCAAGACCGGCGACATCGGCCGCCTCGACGGCGACGGCTTCCTGTGGCTGGTCGGCCGGCGCAGCGACATGATCAAGACCGGTGCGCACAGAGTCCATCCGCAGGACATCGAGGAGGCCATCGCGGAGCTGCCGGCCGTGGCGGAAGTCGCGGTAGTGGGCGTCGAGGACGCGACCCTGGGCCAGGTGGTCAAGGCCTGCATCGTGCGCGCCGGCGAACTCACGGCCGACCAGGTCAAGGCACACTGTCGCACGCGGCTGGCACCGTACAAGATCCCGAAGCACGTCGAGTTCCTGGCGGCGCTTCCCAAGACCGCGTCGGGCAAGGTCCGGCGGGTGGAACTCATCGAATCCAAGGCAACGCAGGGGGCAACGTGACGCAACTCGACTGGAATGTGCTCGACCTCGACCATGAGCAGGAGGCCACGCGCATCGCCGTGCGACTGCGCGAGATCCTGTCCCGCACCCTGCATCGGCGCGGCCTGGTGGTGGCGATCTCCGGCGGCATCGACAGTTCGGCCTGCCTGGGCCTTGCCGTGCGCGCGCTGGGGCCGGACAAGGTCTTCGCGTTGATCCTGCCCGAGCGCGATTCCAGCGACGACAGCGCCGCGCGCGCGCAGATCCTGGCCGGTCACCTGGGCGTGCGCACGCAGACCCACGACATCGAGCCGGCGCTGGCTGCGATCGGCTGCTACGAGCAGCGCGATGCGGCGGTGCGCCGCGCGCTGCCCGGCTACGGACCCGGTTGGCGCTTCAAGATCGTGATCGCCGGCGGCCGCGACGGCGGGATCAACTATTTCCGCCTGGTCGCCAAGGCGCCCGATGGCGCCGATCACGACGTGCCGCTGCCGCTCGCCGAGTACCTGACCATCGTCGCCGCGACCAATTTCAAGCAGCGCATCCGCAAGAACCTCGAGTACTTCCACGCCGACCGGCTCAACTACGCCGTCACCGGCACGCCCAACCGGCTCGAGTACGACCAGGGCTTCTTCGTCAAGAACGGCGACGGCGCGGCCGACGTCAAGCCGATCGCGCACCTGTACAAGAGCCAGGTCTACGGCATGGCGCGCCACCTGGGCCTGCCCGAACGCGTGTGCGCGGCGGTCCCGACCACCGACACCTACAGCCTGGCCCAGGGCCAGGACGAGTTCTATTTCGCGCTGCCCTACCGCTCGATGGACCTCGCGCTGTGGGCGCTCAACCACCAGTTGCCGGCGAGCGAGGTCGCGCGCGTGCTCGGCATCGAGGTCGCCGCGGCCGAGGCGGTGTACGCCGACATCCAGGCCAAGCGCCGCACCACCCGCTACCTGCACCTGGCGCCGGTGCTGGTGGGCGCGGTGCCGGAGCTGGACCTGCACGCGTGAGCGAAGCCGCGCCACTGCCGTCCTATGGGGTCGAGGTGGGCGACGTGGTGCGCGATCGCGAAACCGTGCTCGCGATCTGGCGCGGCAACCTCGGCGACCCGGCGCGCATCGAGGCCAAGTACGACTGGTTCTATCGCGATTGCCCCTATGGCGAGCCGTTGCTGTGCGTCCTGCGCGATCGCGCCAGCGGTGCCGCGGTCGGCGTCGCGGCGGCCGGCCCGCGGCGCATGCAGGCCGGCGGGCGCGCGCTGCGGGCCGGCGTCCTGGTCGACATGGCGGTGCTGCCGGCGCACCGCAGCCTGGGACCGGCGCTGGTGCTGCAGCAGGGACTGATGGAGGCCGCCTCGACGCGCTTCGACCTGGTCTACGGCTTCCCCAACCCGAAGGCCGCGCCGGTCTTCAAGCGCGTCGGTTACACGCAGCTGGGCGAAATGGTCCGCCATGCGCGCGTGCTGCGCCATGCGCGATACCTGGAGCGGCGCGTGCCGCGCGCAGTCGCGCAGCTTGCGGGCCCGGTGGTCGACCTCGGCGTCGCCTGCGAGGATGCCTGGAGGCGTCGTGGCGACGCGCGCATCGCGACTCGCTGGGTCGACCGTGCGGGCGACGAAATGACCACGCTGTGGGCGTCGGCGCAGGCGCCTGCAGCCGCGCTGGCCGTGCGCGACCGGGACCTGCTTGGCTGGCGCTTCGATCGCGCGCCGCTGCCGCCGACCCGATACCTCGAGCTGCGTGAGCGTGCTGGCGGGGCGCTGCGCGCCTGGTTCGCCTGCCAGGTCGAGGGCGACATGCTGCACGTGGCCGACTGCTGGTCGGCGGACGCCGCCAATGGCGTCGGTCGCGACGCGATCGACGCCCTGCTGGAATCGGCGCGGTACGACGGCCACGCCGCGGTGTCGGTACAGTTGGCCGGCGCGGCGTCGACCCTGGCCGGCTGGCAGGATGCCGGTTTCAGGGCGCGGGGCCGGCGGCCGGTCTACGGCCGCTGGTTCGGCACCGCGACACCGGTACCCGACTTGCGCCTGACCGCGGTCGACGAAGACGAGTGAAACCCGTGCCGCGACGAGCGCGGCGCCTGCGAGGAACCGCCATGCCGATCCGCCCGTTGCGCACGCCCTGCGGCCTGCTGCTCTTGCTGGTAACCGCGCTCGCGACCGCGCAGCAGCCTCCCGAACCCAGCGGTCCCCACCCGCGCCTGTTCGCCGAGCCGGGCACCACCGAGCGGCTCAAGGAATTGGCCGGCAAGCGCGGCAGCGCCGTGGCGCGCGCGGTTGCGGATTGCCGCGACATCGCCGGCTCGCCGGGCGAGTTCGGACGCGACGGCTACATGGGCCTGGATTGGGCGCGCTCGCTGCAGACCTGCCTGGTCGCGTGGCGCGCCACCGGCGAGGACCGCCACGCGCAGACCGCGTTGATCTACTTCAAGGCCCTGCTCGACGACCGCACCACGGTTGGAGACGGCAAGGGCGGCGACAAGTCGGCCACGCGCGACAGCGGCTATGCGATCCGCGCGCTGGGTCCGTACACCGCCCTGGCCTACGACTGGCTGCACGACCACCCGGACATGGACGAAGCGCTGCTGGCGCGCGCGCGCCAGCGCTTCAAGGCCTGGACCGACTGGTACGTGAAGGAGGGCTACCGCGCCAGCCATCCCGGCAACAATTACCACGCGGGCTACGTGGCGGCCGCGACCCTGATGGCCATCGCGCAGGGTGGCGAGGCCGGACCCGACGGCGCCCGGCTGTGGTCCAAGGTGGTCGACCGGATCTTCGACGAGCAGTTGCTCCCGGCCGCGCGCGACGGCGTGCTCACTGGCGGCGACTGGGGCGAGGGTTGGCAGTACGGCCCGCTCAGCGTGGCGGAGTACGCGCTCGCCGCGCGCGCGGTGGCGGCACAGGGTGTCGACGTCGCGCCGATGGGCCAGTGGCTGGAGGACCTGTTCCTGCGCACCGTCTACGCCATGACCCCGACCGGCGAACGCACCGTGGTGGTGGGCGACACCCAGTCGCACGTGCCCCACATCCACGTCAACCGGCTGACGCTGGAGGCCGTGCTGGTGGGGCCGGCGCCACTGCAGGCGCAGCAATGGGCGCGCGCCGAGATCGACCGCATCGGCGATTTCGAGTCCGACGACCTCAAGTACGTGCTCTATTCCGCGCTGGCCGAAGCACGCGATGCCAAGGCGGTGCCCTACCCGCGCGAAACCATGGGCAGCGCGTATTTCGCGCCCGGCACCTCGATCATCTACGCGCGTTCGGGCTGGGACAAGGGCGCGATCTGGTTCGCCGCATTCTGCTCGTCGACCATCGATGTCGACCACCTTCCGCCCAACGCCGGCAACTTCGTGCTCTCGCGCGGGCGCGACCATGCGATCGTCGACCCCTCGCCCTATGGCAGCCTGTCGAGCCTGACCAGCAACGCGCCCGGGATCGAGGCCACCGGCCAACCCGACGGCTACGTGCCGAGCCAGACCTTCTGGAGCAAGGACACCGGATTCCGCTGGAAACTGGGACTACCCGGCGGCGCGCTCGTGGCGCGCTGCGACTATGCCGACCAGTGGCGTTTCCGCGAGGTGGCCAGCCCGATCAAGCTCGCCACCCGCGACCTCGTGTTGCTGCCCTATCGCGACGAATCCGGCGCCGAGTCCGCGACCCTGCTGGTGCTCGATCGCGCGCGCACGGAGGAACCGGGCCACGGCCTGCACCTGCGCTTCCGCACGCCGGTGGAACTCGACCAGATCGGCAACGGCGGCGCCGGCAAGCTCAAGGACAGCCAGGTCTCGATCCTGCGCCTGGCCGGATCGGGCGGCGACACCGAGGTGGCGCGCCAGGAAGGCAGCGATTGCTTCAACGACAAGAAGTACACGCGCGGCAACTGCGATGCGGCGCGCTTCGATATCGGCGAGGTGCGCCTGGTGGTACCTGGCACCGATGCCGACGCCGTGTTCGAGATCGACGTCGCGCCGATCACTGCAGTGGTCCCCAAGGCGACCGCACTCGCGGCCACCGGCGGGCGGGCGTGGCTGGTCGAACGTGGCGCGATGCGCTGGGTGGTGGCGGAAGCGGCGGGTCCGGAGGCGCTGACCTATCGCGCGCCGCTGCAGGGCGCGACGCACGTCGTGCTGCCGGCCAAGGCCGCCGGTGTCGCCACGCTCGCGGTCGACGTGCTGGCGACGGCCGACGACTGCCGCATCAGCGTCGGGGGCGCCAGCGGGCGCAAGCTGCCGGGCGATCCGCTGGTCTTCGCCACCGGCGCCGACTGCGCCGTGCAGGAGGTGCCGCGCACGCCGGTGCCCAGCGACGTGACGGGCCTCAAGCGAGCTGGCGCTGCGGCCTCCGGAACAGGTACAGCGCCAGCCGATCCGGCCTGAAGGCGCCGTCGGGGTCGGCCACCGCGCCAGTCTCGAAACCCAGGCGGCCCAGGAGCCAGCCGGGCGCCGGGCCCGACGGATTCAGCGCGGGCACGCTGGTGAACACGAGTTCGTAGCCGGCCGCGTGCGCGCGGCGCGCGATATCCATGTCGTAGCGGCCGTGCGGGAAGGACATCGTTACCGGGGCGTCCGCGGCCATGGGCAGGCGGGCCGCGACCTGCGCGCGCGCGCCGCCCAGCTCCGCGTCGAGGTCGTCGGCCAGTGGCAATGGCTCGTGGGTCTTGCCGTGCAGGCCGATCGCCACCCCGCCCTGCAAGAGGCGCTCGAGTTCGGCGCCATTGACCATGCTGCGATGCCCGTCGTCCAGGCGATCCCCGAGATTGGCGAGGACGCGCTCGCGCTGCGCGCGAGGTAGCGATTCCAGTTCCCCGATCAGTCGGCGCAGGCCAGCGTTGTCGTTGGCCGGCAAGGGAGCAGAAGCAAGTCCAACCATGGCCATGGTCTGCTGCAGTTCCGCGTTGCCCAGGCGCCCCAATCGCCACGCCGACACCAGTTGCTCCTGGTAGAAGGGCAAGCGCCGGTCGATGGCGTCGGCCACCACGAACAGCAGCCCCGGCATGCCGGCGGCCTCGAGCTGCGGCAAAGCGAACTCGACGTTGTCGGCCCAGCCGTCGTCGAAGGTGATTAGCAGCGCCCGCGGCGGCAGGGCTACGCCACCCCGGCGTGCCGCAAGCACCTGCCCGGCGCCGACCACGTGGTAATGCTGGCCGAAGAACGCGAGGCAACGCGCGAACAGGTCGGCGGCCAGGGTGTAGTCGGGATCGCAACTGGCCCAGCGCGGATCGCGCGGGTCGAGCACGCGATGGAACATGATCACCGTGAGCGTGCGCCGGTTGCGCAGCCGGTGGTACAGGCCGAGCAGGCCGCTACCATAGAGCAGCTTCTTCAGCAGATCCGAAAGCATGGCTCACGACGTCGCGGTTTCGGCCATCATACCAACCTGGAACCGGCGCGAGCTGGTGCTGCGCGCGCTCGAATCGGTACTGGCGCAGACCCGCCCGGTCGACGAGATCATCGTGGTCGACGACGGCTCGACCGACGGCACCGGCGCGGCGATCGCCGCGCGCCACGGCGAGCGCGTGCGCCACGTCTGGCAGGAGAACGCCGGGGTCTCGGCGGCGCGCAACCGCGGCATGGAACTGGCGCGTGGCCGCTACTTCGCCCTGCTCGACAGCGACGACGAGTGGCTGCCGGACAAGACCCGCCTGCAACTCGAGTTCCTCGAGGCGCGCCCCGACTACGGCATGGCGCTGTGCGACGTGGTGCGCATGGACGCAGCGCACCGCGAGATCGAGGTATTCCGCCGGCGTGACCTCATCCCGGAGGACGGCATGGTGCTGCGCTGGGTGCTGCGCGAACCGGCGCTGGTGCCGGCCTCGGTGATGTTGCGGCGCGAGGCCTGGACCGAGGTCGGCGGCTTCGACACCACGCTCGCCACCGGCGAGGACCTCGACTTCCACCTTCGGATCGCGCGGCGCTGGCCGATCGGGATCGTGGAGCAGCCGCTGGTGCGCGCGATGCGCGGACACGACGGCCTCTCCAGCCTGGCCCGCACCTATGACGACTACCTGCGCGTGATCGAGCGCGCGGTTGCCGCGGCCGCGGGCGCGGTGCCCGACGCCGATCGCAACGCCGCTCTGGCAGCGGCTTATCGGCGCAATGCGCGTGGACTGATCTTCCAGCGCCGCTGGGGCGATGCGCTGGCGCTGGCGCGCAAGGCCTGGCGACTGGACCCGTCGCAGCGCGGCGGTGTCATGGCGCTGCTGCCGCAAGCCGGGCGGCGCGCGCTGGCGTCGCTGCTGCGGCGCGGCTGAGCGCGGGCAGGAATGTGAGGTCGGCGCCGGCCTAGCGCCGGCGCCAGATGATCGCCGCGTAGTACCGAGTCTCGTCGAATTCGTTGGTCGGCTCGTTGCTGCTGCGGTCGGCGTAGGAGGCCTCGAAGCTGAGGTCGAGGTTGCTCAGCACGCTGTATTGGAAGCGCAGGCCGTACTCGTCCTCGCGGCTGTCGATGTCGGCCTCGGTGAAGTCTTCCCAGTCCAGGTTGGCGAACACGCCCGCGGACATGAGCGGCGAAATCCGGTAGTCCAGCGTCGCCAGCACGCCGTGGTTCTGCTGGTTGAGGAGTTCGTTGTTCTCGTAGTCCTCCTGGGCGTAGTAGCCGGAGGCGCGCAGCGTGAATCGTTCGCCCAGGCGGGTGTAGCCCAGCGTGAGCGTATCTTCCTCGTACACGTCCGAGCCGATGGTGGCGGTGCCGCCGCCTTCGCCCACCGCTTGCGGCAACAACAGGGCGTCCGCATTGGGGATCGCCGACGCGAGGTCGCTGGCGGTGTCGGACAGCTGGTGCTCGATCGACGCATCGAAAGTCGAGATCGGGGTCACCGCGACTTCGGCGCCGAAGCGCGCCAGCGGCCCGTCGCGGGTGTCGAGGTCGTCGAAGGTCACCCAGTTCCAGCCGAAGTCCGCGTGCAGGGTGGTCCGCGTGGAGCGCCAGTCGTAGCCGCCGAAGATCGAATAGCGGTCGAAGTCCGGCGTGGTGGGGGTCGGGTCGTCGAGGCTGACGATCTCGGCCGTGCCGTTGACCGACAGGGCGGAAACTTCGCTGATATCGCGCAGCAAGCGCGCGTCGAAGGCGAAGCGGTCGCTGTTGAAGTCGTCCGCTTCCTCGGCGTAGGTATTGATGTAGCGCACCCTTGAGCGACCCGTCATGGCCTCCGAGAACCGGTACAACAGGGTCGGCCCGGTCGAGAACACGTTGGTGTTCTGCACATTGTCCGGGCTTTCGGTCGCGAAGACGTCGATCGGCTCCTGCGTGGTGTAGTTGTCCAGCGACCAGAGCCAGCGCTCGGGCTGGATCGACCAGAGCAGATTCACGCCCGCGTTGGCGACGAAATTCGAATCGAGGTCATCGGTGGTGTAGTAGTCGTAGGCGAAGGACCCGACGATATTGGCGCGCAGGGTCTCGCCTTCCTCGGTCGCGGCGATGTCGAAGAACGGCGTGATCGTGTTCCCCGAAACCGGATCGATCGAGCTCCGCACGATGTTGTCGCTGTGCTCGTAGCCCAGGCCCAGCGACCAGTCGATGTCCCAGGCCCGCGCCGGCGTGGCGCCTCCCGCGAGCGCCACCGCAACTGCCGCGCAAATCGTCGAGCGTTTCATCGCCATCGCCCCCCGCCGCCTACGTGCCTCAAGGCACGCCATTGAATACCACGCCAGCCATGCGGCCGGGCTCGAGCACCGCGACTGCTTCCTTGATCGACGACACCGTGTCGACGCCGTAGCCAGCCACGACCACTGCCGTGTCGGCCAGCTCGGACAGGATCCGCGCATCGGGCGAGGCCCCGATCGGCGGCGCGTCGAGGACCAGGTAACGGTCGGGATAGCGGCTGCGCAGCAGGTCGACCAGCCCGCGCATGCGGTACGAGGTGAAGTACTCGCCACTGGCCTCGCGGCGCTCGCCGGCCGGGATCAGGCGCAGGCGCGGGACGCCGGTCGGATAGATCACGTGGTCGACGCCGATCGAGGGATGGTCGAGGAAGTCGGTCAGGCCGCCGTTCTCGGGCCGCACGCCCAGGCGCTCGTGCAGGACCGGCTTGCGCAGGTTGCAGTCGATCAACAGCGCGGTCCTGCTCTCGTCGAAGGCGAAGGCCGCGGCCAGGTTGGCGGCGACGAAGCTGGCCCCGCTGCCCGCGCTGACGCCTGCGACCAGGGTAATGAAATTGCGTCCGCGGCCATGCGCGAGCAACTGGGTGCGAAGGTCGCGGAACACGTCGGCCTGGCGCCGCGCGCCCATGTCGTGGCGAATGATGCCGCGGGAGTCGAGTTCGCGCGCCGACTTGGGCGCCGGCTCGGACATGCGCGAGATCATCTCGCGCGAGGCCTGCTGCACCTGCAACGCACGGCCAGAGTCGCGCACCGGGCGCACGATCTCCGGCCGCTCGTGCGGTTCGTCCGGCGGCGGACGGTTCGATTCGGCTTCGTGCACCATGCTCACAGGACCCTCGAGTAGCGCAACCAGCCTACGAAAGCGTAGGCCCCGAGCGTCAACACCACCACCGCCACGGCCGCGACCGTGCGCCAGCGCTCGCGCCGGCGGTTGGCGTCGTTGAGGTGGCGCGGGACGCTGACCAGCAGCGGGACACCGAGCCCCTGCGACAATTCGCTGGCCGAACGCACGCGCGGATCGACCTTGGTCGCGAGGAACACCAGGCCCAGCGGTAGTGCCACGCCCAGGCCGAGTCCGGCGAGGACGAAGTGCATGAAGCGCAGCCCGGACGGAATCTGCGGCAGCACCGCCGGTTCCTGGATGCGGAAGGTGAGGCCACGGTGCTCGGCATCGAGGCTCATCGACACGCGCGCATTCTCGCGCCGGCGCAGCAGGTCCTGGTAGACGTCGCGGTTGACTTCGTAGTCGCGGGTCAGCTCGGCCAGCGTGGCTTCGGAATCGGCGACCCGGCGGCCGCGCTCGAGCTCGTTCTCGAGCAGGGCCTCGTTCTCGGCCACCCGCGCGCGCAGCGCCGCGGCATTCGCACGCACGGTCGACTGCTCGCTGCGCAGTTGCAGGTACAGCGGATTGATCGAGACCAGGTTGCTGTTGCTGCTGCCGCCGCTGGCCTGCGAGGCCTCGCGGCGCGCGGTCTCGGCCACGATCTCGTTCTGCAGGTCCTCGAGCTGGTGGCGCACGCGGATCACGTCGGGATAGTCATCGGTATACGACAGCAGCAGGCGGTCGAGTTCGGCCTGCAGTTCGACCACCCGCGTGCGGTACTGGCTCTCGCGTCCCTGGCTGGCGCTGATCTCGGCTTCGCCCTCGAGCTGCTCGGTGACCGTGTGGTCGCGCATCTGCAGCTCCGACAGGTCGGTCTGCGCGGTCTCGATGCGCTGGCGCAGCTCGCCGATGCGGGTAATGACGTCGGTCGCGGTGCCCGGACGCGCGTCCTGGTTCTCGGACCGGAACTCCTTGAGCCGGTCCTCGGCGCCGGTCAGCTTGCGGTGGTACTCCTCGACCCGCGCGGCGATGAACTCGTAGGCCTCGCGGCTCTCGCGCTCCTTGGCGGCGAGGCTCTCGGCGATGAAGACCTCGGCGAACTTGCGCGTCACCCGGAAGGTGCGGTCGGGATCCGAGTCCTTGTACGAGATCTGGATCAGGTTCTCGCCCACGTTGCGGACCCCGGTCGAGGACTTGAGTTCCTCCGCCAGGCGTTCCTGCTCGCGCAGCGAAGGCTTGCCCTTGAGCCAGCCGCCCTCCTCGAGCACGGCCGCGAGGATCTTGCGGCTGTAGATCACCTCGCGCGCGATGCGACCGCGGTCGGTCACCCCGGTGACGACCGCACGTCCCTCCATCAGGGGCTGGATGATGTTGTCTTCCTGCACCAGGATGGTGGTGGCGGAACTGTAGGTCTTGGGCCACAACGCGCCCAGCGCCAGCGCGATCAACGCAATGGCGGCGAACACCACGACCATGCCGATGCGGCGCCGATGCGCCTCGTTGGCCAGGATCGGCAGCTGTTGCTGCAGGACTGCCAGGCCGCCGCTGTTCTCGCTCACGGGAACCTCAGAACGCCCGCTCGGGCACGGTGATCACGTCACCGGGCTGCACGGGGAAATTGGTTTCAAGGTCGCCGGACTTGAGGATGCGGCCCAGCTTGACCTCGAGGGTCTGGGTCGCGCCGTTGGCGCTGCGCCGGTACAGGCGCGTGCGGTCGGCAGCCGCGAATTCGTTGGTGCCGCCCGCCGCCAGAACGGCGTCGAGCACCGACATGCCCTGGCGGTAGGGGACCGAAACCGGCTGCTGCACCGCGCCAGTCACGCGGACCCGCGAGATGAACTCATGGCTGCGCAGGTCGGTGAGGATCACCGCGACCTTGGGGTCGCGCACGTAGGTCGCCAGGCGTTCCTCGATCGACTTGGCGACCTCCTGGGAGGTCCGCCCGCCGGCCATCACGTCGCCGATCAGCGGCACCGAGATGCGGCCGTCCGGACGCACCGGGACGGTCACGCTCAATTCGGGGTTGCGCCACACCGACACCTGGACGATGTCGTCGACCCCGATCCGGTACTCGTCGGTGAACGCGGCAGCCGGGTCCACGCCGGCCTGGCCGAACGCGGGTCCGGCAAGCAGCAGCAACAGGAAACAGATCGTGCGCTTGAGCATGTTCAGCCGAGTCCCCGCAAACCCATGAGCCAGCTCCCGATGATAGGCAAACTTCGTGATAGTGTGAAACGCGGGACGGTCCGGACACCCGCCACGTGAACCTTCGCGCGGCGCTTGCGGATGCGCGCAACGCCAGCCAACGTGAACCGCCGTTCATGAACCAGCCCGGACACGCCGGCTTCGCCTACGACTATGCCCTGTTGAGGGCAACGCCGGGTTGCGACCTGGACGAACTCAAGCGCTGCTACCGGCTGGCGGTGCGCGACCTGCATCCCGACCGTAATCCGGAGCTGGCCGCCGACAGCGCGGCGCAGGACGCCCTGAGCGAACTCACGATCGCCTACCGCCGCCTGCACGACTACCATCGAGCGTACGGCCGGCTCCCGGGCGAGACCCTGCGCCGGGCCGCCAACCCCCCCGATCCGAATCGACCGGTCGCCGCGGCGCGGCCGCCTGCGGGCGGACGGCGTCGGTGGATCGGATTCGCATTGGCCGCAGGTGCTGCATTCTACTGGCTGTGGCCACGCGAGGCCGTCGAGCCCGCCGCTGCTCCGGCAGCCGTCGCGCCGCCGCCTCCGGCCAGCACCTCGCCGCCCAGCGTCCGCGGATTCAGCGACCCCTACGCCGACGCCGAGTCGGCGGTACGCAAATCGGTGCGGATCGGCGACACCAAGCCCAAGGTGCGCGCCATCCTGGGCACGCCGATACTGGGCACGGCCGAGGTCTGGGAGTATGGGCCATCGCATGTGCGGTTCGAGGATGGCCGCGTGATCGACTGGTACAGCTCGCCGCTGACCCCGATCGCAGTCGACGAATCGTCGCGCCAGCGCGGTACCCATGGCGAGTCCAGGGCAGAGTGAGCGGGTCGCCTAGCGCGCGCCCTTGCCGAACAGCACGACTTCGACCGTCTGCATCAGGATCATGAGGTCGAACACCAGGCTGTGGTTCTTGGCGTAGTAGAGGTCGAACTTGAGCTTCTCGGCCGAATCCTCCACCGATGCGCCATAGGCGTAGCGCAATTGCGCCCAGCCGGTGATGCCCGGCTTCACGCAGTGGCGCAGGCCGAAGTACGGGATCTGCTTGCTCAGGTCGGCCACGAAGCAGGGGCGCTCCGGACGCGGCCCGACGAAGCTCATGTCGCCGCGCAGGACGTTGAATACCTGCGGCAGCTCGTCGATGCGCAGCTTGCGGATCACGCGCCCGACGGTGGTGATGCGGTCGTCGTCCTTCTGCGCCCACACCGCCTTGCCATCCTTCTCGGCATCGGTGCGCATGCTGCGGAACTTGAGCACGGTGAAGGTGCGACCGCCCTCGCCCACGCGCTCCTGGCGGTAGATGACCGGCCCCTTGAAGCCGGACTCGAGCCAGATCGCCAACGTGGTCAGCAGCATCAAGGGCGCGGCGAGCACCAGCAGCAGGGTCGAAGCCAGCATGTCGAAGCTGCGCTTGGTGACCTGGCGCCACTGGCGGCGGTCGAAGCCGTCGGAGAACACCAGCCACGAGGGATCGACGATGCCGAGCTTGATCTTGCCGGCTTCGCGCTCGAAGAAGGTCGCGAGGTCGGTGACCTGGATGCCGGCGAGGCGGCACTCCAGCAGGTCCGCCATCGGCAGACTGCCGCGGCGGTCGTCGGCGCCGACCACGATCTCGTCGACGTCGTGCCCGCGCGCCAGCGCCAGCAGGCCGCCGGACGCGTCGAGCCGGCGCTCGGCCGGGATCAAGCTCGCTTCCTCGCCCGCGGGCACGAAGCCCACCAGGCTGAAACCGCGGCGGTCGACCGCGCGGCGCATGCGCTCGACCAGCAGGCTGGCGCG
>Ga0209254_10002616_pt1 | contig 16388 bp, 15 predicted proteins | sample FrelakmetDIP11DI_FD_187148 | JGI IMG/M metagenome (GOLD analysis project Ga0209254, IMG submission 187148) | Freshwater lake sediment microbial communities from the University of Notre Dame, USA, for methane emissions studies - DIP11 DI (SPAdes)... | ecosystem: Environmental > Aquatic >... | reverse complement strand
CGCTACAGGCGGATATACGCCGGATATGCCTTCTCCTTCCGACATATGACAGGACTGACATTCCAGTGTATACAATTCTTTGCCACGCTGGATGCTTTCTTTGAGGTTAAAAGTTTGGGAAAATGCAGAAGACGCAATGAAAAATATGAATATGAAAGGAATTGAGCGCATAAGTATAAGATTGTTTCTCGATTTGTGTAAAAATACAGGACACAGGGAACCATAGAGAAAATTGAGGACCACAGAGAAAACGATGGGGCATCTCTGGTTCTCCTTCAATCTCTTCGGCACTCTGTCACCAATTTAATTTCAATTTCGCAAAAATATTTTTTCAGAACCAAAATTACCAGGTTAAATGTTATTGATATCAAAAGGCAGTCTCCTGATCCGTTTTCCGGTGGCATTGAAAATGGCATTACACAGCGCAGGTGCCAAAGGAGGTAATCCGGGTTCGCCGGCGCCTTTGATGATTTCCCCGCCATCTGCAATAATATGTACTTCAACTAAAGGCATTTCATTAATACGCAGAATTTGGTTATTGTGAAAGTTTGTTTGTACAGTTTGTCCTTTGTCGAATGTAATCCCTGATTTGATGGCTGCCGAGATTGCCATAACTATTGCACCCTCAACCTGTCCCTTAACCGTATCAGGATTTACAACCGTACCCATGTCAATCACGGCATAGACTTTCTCTATCTTTATTCCTTTGCCCTTCTTTGAAACTTCCACAACCTGTCCACAAAGCCCGGCGAAAAATTCATATTGCGCCACTCCACGTCCCCAGCCTGTAGGAAGGGGTTTGTTCCAGTTTGATACTTCCTTCAGTTTGCGAAGTACCTTTTCGGTATCAGAACCCTTTTTAACCATGTCCAGACGATAAGCGAGAGGATCCTTTTTTGTCTTCAGGGCCATTTCATCAATAAAACATTCATGGGCAAAAGCCAGTGTTGTTGATGTTACCGCACGCCAGTATAAAAGGGGCATGTCAAAGTCTGCAGCTACATACGAATTCTTCATGTTTGGAATTTCGTATTTCTGTTCACTGATAGCCTCAGTCATGGTTTTATTGATCTTTGCCTTATCGTTATTCTTGTCCAGCGTAGCTTCGAGTGATGGCGCGATCACTTTATGCTGAAAGGCAATGGGTTTGCCATCTGAAGATAGTCCGGCTTTCATGGCCGAAAATGTAAGTGGCCGAAACGGTCCCTGCTGTGTATCATCTTCCCGGGTCCAGATTGTTTTAACAGGCTTGCCGATTTTTTTTGAAATGTCAACCGCCTCCATAACATAATCATGGATCAGTCGGCGGCCAAATGCGCCACCGTTGAAAAGTGTGTGCAGTGTTATATTTTCTTCCGGAATGCCAAATTCTTTTGCAGTATCAGAAACAACTGACCCAGGCACTTGGGTTGAGGTCCAGATTTCCAGTTTGTTTCCTGCTGTCCAGCTGGCAAGGCAGTTCATGGGTTCAATAGGAGAGTGGGAAACAAAAGGTGTTTCATAAAAAGATTCGAGTTTCAAGGGTGATGTTGCAAATGATTTATTAAAATCGCCCTGGCTGTGATCCAGCAGACCTTCCTGGGAGGCAAGGCTTCTTAATTTTGTTTCAAATGTTTTTGAATTGAAAGCATCTTTTCCCTGATGATCCCAATTTACTTTGAGGGCTTTGCGACCCTGCAGTGCGGCCCAATAATTCTCCGCAATAACCACAATGGTCTCATAACGGTAAATTCCCACGATCCTTTCACTTTTCACAACCTGTAAAACACCTTTAACTTTTTTTGTAGCTGAATCATCAAAACTTACAAGTTTGCTTCCCATAACGGGGCATCGTTCAATGGATGCATAAACCATACCCGAAGTGACGGCGTCAATTCCAAAAACAGCCCTGCCGGAAGATTTTAGTGGCACATCTGGCCGGGGAGTAGCTTTTCCAAGCAATTTAAAATCTTTGGGATCTTTTAATTTCGGTGAGGCGGGTACTTCCAATTTTGATGCGGCTTCCGCCAATTCACCATAACCAAAACTTTTGCCACTTGGTTTATGAAAGATCTTTCCATCCGCGGCATAACACTCATCAAAAGGAACATTCCAACTTGTAGCAGCAGCTTTTTGAAGCATTTCCCGGGTAGCGGCGCCTGCTTTTCTCAAATCATTGTATCCGCCGCGAATCGAAGAACTTCCGCCCACCCATTGTGTCGGGCCGTATTTCTTTTGACCGCCGGTTTGAACAATGGTTACCTGGTCAAGGGAAACTTCGAGTTCCTCTGCAATCATCGATGGAACAGATTGCCAGGTTCCCTGTCCGATTTCAGGGCGGGTGTTAAAGAGGGTAATTTTCCCGGATTTTTCAATATTTATGAGTGGCGTGAATTCATATAAATCAGGCGCCTTTGGGAAATTTCCTACTGCTACAGTATTTGCAAAACCGGTATTGAGGCCAATGATAAATCCGGTGCCGGTTATGCCGGATAGTTTTAAAAATTTCCTGCGGTCAATCGAAGTAGTATTTTGTTGCATGATGTTGGATTGATGTGAGCGTAAATGTTATCAACTTTAATCCTGACGAGAACCTTCATTACCTAAATATATAAAGCTGTATTAAGTTTAAGCTGCCGGTTTAAATTAACTCAGAAGCCCTGTGTATCGCTTTTCGGATTCGTTGATAGGTGCCGCATCTGCAAAGAATTCCCTGCATTGCTAAATCAATGTCCTGATCGGTTGGTTTGGGGTTCTTTTTTAACAGGGCAACCGCTGTCATGATCTGCCCGGATTGGCAATAGCCGCATTGAGGAACCTGTAATTCAATCCATGCTTTTTGCACTGCGTGATCAATATTTTCCGATATACCTTCTATTGTTGTGATTTTTTTCCCTACTGCGCCGAAAACAGGGAAACTGCAGGAACGAATGGGCGCACCATCGATATGTATGGTACAGGCGCCACATTGGGCAATGCCACAGCCAAATTTTGTACCTGTTAAGCCAACTAAATCCCGGATAACCCAAAGCAAGGGCATTTGCTGATCAGCCTCTACCGTAAAAGATTTGTTGTTAATGTCTAATGTATATGTAGGCATGAAGGTGATTTTAAAATTGTTGATTAAAAAACTGTAACCAATTAAAGGTACAATTCTACATTAGTTATTTACACCGTATTTCGGTTTAATAAAAAAAGAACTGGACCTGTAGCAAGGATTAAGATTATTACATTGACACAAAGTGGAATGAAAATCACTTTTTTTGTGCAGTAGATTTATCAATACCATGGCCAAATAAATAACCCGCCAGCACGCCTGCAATGGTTCCGACAACAGACCACAATATACTTCTGTCTCCCGTAAAATAGCCAAAAGAAAGACCAAAAATTCCACCCATTACAGACATGAAAATAGCAGCATTAATTCTCTTTTTTTTAGCTCCGGTCTCTGCCTGATGATGATGCTTCTTTGTTTTGTGTCTTTGATGTGATTCGGGCATTTTTTTTATTAAGGTACTGATTTTTCCCTGAAAAGTGGGAGAGTATAAAATGATATTTATCAGTATTCCGGCATGCAAAAAACATGTACAACTCTGCCGAAAAGAAACTATGCGCAAATTTTATGTTTTTTTGTAATTTACATCCTCATCAAAAAAAAGGAGGTATTCATGAGATCTACAGATAAATCATGGAAGCCTTCGGTTATTTTCGCGTAACCGGGCTGGTCCATAAAAATAATCTGCCGGTAAAATCCGGGAGCCACCATTTTGTTGGTGGCTTTTTTGAGCAGGATAGGCAGGATTTAGAGAATTGAGAGGATGGATTTGGAGATTTTTTAGGATTAGTTTTGGGAAGGTTAGCAGTCAGGACAAGATATATCCAGGGAGTTCAAATTTTGCTGAACATTTTTTACTGCAATTAATTCAATTTTTGAAATTATTTTAACAAGATCATGAAAGTGATTTATTCCATTTTTAGTGTTTTACTTCTATCTGCTTTTGTTACCTGTACTATAAAGGAGAATTTAGAAGTGAAGAATATTAAAGACCTGGATGAGAATATGATGGATATCCGGGTATACCATGAATTATTAGGTGATGAACTCAGGGCCGGTGATTTGCACGATGCGCAATGGTTTTTGACCGGTATGGATAGTATACTGCTGATTGTTGCAGATAAATACGATACACATCGAAAGTTGGATGAACCTTTTCTCACGTCGTATGACCGGAATATAAAACCTGCCATCCGGGACCTTGAAAAATCCATTAATAATAACGATCTCTCCGCTTCAAAGAATGCATATACTTTTCTGACGAAGAAATGTAATGGCTGTCATCTGGATAATAATATCGATAAAAAAATTCAGAACTGGTTATTCAGAGGGGAGGAGGAAAGATGAATAATTTTTGCTGACTGTATATTCGTCCCGCAAGAAAGTTGATTTTATACTTTTAGGTATTACAAACCTCTATTGAAGCAGGAGTTAGATTTGGAAGGTTAGCTCAGAAAATAATGGGCTATTCCGGGTTAATTTCACTTTCTGATTCATCCTGATGTTTGATTGGCTTGTGATAATTGCTGTTTAGGAATTTCTCAAACTTTTTCCTGTCTTGCTGGTTTTTGCGGAACAGAAAAACGACCAGTAAAATCGCAGCTATTCCGATGCCTGTCAGTATTATCCAGTTCACTGAATATTTATTTAATTTTAATGTGTTGTGCTATTTACTTTTACTCGAAATCAGATCAAAGCTGCAGGGAATAGCACCCTGGCCGCCCCAGGCTAATGATATTTTTAGCCCACGGAGAGCCTCAGAGAAAAAATGGAGGGCCACAGAGTAAAACCTGTATCGCTCTGTGGCCCTCTTTTAACTCCGAGGCTCCTGTGGCCTTGTATTTTTTGTTTCATTCTATTCGCTCTTTCATTTAAAATTCCAAATCTATATATCCTCCGTATCTACACTTAAAGTAAATATAACCTGGTCTGGTTAATACAGGTTCTGGTTTGATATACCCGAATAACATCGGCGGGGTGAATTTTATATCTGTTTCTTTTGACTTTCGATACTATTGAATTGGTTATTTAATAGCACAACACGTTAATTTTAATGTGTTGTGCAATTAAATATAATCATATAACATTTCAATATTTTATCAAAAAAATCCTTCCTTTGTCTGCCTTCCTACAGGTACGGCAGACAAAGGAAGGATGACAAGTGAAAGAGCGTGATCAATCACTGCTATCCCGAATTACTGATTTTACCCGACCTGTCAACCTGATCCCCGTGTTGTGTTAGACATATTTGCCTATCACCCTTATTAAGTCACGTTCCGCAACAACCGCCAAACCAGCCACAGGCTGGTTAAATACAGGTTCGAGGCAAGTAGGCCTCGAACAACTCGAACGACTCAACTGTGATTCAATGTCATTTTCAAAGAACTTTAGTTTCACTTATTATTACTGCCAATGACAAATTTACAGGTTGCTAAATTGCAATCGCAGAAATGATTAATTGAGCCGAAAGACGATGCAGTGTGAAAATGACGAAAATCATAACCCCGAAGGGGTTTAATATGAATAGCCCCGGGTGAAACCCGGGGTAAAGAAGGTATTGTATTTCAACCCTGGGGTTGAATATTGATAATTATTATTTTGATATTCAACCCCTGCGGGGTTGTTCTTTCAATTTGTTACAACCCCCAGTTTCACTGGGGGCTATTCATATAAAACCCCTTCGGGGTCAAACACAGTAAATCTGAAACTTCTACCCGGCTATATGTTGCCCACACTAAAACTAAGTGCAACTTTAAAATTTCATCTTCAAAGAACTTGTTTGCATAGCAAAAATTAATACTCAGAATGACAAGTGAAATAGCGTGACCAATCACTGCCATCCCGAATGACTGATTTTCCCCGACCTGTCATCCTGATCTCAGATGTGAAAGAGACGAATCTTTTTTTGTGACCGTATAATATCCCGCCATATTTGTGACTTAGTATTGATCAATTGGTATTGTTAAATAAACATTTCAATAGAACAACATGTTAACTTTAATTTGGTTATTATTCTGATTGCGCATACATCAAAACAAAAATGGTTATTGTATTTTTACAAAAGTATGGAATCACAACTTATACAAATTCCTTCTACTCGTAAAAATGAAATTGTTTCTCAGTATTTGCGGGAACTGGATACGCATATCCAGGAACTGAAATCCGGTTTTGCCGGGAATACATTAACCATCAAGGATTTTGCTGAAAAGCTTTTTGTCCATCCCGTTCATTTATCCAATACTATCAAAGAGGTTACCGGTTCTTCAACCTGCCAATTTTATGAAGAAAGACTGATTAAGATTTCAAAGGAACTTCTTGCGGAAACAGGTTTGCCAATCTCCGATATTGCCCATCAACTCACTTATGATCCGTCCAATTTCACCAAATTTTTCAAACAGTATACCGGGATGACACCAAAACAATTCAGGGCTGAACTCAGAAAATAAATTATCATATTCTGAAGTTCTCACCATTTTGTCGAAAAAAGCAGGCATAGATTTGCCGGAATAAAAAAAGTGAAATCATGACTCGGCAAACAAAAATCGCTTTGGTAACTGGTGGAAGCCGGGGACTCGGGAAAGATATGGCATTGAAAATTGCCGCAAAAGGAATCGATGTGATACTGACCTATCGCGCAGAACATGCTGCTGCAGGCCATACAGTAACGGAAATACAGAAAATGGGGCAGAAAGCAGTTGCACTTCAACTCGATATGAGTCATCCTCATAATACAACGGATTTTATTCAGACTTTACAGGAAACGCTGAAACAGGAATGGCAAAGGGACAGTTTTGATTTTCTGATCAACAATGCCGGTATGGGGGCTACAATTCCATTTGAGCAGGTTACTGAGGCGGTTTTTGATGATTTTTTGAATGTACATTTCAAGAGCATATTTTTCCTGACTCAGCAGGCAATTCCACTCTTGCATGCAGGGGCCCGTATTATCAATATTTCCACCGGAACCACCCGCTTTTGTATACCGGGTTATTCGATTTACGCTTCAATGAAAGGGGCAATTGAAACTTTTACCAAATACCTGGCAAAAGAATTGGGCGCCAAAGGGATTACCGCGAATGTAGTTGCGCCTGGTCCGATAGAAACCGATTTCAACAATGCTGCAATCCGGAGTAACCCACAGTTAAAAGGATTTCTGGGTAATTTAACGCCATTAGGCCGGGTAGGACAGGCAAATGATATCGGCGGCGTGGTAGCTTTCCTTTGCAGTGTAGAAGCTGGATGGATTAACGGACAAAGGATAGAGGTAAGCGGCGGGATCAATCTGTAATTACTTCATTTCCAGGTATGTCAATGAATACTGACAAGTAAACCTTTTTTACTTTATTTGGGATTATCCGCTCAAATCTTTTTCCCGGGATTCTGAAAGATTGCCATTTATAATTAAAATTTCCAATTTATAATAACCAAATAAGTTGCTTACATTTACAAAAATGATAGCGCCATGAATCTCTTTGTTGCTGGCCTTCCCTATGATCTGGATGATGCCGAATTAATGGAAATCTTTGAAAAATTTGGTGCGGTTAAATCAGCCAAGGTTGCTATGGACCGGGAAACCGGTAAGAGCAAAGGTTTTGGATTCGTGGAAATGGTGGAAGACTCCGAAGGCCGGGAAGCTATTGAACACCTGAACGATATATCTCTCGGTAAAAAACCACTTGTTGTGAAACAAGCTGAAGATCGTGGATCATCATCTGGAAGCAGAGGTTCCGGAGGCAGACCCGGTGGTGGTGGCGGTGGCTACACCCGGAGGGACAACCCCAATGAAAGAAGAAGGTACTAATGCTTCTTTTCCCGTTCGTATTGCATCAATAATTTTATTGAACTGTTTTATTCCCAGGGATATGGCCACCGGCAATTTTTCCGGCCTACCTTATATTTTGGGGCGAATAGTTTTAAGGCCTGTGTTTTCAATCTGTTATTTTCCCCGATAGACAGATTATCGGTCTTAGCGCTATTTCTTTTCCTTCCTCCAATTATTTGATTAATTTCCTGCCTTAAAACAATTCGATGAAAGGAAGTAAACTATTTTTTTTAAATGCTGTAATATTTTTTATTTTTTTTCAATCCAACTCAATCGCGCAGGAAACAATTTTATCCCCGGCAGCACAAAAAGAAGCCCGCCTCAAAAAAGCAGAACCCCGCATGATCTATCCCTTCATTAAAGGAGCGACAATGTATTCTGGAGTTTTACCTGTAAATACCATAACTAATGCTGCTGACTATCCAAACGCTTATAAGTTGGTCTTTGATTTTTCAGTAGCAAAAACAGAAGATTTGAAGAATGGTAAAGCAAGTATGGGTATAGAAGAGTTGATACGGATAATAAATCTGCATAAGGCAGCGGGTATTCCTGAAAATCGGTTGGACATAGCCGTTATTATCCATGGGCCTGCTACCCCTACGTTTCTGAACAATGAAACTTACATCAAGCAATTTGGAATCAAGAATCCAAATCTTGATCTGATCAGGCAGTTGCAGGAAAAGGGAGTTGTATTTACAGTCTGTGGTCAGACATTACAATTCAGGGAACTTGAGATGCCTCAGCTGGTAACAGGTATGCAGAAATCTTTCTCAGCAAGAACTGCACTCTCCACATATCAACTGAAGGGGTATATTCTTTTTCCGATAGAAATTGATTAAATATCCAAAGAATCGCGTATTTGATGAACTAATTAATTAAATAAAAAGCAGTATGAAAAAGATGAAATCACTGTGGCTCATGTTTGCTTTAATGCTTGCCGGGGAATTAGTAAAAGCTCAGCAAATGGGGCAAGTCATTGAGGAAAAATCGGTAAAAAGCTCTATCCTTAACCGTTCTGTGAACTATACAATTTACCTTCCCGCAGATTATAGGGTTTCTGACAGAACTTACCCGGTTGTATACCTGCTGCATGGTTATACAGACGATAATACCGGCTGGTTGCAGTTTGGCGAAGTAAACCGTTATGCAGATAAAGCGATTGCGGATGGAACGATACCTCCGATGATTATTGTAATGCCTGATGCAGATTCAAGCTGGTATATAAATGCATATGATGGGAAAGAGAATTATGAAGATTTTTTCATTAAAGAATTCATACCATCGATTGAAAAAACATACCGTATTAAAGCACAAAAAAGATATCGTGGGATCGCAGGCCTTTCAATGGGTGGATATGGTACTTTGATTTACGCACTAAAATATCCGCAATTATTTGCCGCCGCAGCGCCTTTGAGTGCGGCAGTTAACGATGATGTCGCGATGCAGAAAATGCCTGATGTCAGTTATGAAAATACATTCGGACAATTATACGGAAGAGGGCTTAAGGGTCAGGACAGAACCGGTAAAGCCTGGATGGATAATTCGATTTTGAACATTGTACAAACGAAATCGCCTAATGATCTCCGAAAGGTCAGGTACTGGATAGACTGCGGGGATGATGATTTTCTGACAAAAGGCAATTGCCTCTTGCATATTGCCCTGATTGAAAAACAGATTCCACACGAATTCAGGGTACGCGACGGTGCGCATAACTGGACGTACTGGCGCACGGGAATCTCGGATGCCTTACAATTCATAGGCGATAGTTTCAGGCAGAAATAATGCGCTATATCATTGGCTGTTATAAACTCATGATGATCAAAAGATATCCAATGAAGCTGGGATAGGCTTGTTATTTTGTTAGATCAATCAAGTATTAGCACAATTTTTAGGAATAAGCGTAGGCTTTCAGTTTGGCTATTTCGTTTGCTTAAAACGATTGCTTAGCTTTGCAATGCGAACATTTAGTTCAAAATAATTGATTGATCACATATGAAAGAAGTATATATTATTTCTGCTGTCCGAACGCCAATAGGATCCTTTGGCGGAAGTCTGAAAGACATTCCGGCGCCAAAACTTGGTGCCATAGCCATAAAGGGCGCCATTGAAAAAGCCGGGATACAGCCGACTGATGTTCAGGATGTGCTTATGGGTTCTGTTATTCAGGCCAACCTGGGCCAGGCTCCCGCTCGCCAGGCGGCTAAATTTGCCGGCTTGCCGAATGAAGTAAATTGCACAACAGTCAATAAAGTTTGTGCCAGTGGCATGAAAGCAATTGCCCAGGCTGCACAGAGCATCCTGCTTGGAGATGCGGATATTGTAGTTGCCGGCGGTATGGAAAATATGAGCAGCGTGCCTTTTTACGTGGAAAATATGCGCTGGGGAAATAAATATGGCAATGTTGTGATGATCGATGGTCTTGCGAAAGATGGACTTACAGATGTTTACGATGGAAAAGCAATGGGGAATGCTGCTGAATTATGTGCCAAAGAATGTGGAATCAGTCGTGCCGACCAGGATGCTTTTGCGATAGAAAGTTATAAACGCAGCCAGGCAGCCTGGGAATCCGGAAAATTCAGCAATGAAATTATCCCGGTCGAAATTCCGCAGCGCAAAGGCGAACCAGTGGTCTTTGCAAAAGATGAAGAGCCTTATAATGTAAAATTTGATAAGATCTCTTCCCTAAATCCGGCATTTCAGAAAGATGGAACGGTTACAGCTGCCAATGCAAGCACAATGAATGATGGCGCGGCCGCCCTGGTATTGATGAGTAAAGAGAAAGCCGAGGCACTGGGGCTTAAGCCAATAGCCAAAATCCTTTCTTATGCAGATGCAGAGCAGGCTCCTGAATGGTTTACTACTACGCCTTCACTTGCGGTCCCCAAAGCTGTTTTAAAAGCCGGCTTGAAAATGGAAGATATTTCCTTTTGGGAACTCAATGAAGCATTTGCCGTTGTGGGAATTGAAAACAGCAAAAGACTCAAGCTTGACCCGGCAAAAGTAAATGTTCATGGTGGCGCTGTTTCACTGGGGCACCCGCTTGGATGCAGTGGAGCAAGGATCATCGTTACGCTGATAAATGTATTGAAAGCCAACAATGCCAGATATGGAGCAGCAGGAATTTGCAATGGAGGCGGCGGAGCGAGTGCGATGGTAATTGAGAATGTTGAATAGTATTATTTAAGACATGCACCTCAGCTAGAAATTGAATGAATTGATTTTTTTATATTCAAAGTGTAATCTTGTTTTTTAATTGATATGCTTTATTTCGATTCTAAGAAGCTAACCGTAACACTACTCTTTTCCTATTTCGTATTTTTTACACAGGCGCAGGTTTGTACGACACTAGGGCAGAATCCGCAAACCGCATTTCCGGTTTGTGGTACATCTGTTTTCAAACAAGGTGTGGTTCCTATTTGCGGCAATAGGAATGTACCATCTTCCTGTGTAAGTATAGCGGCGCCAATAACAGATAAAAATCCTTTCTGGTATTCGATTACCTGTTTTGAAGATGGGACATTAGGTTTCATCATTCAGCCCGATAAAAATAGTGAAGATTACGACTGGCAATTATTTGATGTTACTGGACGTAATCCTGCTGAAGTGTACACCAACAGTTCCTTATTTGTTGCCTGCAACTGGTCAGGTGAATCCGGCACAACTGGAGCATCCCTGGCAGGCAGCAGTTTAACTGTTTGTGCCGGATACGGGCAACCTCTCTTTAGCGCCATGCCAGATCTTAAGAAAGGGCACAAATACCTTTTGCTGGTTAGTCATTTTTCAGATTCACAAAGCGGGTATTCTTTAAGCTTTCAGGATGGAACGGCCGTGATCACTGATCCATTAACTCCAGCGGTGCAAAAGGCAGATGCAACCTGTGAAAACCAGCTTACTATTGTTCTTAATAAAAAAATGAAATGCTCCAGCCTTGCGGCCAACGGTTCTGATTTCTCTATTTTGCCAAATAATTCTGCGGTTATTTCTGCAAGCAGCATCAATTGCAATAATAGTTTTGAAATGGACACAGTTTTGCTGGTTCTCCGCGATCCTTTACAACCAGGCAATTACAAACTGCGCGTAAATAATGGAACTGATGGCAATACCTTATTGGATAATTGTGATAGACTTGTACCAGTTGGCAGTAATATTGATTTTACGGTTTTACCAAGGAACCCCATACCATTTGACAGTATTGTTCCTTTTAAGTGCTCCCCAGCGCAACTCAGAGTTGTTTTGAAAAATAATATTCTTTGCAGTTCAATAGCAACAGACGGATCTGATTTTATAATTGATGGCCCGACAAATATCCGTGTACTCAAAGCTACCGGAATATGCACAGCGGGGAACACATTTAGCATTGATTTGAATCTTTCTCAGCCGATTGTAACTGGAGGAGATTATTCACTCAGGTTGGTGCGTGGTGGCGACAATAATACATTGCTGGATGTTTGCGGGCTTGGGATACCGGCAGGGTCTACCATCCCATTCAAAGTATCTAATACGGTTTCTGCACAATTCGACTATCAACTTTTAAAAGGATGTATTACAGACACACTTGTAGCTAGTCACATTAACCGGAACAATGTAAATAGTTGGATTTGGGTTTTCGATGGTATTAAGCAGAACGGAAATGGAGATGTCGTTAAAATTTATAACACCACCGGTAAAAAAAATGTTCAGCTCATTGTAAGCAATGGACTTTGCCAGGATTCAACACAGACAGAGATTACAATTACCCCCAAATTAATTGCGCTTTTTGAAGCAACACCCGTTGTTTGCCCTGAAGATTCAGCTTTTTTTGAAAACCTGAGTACCGGCAATGCTATCCGGTGGGAATGGAATTTTGATAATGGAAAAACATATAACCAATCTAATCCTCCTGCTCAGTATTACCCACCGAAAGGGAATAATGCAAACTACAATCCCTCATTAACCATTTGGGATGCAAAAGGATGTTCAAGTAATGCATCCCGGATCATAAGTGTCATCGCCAATTGTAATATTGATTTGCCTTCCGCATTTACTCCAAATGGTGACGGGCTCAATGATTTCTTTTATCCGCTAAATGCATATAAAACAAAAAATCTTGTATTGAAAGTCTTTAACCGTTTTGGCCAGGTTATTTTTGAATCTCACGACTGGCAGCAGAAATGGGACGGCAAGGTTGGCGGAAAAGAGCAGTCAACTTCCAGTTTTACCTGGACCTTATCCTACCAAATTGAAGGTATTGACAAACAGTACTTTCGAAAAGGTGTGGTGTCTTTGATTCGATAAGATTGTATTAACCGCAAAGCAACGAAGGACGCAAGGCTTTCGCCTGAGGAATTATAAATGTGCATAAAAAAAAGCCAGAATCATACAATAAATTAGATGATCCCATTCTTTGTTTTAGTCTATTCTGTTTTGTAGTTTTCCCTGCAATCCGTACCCTATATTTAAAACCAAATCTTCAACCATGAAAAAGCAATCAGGTTTCTTCATCCCGTTGATGGGCATCGTTTTTCTCTTCAGCTTTGCGATAACTTCAACAGGTTTCAAGATAAAAAAAAGTGCATATTCCGGTTCAGACAACTGGGAAAAATTAGGCGAGACAAAAGTGAATCAAGCGGTTGAAAGTGATGAATTCAATTTCCCGCCTAAAGGGCCGGTTTTATCCGCTATTAAGATTCGTTCAAAAAAAGGTGGGATCAATTTGTTACGCTGTATAATCTATTTCGCCAATGGCGATAAAAAATCTATTGAACTTCGAAACGATATTCCACCGGGTGGTGAAAGCCGGGTGATCAACCTGCCAGGTAATAAATATCCAGTTACCAAATTTACTTTCTGGTACGGCACTCCACAGTCTGGCGATCAAAAAGCCGAACTGGAAATTTGGGGGAAGTCTAACTGAATAACAGCCTAAGGCCACAGGGAAATGGACTAAACAACATTTGTTGAAATGCGCCAGTTCCAATATTTTTGCCCTTCAAAAGTAATAAGCTGTATGGCAATGAGACAAATTGCATTTCGGGAAGCCTTAAGGGAAGCAATGCAGGAAGAGATGCGGCGAGATGAGCGGGTATTCCTGATGGGTGAGGAAGTGGCTGAATATAATGGGGCATATAAAGTAAGCCAGGGCATGCTGGATGAATTTGGGCCGAAAAGGGTAATTGATACCCCAATAGCTGAATTGGGCTTCACGGCTGTTGCAGTTGGCGCTGCTCAAAATGGGCTTCGCCCGATAGTTGAATATATGACCTGGAATTTTGCAGTACTTCCTCTTGATCAGATCCTGAATACTGCTTCAAAAATGCTGGCAATGAGTGGCGGACAGGTTGGTTGCCCCATCGTTTTCAGGGGTGCAAATGGTTCCGCCGGTCAACTTGGTGCCCAGCATTCAACAGCTTTTGAAAGTATGTATGCCAATATCCCGGGTTTGAAAGTTATTTCAGTATCCAATCCATACGATGCAAAAGGGTTACTGAAAAGCGCCATTCGCGATGATGATCCCGTTATTTTTATGGAAAGTGAAGTGATGTACGGAGAAAAAGGCGAAGTCCCGGAAGAAGAATACCTGATCCCCATCGGTAAAGCAGATATAAAAAGACCTGGACGCGATGTGACTATTGTTTCATTTAATAAAATGATGAAAGTTGCCCTTGGCGCCGCCGAAGAACTGGAAAAAGAAGGTGTAAGTGCCGAAGTAATAGACCTGCGAACCATCCGCCCATTAGACTGGATGACAATCCTGGAGAGTGTTAAAAAAACAAACCGGTTGGTTATTGTGGAAGAACAATGGCCTTATGCTTCTATTTCTTCCGAAATAAGTTACCGCATTCAGAAAGAAGCATTTGATTATCTTGATGCGCCCATTCGCCGCATTACATCACAGGATGCACCTATGCACTATGCCCCAAACCTGGTTGCCGCTTACCTGCCTGATGTGCCCCGAACTGTGAAACTGGTGAAGGAAGTGATGTATATGAAGAAATAAACCAAGCCCAATTGCTTATAGTCTAAAAGGCAGCTGAGGCTGCCTTTTTTTATAGAAACCGGCTACCGTTATTTTTTAAGGGGCTTTGACTAATTTAGTCCCGCGATCGGAATCATAAAAAAACTTATTATATACAAAATCCTTTTCCCGTACATGAAATTCCTCTCAACATTGATCTTCCTTCTTTTATCATTTGCTGATGGCCATAGCCAGTCGGAAAAACCCGCAAGGGACAGTATTACTCCACTTGATGAAATTCAGGTCAGGGGCTTCGAAACCGGGCGTAGCAGGCTGGCAGTACCCGCTTCTGTAAGCTTGATCAGTCAGCGCGACCTCCAGCGATTTTCAAACAACTCATTGGTGCCAGTTGTCAACACCGTGCCAGGTGTGCGAATGGAAGAACGTTCGCCGGGAAGTTATCGGTTATCCATACGCGGTAGCCTGCTTCGTTCTCCTTTTGGAATACGGAATATTAAAACTTACTGGGGTGATTTTATGCTCACTGATGCGGGCGGTAATACCTACCTGAACCTGGTTGACATGAATACTGCCGGCAGCCTGGAGATCATCAAAGGCCCGGCCGGAAGCATGTATGGAACGGGGACTGGTGGCGTTGTGGTGCTGGAATCGACGGATTATACTAAACATATTGACAGTTCCGGCCGGAAAAACAAGTTCAGCGTGCAGCTGACCGGAGGTTCTTTCGGGCAATTTTCGGAAAACCTTCGTTGGCAGTCGGTTAAAGAAAAATCAAGCTGGCAGGTCAGCCAGGGGCATTACCAGGCAGATGGATATCGGGACAACAGCCGTATGCGCCGCGATGTGGTACAGACAGATGTAAGTTTACTAACAGGTAAGCGTAATCGAATAAATGTCTTTTTGCTGCTAAGTGATCTTGGTTACCGTACTCCCGGCGGGCTCACTCTTGCACAACAGAATGCTAATCCGCGCCAGAGCCGACCAGCCACTCCAACAGTGCCTTCTGCCATCGACCAAAAAGCAGGCGTATACAATCGAACAGCTTTGATTGGTATATCTGATTCATATAAGTTGAATGACAAATGGAATATGGCCATTTCCGGTACGGCTGCTTTTACCGGATTCAAAAATCCATTTATCACCAATTATGAACAACGTTCCGAAACAAATATTGGTTTTCGGGCAAAGCTAATTTATAATAGTTTGTGGGGAAGGGTGGGCGTAAAATGGATAAATGGACTTGAATGGCAAAATGGGTATTATACCATTGACAGTACAGGCAATAATAAAGGCATCCCGGATGCGAACCTGGTGCGTGACAAGGTTCGTGCAAACCAAAAGTTTTTATTCTCGCAGGTAGAATTGCTGTTGACAGAGAGAATCGTCATACAGGCTGGCATAAGCCTGAATGATTTCAGTTATCAGTTGGAAAGGGTCATCGGCAATCCTCAATTGGGCAAAGTACCTGTTGATTTTTTGCTTCAGGCAGCGCCCAGACTCGCTATTTCATATATACTCAACAGATCACTGGCCTTGCATGCATCTGCTGCACGCGGCTTTTCACCCCCTTCTTTGGC
>Ga0209254_10002615_pt1 | contig 16388 bp, 15 predicted proteins | sample FrelakmetDIP11DI_FD_187148 | JGI IMG/M metagenome (GOLD analysis project Ga0209254, IMG submission 187148) | Freshwater lake sediment microbial communities from the University of Notre Dame, USA, for methane emissions studies - DIP11 DI (SPAdes)... | ecosystem: Environmental > Aquatic >... | reverse complement strand
TGTTAAATGTGGTTCCGAGTACAATGGTTTTTCCCTTATCTGAAACAACCTCGAACTTTTTACCTTCTGTCACATCAAAATAAGCTTCTCCTTCAAACTTTACGGTGCGTGAAAACTTCCATAATAGAGGTTTGTACGATATTGTTGATTGGGCATTCATGCTGGCCCTTGAATTATCGGGAAGATATATTTCAGCGTGTCGGCCGGCAGGCACACTTACGGTTTTTGCGTAAAAACCAATAAATGCAGAGATTCCCAACAGCAAGCCCAGACCTGCAGCTATAGCTAGTCTGAGCCAGGGCCTGTTCAGGCTGATTATTCCTGCAACAGGTTCAGCCTCCATCCGCTTTTCAAGCTCCATCCATATCTGCTCTTTGCTTTTATCCCACCTGATTTGATTTCTGCGAATCATTGATTCGGTCTCCTCAGAAAAGTGGTCCTTGTCCATATGTTTAATTTCTTTAATCATTTCCTCATTCGTGTAAAGCCCGTTTAAGATTTGCCAGTGCAATATTCATACGTTTCTCCACCGCTTTTACGCTCAGCTGCAAACGATCAGCTATTTCATGATACTTCAGACCTTCCATCCGTGACATCATAAAAACCGTACGCTGTTTTTCGCTTAATGCAGCAAGTGCTTTTGTGTAAATTGAAAACATCTCATTATACCGCAACTGGTCTTCCGGTGAAAAATCAAGGGAATCGTCTGACAGTGCTGCCATGTAATTCAATTCAAGTTTTTCTCTCCTGTACTGGCTTATAAACATGTCGCCTGCAATTTTATATAATAGTCTCAATGCTGTATTCATATCAATCTTCATCTGTTTCTCCCATACTTTCAAAAACACATCCTGAGCCAGATCGGAAGCCTGTTCAGTATCTGCACCGCGGTAAACCAGATAACTGCGCACACGATCGAAATAGTTGTCAAACAATAATTTAAACTCTTCCTTAGTCAATTGAACAAGATGTGAGTTACTAATAATCCATTTTCATATTAAAGGTAACTATTCTTTAACCGAGCGAGAGCAGTTTTACCCTACTTCATTAAGAATTTTGTTGTTCAAACAATGTATCACCTTATTGACCCCGGGGTGTCTCGCTTTTCAAATCTGCTGCAATTTCAGTATAACCGGATATTCTTCTCCCGTTTTATCTTGCTATATTTGGATGAAAGTGATATCCATATAATAGAACAATATTGATGAGAGTACTTATCCCTGAAAATGATGGTTTAACAACAGCCCCTGATCTTGAAAAATATTTTGATCAGTACCGCAGGAATATTGTTGGTATTGATGCTGAAATAGAAACCCCTTATGGCAATAAGAAACTTGTCTATGCCGATTGGATCGCAAGCGGAAGACTGTACAAACCCATAGAAGATAGAATTTCAGATGACATCGGGCCGTTGGTGGGCAATACCCATTCTGAATCATCGGCAACCGGATATGCGATGACAAAAGCATATCATCTTGCTCAGAAGATAGTCAAGCATCATGTAAATGCAGATGATAATGATGTTCTGATTTTTACGGGCACGGGTATGACATCGGCAATTGCAAAGCTTCAGAGAATACTTGGTCTCAAGGTTCCGGAACAAGCCCTTAACTACTGTGCATTTACCACAGGTAAGTATCATAACTGCAAAGACATACCCAATAATAACAAACCGGTTGTATTCCTGACCCATACCGAACATCATTCCAACCATACATCATGGTTTGAAACACTGGCTGATGTGGTGGTGCTTGAGCCAGATTCAGATCTGACTGTTGACCCGGATGTATTAAGAAGAGAAATAAGAAAGTATAAAGACCGGCCTCTTCTGATAGGGTCATTTTCCGCATGCTCAAATGTGACAGGATATTTTCCGCCATACTATGAGCTTGCACAGATAATGCATGAGAACAATGGTTACTGTTTTGTCGATTTCGCAGCCTCAGCGCCTTATGTCGATATTAATATGCATCCTGAGAACAGCATGCAGCAACTCGACGCCATATTCTTCTCCCCCCATAAATTCCTGGGAGGCCCCGGCAGTGCTGGAGTATTGATCTTTAATAAAAGTTTATATAAGAATACTACTCCCGATTCCCCCGGAGGCGGAACAGTGAAGTGGACAAACAGATGGGGCGGATACAGCTATATAAGCGATATCGAGGTTAAGGAAGATGGCGGTACACCTGGTTTCCTTCAGGGTATAAAATCGGCTCTTGCCGTCAGGCTAAAGGAAAAGATGAACACCAATATGATCCTTAACAGGGAAAAGGAGCTTGTTGAATTGGCTTCTGATGGATTAAGACATATAAAAGGTCTCCATATCCTTGCTGAGAACATTACAGAAAGGCTTGGGATTTTCTCATTCTATGTTGACGATTTACATCACAATCTTGTAACTAAATTATTGAATGACAGGTTCGGCATTCAGGTCAGGGGAGGGTGCTCATGCGCAGGGACCTATGGCCATTTTCTTTTAAATGTGGATTTCAAACTTTCAAAAGAGATCACTGACATGATCGAAACCGGCGATTTGTCATTAAAACCGGGTTGGGTCAGGTTATCACTTCACCCCACTATGACCGGTGATGAATTGCATTTTATTCTCGATGCCATCAGACAGACTGTTGATAATGGAGAAAAATGGAAGAAAGATTATTGTTATGATAAGCAAACGAATGAATTTCATCATTGTAAGTTCCCCGAAAAGAACGATGCCGGGTTCTCTGGATGGTTTACATTAACCTGATAGTGATGCAAAAGACCTCTGGATATTTTGAATTTAAATTGAACAACCCTTTTTTTCATGAAATGCATGACGAACGAATTTGACATAATAGCAGCCGAATGGGACAAGGATCCAATGCATTGGGACCGGTCGGAAACCATTACAGATCTGATAAAGAAACTCATCCCTTTAAGCAGGCAGATGACCGCTCTTGAGTATGGTGCCGGAACCGGGATAGCCAGCTTCCTGCTAAAAGATTATCTGAAAGAAATCACTTTGATGGATAGTTCATCCGAAATGGTGAGGATAATTGACGAAAAGATAAAAGCCACCAATGTAAATAACCTTAAAACCCTGTACTTTGACCTGGAACGTGAGGATTATAAAGGGAGCAGGTTTGACCTGATATTTACCCAGATGGTGCTTCATCATGTCACAGATCTTGAAAACATTATCAGTAAATTTCATAATCTGCTAAATCCCGGCGGTCATCTGGCAATTGCAGATCTGTATCCGGAAGACGGTTCATTTCATGGGGAAGGCTTCACCGGTCACAAAGGCTTTGATCCGGCGGAATTGTCAAAACTGCTCTTAAAATCCGGCTTCAAAAATACAAACCACCGGAAGTGCTTTGTCATTAAAAGAAAAATCTCAGACACTGAGATAAATGCTTTTGACGTTTTCCTGGTGATCGCAAACCGTGATACAATAAATCAATAAACTATTATAATTAATATGGAAGTAACATTCGACGGCGGTAAAGTAATAACCGCGAATTTACATGGCCATTCTATCAGAACTGACCAGCCAGTTAAGAGTGGTGGGGGCAACACTGCACCTGCACCTTTTGAACTGTTCCTGGCATCCATAGGTACCTGCGCCGGTATTTATGTTAAATCGTTTTGCGATCAGCGGGAAATTCCCGCAGAAAATATTAAGATTATTCAAACGATTGAATTCGATAACCAGACCAGATTACTGACTAATATCAAACTGGATATTCAGTTGCCCTCTGATTTTCCCGAAAAATACAAGTCTGCAGTTATCAATGCCGCAGAATTATGCGCAGTTAAAAAGACAATAAACAATCCCCCGAACTTTGAGGTCGTAACATCAATGCGCAATGCTGTTTAATTTGTGAGAATTAATTAATGATAGAATGGATACAATTCCGGGGTCCGGGAAGGATAGGTTACCCCTTTTAAGGCAGCCTCAGTAAAGTCAAGGCTTAAGATTCTGCCGAACTATTCATGAAGCCACCGGCATCATAGCTTAATAGCACCGGTACATGGCTCACTGACGTGACGATGGCGCAACAGCGTCACATTTCCCAATGGCGGGGTTTACATTACCCAAAGAAAACGATTAGACTTCCTTTAAAATCACCCGACTCGTTCAAATAATCAAACAGGGTTACCTGCTCATCGCACCTTGTCAATCGGTGTATTGATGATACTTCAGGGCAATATTGTTGACTTTGACTTCCGTATAGTGTAACTTTGATATTCGAACAGGTAAAATTCAGATGTCAAGCATTATAGAAAATTACAACTACGACATCTTCATCAGCTACCGCCAAAAGGATAACAAAGGCGACGGATGGGTGAGTGAGTTTGTGAAAGCTCTGAAAACCGAATTGGAGTCCACTTTTAAGGAGGAGATAAGTGTTTATTTTGACATCAATCCGCATAACGGGTTGTTAGAAACGCATGATGTTGACGCATCACTTAAAGAGAAGCTGAAGTGCCTGATATTTATCCCGGTTATTTCGCGCACTTACTGCGATCCAAAGTCGTTTGCGTGGGAACACGAGTTTAAGGCATTTGTGGAACAAGCATCACATGATCAGTTTGGATTGAAAGTGAGGCTTCCTGATGGAAATGTGGCAAGCAGGGTGTTTCCAATCCGAATTCATGCTCTTGATAATGATGACATCAGGTTATGTGAATCAATAATCGGAGGAGTGCTTCGTGGGATTGAGTTTATCTACACCGAGCCGGGAGTAAATAAACCGCTTACAGCAGAAGATGAAGACAAGAGGAACTTAAACAAGACCAAGTACAGAATCCAGGTAAACAAGGCAGCTAATGCCATCAAAGAGATAATTTCAGGATTAAAGACAGAGAGCGGGGTAGTTGTGACGGAACAGGCCGGGCAGAGGGAGAGGTCACCGGAAGTCAAAAAAGATGATCGAGAGGAGGTCCGGGTGCAACCTGCCCGCTTGCCCGGGAGGAGATTGATGGCGGGAGGTATCATATTGGCGGTTTTATTGGCAATCGCCGCAATCATTGCCTATCCAAAAATATCTAAACAAGACAGATTGGGCAAACTCAGATCTTCAGACGGGAGGATCTCTGTTGCGGTAATGCCCTTTCAGAATATGACCAATGATACTCTCTGGAATGTCTGGCAGGAAGGCATCCAGAATATTTTAGTTACCTGTCTTTCAAATGTCCCTGAAGAGCTTAGGGTCCGGCAGGTAGAATCAGTAAATGATCTTATAAAAGGCGAAAAACTGACGAATTATGCTTCCATCACACCATCAATAGCCAGTAAAATTTCACAAAAGCTTGATGCAGGTGTTTTAGTCTACGGGAGTATAAAACAGGCTGGGTCCAGGATTAGGTTGGGTGCACAGGTAATAGACTCCAAAACTCAGGAGACTCTCAGGGCTTTTGAAATAGACGGACCTGTAAAAGAAGAGGCGATCTTTCAGCTTACTGATTCTCTCAAACTGAAATTGAAGAACTTTCTTATTGTTTCCAAACTGACGGAGGAAGTACCTTCCGGCTTAAGGGTTACTTCATCATTGTCAGACTCTCCGGAGGCGTTAAGGTATTATATGTATGGGAATGAGGCTTTTATTAAAAGAGATTATCCTGTTGCCAGGGAATGGTATCTGAAGGCATTAGCTATCGATTCCAGCCTCACTTCTGCGGGTATCTATATTGCTGTGTCATATGCAAACCAGTATTTATATGAAGAAGGCAGAAAATGGTGTATACGCGTTTACGATAAAAAAGAGCTTCTGCCATTAAATCAAAAACTAATGGCTAAATGGTTATATGCTTCATACTTTGAAACCCCTTATGAAGAGATAAAATACCTGAAACAGATCCTGGAGCTCGATGATCAGAGATCGCTGCCTTTTTATATCATTGGCATCAACTACAATGTAATGCATCAATATGATAAAGCTATACCGGAATTTGAAAAAGCCCTGGAACTGCATGAGAAATGGGGATTAAAACCGGTCTGGGCATATTATTACAGTGAATTCGGACTTGCTTACCATAACACCGGTCAGTATAAAAAGGAGAAAAAACTTTATAAGAAGGCGGAACTGGATTTCCCGGATGATCACTTGTTAATCCGCAGGCAGGCCATCCTGTCGCTTACCCGGGGAGATAAAAAGGAGGCAATGAAGTATATTGATGAATACATTTCAGTCCGCAAAGAAAGTTCTGCATCTGAAGCAGCAATAGCGGCAAATCTGGCTGGTATTTATTCTGAAGCAAATCTTCCAGATAAAGCAGAAGAATACTACCGGGAAGCACTCTCGTTAAAGCCAGATGATCCGTATAGGATAAATGGTCTTGCCTGGTTTCTTATTGATAAAGGCCGAGATATAAATGAAGGATTGGAACTCATTGATAAGGCGCTGACATTAAGCCCTGATGATTATTTATTAATTGACACAAAAGGCTGGGGATTGTACAAGCAAGGGAAATATAAAGAGGCTCTGGTTATCCTCGAAAAAGCCTGGAGCTTAAAGCCTGTTTATGACCACGAAGTATATCTTCATCTTGAGGCAGCAAGAAAGGCTTTTACCGGTCAGAAGAATAATTGAATTGTAGTCAGGAATCAGCTCCGGGGGGCTTTTTATGAGGTAACTATAATGAATAGTAAAAACTTCATATTAAAACATATTAAGCACATTATATTTATAATTTCAATTATATTTTTTTAAATGCAATATTTATTATATGATTCTTATTATATTTCAAATATTTCATTTTAAATTTGAAATAATACTTTGCAGGATACTTGTGAGCGCATAACTAACTAATTTGGATAACAGATGAGTAATTCAAAATGGTCATGGAGTTTTGGTAGGGGTATTAGCTGGGCACTGCCTGTAGGGCTCGGAGGTTTATTGGGTGTAAGAAACCTGTTAGCACATTCAGTCGCTTCAAGTGGCGACTACTCACCGCTGATTGTTGTCTTATGTTTTTTCGGATTGTCGTTTTGGCTTGGAGGATACAGGCGAATAAACAAGCAAACGAGCCAACAAGAGGACGACATCAGGGAACGAGTCGCCAGAATGCAAAAAAATAAGAACGAACAAACTTAATAGGAGGATTGAATTATGCATTTCTTGGTTTTTTTCGTTTTTGGTCTGGTCCTTTTGATCGTAATGATTGGTATTAGGTATGCTGTCTCTAGTGCTAAGGCACGCAAAATTCTTCATCAAGCCGAAGAACTGGAAAAACAGGGAAATTTTCAGGATGCTGCCACACATTACAAAAAGCTCATTCTTGCGGTCGCCGCCAACGAGCAGGAAGTTCCCATGTGGCTGGGGCGCTTAAATGCTGTATACGAGAAGATGGGAATTCAGGCAAAAACCGAAGAGGTCGTGCAGACACACAAAACAATTGTGGACATATGGAAAAGCAAGATGTCCGACTCTGAAAAAAGAAACCTTAATAAGTCTGCAATGGAGAGTTTAAAGACCCAGTTGGATGCTCTGCCATGATTGCCCATAAATCGACATTAAATTAATAATCTTGCAGATTGAACCTATAACTCCGATATTTGATATAGCCAGCATTCTCTTATCCATTATTAGGTCACCACCTCAATGCTGCGAGACATAAGTAACCGCCACCTTTCTATTTTACCAAAACCTTAATTTGATCGTTATCCTCCTTAACAGATCAATTCAACTTGACTTCGGCTTTTTGCTGGCGTAATTTTGCGTTTGTGCCAGGTTGGCAAATTATTGGCAAAATTGATATCCCTTATATTGCTATTTACTGACTAAATTCTTCCGGCTATGAAAAAGATTACATTTTTACTGCTCTGCCTTTTTCTACTATTACTCGCCGATTGTAAAAAAGACAGCTGTTCCGGCGATACGGTGAAATGGACTAACGGTCATTGCTATGAGGCGATTTTGGCGCCCGGGGTGTCATGGCAAGATGCTAAAGCAGCTTGCGAAGCCAAAGGCGGTTATCTGGTAACTATCACATCTGCAAGGGAGAATACTTTTGTGTTCAGCCTGGTCAACGGAAATAATGCTTTCTGGTTTCTTGATGGCTTTGGCAACGGATTGGGGCCATGGCTTGGAGGATATCAGCAGTCCGGTTCACAGCCAGCCGAAGGCTGGAAATGGGTCACCGGTGAACAGTTTACCTACACTAACTGGGACACTGGTCAACCCGGTGATCTGGTCGGGGTCGACCAAAACCTTCTTCGGTTTTTCAAGGCGGGAGGTCTCATGGGTGATCGTTGGGATGACTGCGAAACGAATAATCCTATAGAACACCGTCTTGGCTACGTATGTGAATATGATTGAGCTGCCTTGAATTACCTGTTCTCGGATCAGCCTCCGGGGGCTTTATTTTGATTTTGGCACACAGAGAACAATCTTTGGGACGTACAGAAACGCCTGTTATCGAAAAAAGGTCGAACTTTAGGTAGGTAATTGGTACCTGCTAAACCCTTTCAGCTATGAAAAACATCCTGACAGGTGTTATAATTTTGAGCTTTATATCATTACAGGCTAACAGACAACAGCCACAAGATACTCTGTACCTGAAAAACGAAAGCAAAGCAGTCGAAAAATTTGTCCCTGCCGCAGACCCTGTAACCGATACCATCCGGTCATTGATAATGAGGAAAGTTATCCTTGATACTTTAAGCATTGACGAACTTAATTTATATAAGTATAAAGCTGTTAAAATGAGACATACCGGTATGATTTTAACATCGTGCGGCGTCGGAATAATGGCAGCAAGTTATATTGTCGGGGTAATGATAGGAGCAGGCCCGCCGGATGAACAGGATGGCACGTTCAGTGATTATTCTGTTGCCCTTGGTGTCATTGGTATCGGTGGTACAGTTGGCATTGCTACTGCAGTAGTTGGCGTTCCTCTATGGTTAACCGGAGGCAGCAGAATGACTAAAGCGGAACTTGCTTTGCAGAAGTTTAATATTGCACCAGAGGGCTCAATGGCACTTGGATTGGGAATAACAATAAGGTTTTGATATAGTATTGAACAATAATTTAATGCCGACCTTCGGGACGGCTACTGGGGCCTTTTCTTTATAAAAAAAGAACCCGGGATATTCTCCAGGGCTCTCTACACTGAACTCCTTATTAACGTTTGTGAATATTTTGTGTGAGTGTGAGAGCGAGACCAGAGAAAAAGAGTGATAGCGCTCGCTCACGCTCCCGCTCTCACTCTTTTTAAGTAGCCCCACTAGGAATCGAACCTAAATTTCAGGTTTAGGAAACCCGCGTTCTATCCATTGAACTATAGGGCCGCGCGTTTGCAGCCGCAAATGTAAAGTAATTTTCGGTTATCGCAAAAAATCACCCGACACCGGAAGGCTTCTTCCTGGTTCTGGACGTACCCGGCAACTTTACAGCCTCTTCGGCAGGCATAAAAAATCGGGGAGATAGCTCCCCGATTTTGCATTCGATACCTGTAATATGATCAGGTGAATATAATGTGTGAGCCTTCTCCTCCGGCGAGAGCATAAAACTCTCCTACAGTAAGAACGCCGTCAACGTCATCCCAGAGATCTTCTTTGGTGAACTTGAACATATCCATGGCAAGCTTGCATGCATATACTTTTCCTCCTCCTGCTTTAATCAGTTCCAAAAACTCACTTACAGGGGGGATGTCGAGTTTTTCCATAGAGCTGAGCATCATTGATGACGTCATAGCCTCCATTCCAGGAATAACACCCAGCAGGGTAGGCATTCTGAGCCCTCCGGGAAGTCTTAAGCCCGGATTCCCAACTACGGCAGTATGAGGTTTATCCATTCTTTTTTTAACAATGGCATCCAGACCGAAGAATGTGAAAAAGAGATTTGCCTCAATACCTTCCATAACGGCTCCGTTACCCAGAACAAGAGCAGCATAGACATCTTCAATTGCAGCCTTGGCGCAAATAATGTTGACTTTCTTTATTGGGTTATTTGATTCCATAATAAATGTTTTAATAGTTAGATACAGCTTGAGGGTTTTGGAATCCCAGCAATTTTTGTTGCCTTTTTGAGTGGAGCACCAGGAAAGAGCTGGTAGAATGTTTTAACATCAATAATCCCTGAATGATTGATGCTTCTAATTGACAGGGCTTCACCGTTATTATGCCTGTTGCGCAGAAACTCGATGATCGCATAGTGCTGATCGGTAAGTACTATACCTTCTTCCTTTGCAATTTCAGCAGCAATATCCTTTGTCCATTGGGAAGGATTAGTGAAATAACCTTCTTCATTAACATCGACGGTTACACCTGCATACCTAATTTGTGTCATAGCATTAATATTTAATTTGTTATTAATTCATTTTGATAATTAATCCGTTTTCTTTCCGGCCATTGACATATGGGTAGAAATCGGCAGCTTCCTGCCGGGCAACAGAATTTTCCAGTATATCCATTTAAACGCGAGTTTCCCCCAGTGGTTAATCCGGGACTCCTTCAGCAGCTTCATCGGTCCGAGTACAGGTATCGGGAAGGTCCCCGGGAGAGGTTCAGTGTCATAATTGAAATCTATGAGTATCCCCTTTCCGCGGCCTGTTTCAATGAAACAGTTGGAATGACCGTCAAATGATTCTTTCAGGGGCTCATTCTTGATGAAACTCAATATGTTTTTCTCAAGCACCTCTGCCTGGAAGTGAGCAACGGACCCGGCCTTGGAAGCAGGGTAATTGCCTGCGTCTCCGATGACAAAAATATTTTTGAACAGTAATGACTGAAGCGTATGCTTGTCAGCTTTTGCAAATCCGAACTCATCGCCGAGTCCGCTCTTCGAAATTACCGGATCGCCAGAATGAAGCGGGATAGTGACAAGGCAGTCAAAATCCACTTCTCTGCCTCCAAAATCGCGTATTTTCATGTTCTCATTATCAACTTCGCCCAGGAAAAAATCCGTGACCAGTTCGATCCCGTTTTCTTCCAGTAAGGACCCAAGAATTTTCGAGGCCTTGGGTTTTGTGAAAGCACCTGACAGAGGAGTGACATAAGTGATTTTCATTTTGTTTCCTTTGCCTCTTTTTCTGCAGCAATCAAGCACATAAAAACAGAATTCAATTGGTGCCACAGGACATTTAATTGGGTTATCGGCAACGTTGACAACAAGATGTCCCCCTTCCCAGGTTTCAAAGAATTCCGCGAGGGCTGTTGCTCCCTCGATTGTGTAAAAGTCAAATATTTTCTTGTACCACAACTCGCCTTTCAGACCGGGAGTATCTTCAGGAACGATACGTGCACCTGTTGCTATTATCAATATATCATAGGAAATAGAACTTCCGTCTTTAAACAGAACTTTGTTCCCTTCGGCATCAATTCTGTCGGCTTCCTTTTTTATCAGCTCTGCCCCTTTGGTAATTAATTTATTTACAGGTTTGGCAATATCCTTTTTTTTATAATGTCCAAATGGAAGGAAAAGAAACCCGGGCTGATAATAATGAGTATCTTCCTTTTCAATAATGCTTAGTTCAAATCCCGAGCCGGCCAAATGCTTATTCAACTTATTAGCCATCATAATGCCAGCGGTTCCTGCACCAAGTATTACAATCCTTTTCATACATTTTTGTCTAGAAATTTGAGCAGCAAAGTTACTTTTAATTAATTATGAAAATTGCAAAAATGACAATAAACATCTAAAGGTCTGCATAAAGATCAAAAAGAAATCATATACGGGAGATGTTTCAAACCAGTAAAAAGGGTTAGTTGGGTTCATTCATACAAGTCACATAAACGCCCTGTTTTTTATAATCCATTATTTAGGATTAATATGTCGACAGACCCAAAAATATGCTGTTGTGCAGCCGGTTCTTTATACGGTTAAGAAAGCTTTTTGTACCTGAACCTCACCGGTCCGGTATTTCCGGTTCGTTTGCGGAGGTTCTCATCGTATTCCGAGAAGCTGCCCTCGAACCACACCACCTTCGAGTCACCCTCAAAGGCAATTATGTGTGTGGCCACACGGTCAAGGAACCAGCGGTCGTGAGAAATGATGACGGCACAGCCCGCGAAGTTGTCAAGCCCTTCTTCCAATGCACGGAGCGTATTGACGTCGATGTCATTTGTCGGTTCATCAAGCAGCAGCACGTTGGCTCCGCTCTTCAGTGTCAGCGCCAGGTGCAGCCTGTTCCTCTCACCTCCGGAGAGAACTCCGCATTTCTTTTCCTGGTCAGCGCCGGTGAAGTTGAACCGAGCGGCATAAGCCCTGGCATTGACAGGCCTGTTGCCAATCATAACCTCATCGACACCACCCGAGATAACCTCGTAAACGCTCTTTTTAGGGTCAATGTCTGTATGGGCCTGATCGACATACCCCAGTGTCACTGTCCCGCCCACCTCAAAGGTGCCTTTGTCCACCTTTTCCTGGCCCATGATCATGCGGAAGAGAGTTGTCTTGCCGGCGCCGTTGGGCCCTATGACCCCCACTATGCCGTTTGGCGGAAGGTTAAACTCAAGATCTTGAAAAAGTATTTTTTCGCCGAAGCCTTTGGAAACACCCTTCGCCTTAATCACCTTGTCGCCCAGTCTCGGGCCGTTGGGAATAAATATTTCAAGTTTATCCTCCTTCTGTTTCACATCCTGGTTAAGAAGGCTCTCGTAGGCGCTGAGGCGTGCCTTTGACTTGGCACGTCTTGCCTTCGGTGACATCCTCACCCATTCAAGCTCATGCTCCAGTGTCCTGCGTCTTTTGACGTTTCCCTTTTCCTCGAGCTCAAGCCGCTTTGTCTTCTGCTCAAGCCACGATGTATAATTGCCCTTCCATGGTATTCCCTCACCCCGGTCAAGCTCAAGTATCCATCCGGCAACATTGTCAAGGAAGTATCTGTCATGTGTTATGCAAATGACGGTGCCTTTATACTGTTTCAGGTGTGTCTCGAGCCACTGTACGCTCTCTGCATCGAGGTGGTTAGTCGGCTCATCGAGAAGAAGGACATCAGGCTCAAGGAGGAGCAGGCGGCATAATGCCACCCTGCGGCGTTCGCCTCCGGAGAGGATGTTGACGGGTGTGGCCGGATCAGGACACTGCAGGGCATCCATGGCGCGTTCAAGGCGGTGCTCGAGGTTCCAGCCGTCAAGAGCTTCGATCTTCTCCTGCAACTCTGCCTGGCGCTTCATCAGCTTCTCCATGACGTCAGGGTTCTCATACACCTCGGGCTCGCCAAAGCGCAGGTTGATCTCCTCATATTCCTTCAGGACTGCCACCACGCTGGCTGCACCTTCCTCGACTATCTCACGCACGGTGCGTTTCTCATCCATAAGGGGATCCTGCGGCAGGTGTCCTACCGTGTATCCCGGAGAGAAAACCACCTCACCCTGGTATTCCTTCTCAAGGCTTGCAATGATTTTCAGAAGGGTCGATTTCCCGGAGCCGTTGAGACCGATAATACCGATCTTCGCACCCAGAAAAAAGGAGAGTGAAATATCTTTTATAACCTGCCTGTGAGGAGGGTAGCTCTTGCTTACCCTGAACATGGAAAAAATGATCTTCTTGTCGTCAGCCATAAATCATACGGTTAATGACGACAAAAATAATCATTTTGCCTGCGGCAGAATTATTATGTTTCTTTATTGTTTCACAGAGCCCCCCGGGCAGCCTTTGGCAAAGAGAGAAATAGTCTCCTGCTGGACGAGTACCCAGATGATATAGACGCCCTTGAGCGTTCCTATAGGAATGTTCAGTAATCCCAGTGATGCCATGACAAGGGTCAGTATCCGGGCCCATGACTTGCAGGCTAATAATCCTACTCCCCCGGCAATCATTGCTCCGCCGATAAGCAGGAACATGACAATCAGGGGAGTGCCAACAATAGCCAGCACCTTCAGGGCGGTGGGATCTTCAACAACCTGATCGACAAAGCCAAAGGCAAAGGCAATGGCAAGACCACCGATGACGATCAGTGACCCGAATATTATCTGAAGAATTGCAGCGACATGAATATGCGTTCTCATCCTGTTCTCTTCAACGGTTGTGTTCTCCTGCGAGATTTTGTTCTCTTCCATGATATACTGATTTAGGTTTTTCAACGTTTCCTTATTAATGACTCTAATATAATAAAAATGCTGCATCGTGACATTGTGTCTGTTTTTTTACCTTTGACCCAAATTCTGATGAAGATGAAAAGGAAGCTTGCTTATGTTGCCGGTCTGCTCCTGGTTGCCTGTACATTCACGGCATGTGATATACTTGGAGATAATTGTGAAATATGCCAGCTTGTGTCATATGACAATGGCAATCCTTATTTATATGGTCCCGAGACAGAGTTCTGCGGTGATGAACTTTTTAAAATCAAGACGAAACCACCAGAGACTTCCGGTAGCATTACCATCAAGTGGGAGTGCAATTAATCAGCCACTTACACTCCTTATCCACCAGTTATTAACATTCCGTTTTTTTGTTTAAAAATTGTTGTTAAGAATTTAGCAGCAGGATTGACTTTGTTAAATAAAATGTCTAATCTTGTTTACTCTCGCCGGGTAATTTTGTGTTGATTTCGGAATACTAACCACCGGATTCAATTTATACGAAATGCTGGATATCACAGGTAAAAGAATTGCGATCGTCGAAGACGACATTGCATCACTGAAGTATTATGAATCGTTGCTGCGGGAAACCGGAGCTGCAGTAGACGTTTTCCGCAACGGAAAGGAATTCGTTGAGACTGTCACTTCAGGCAAGGCCGTATATGATATGGTTTTCATGGATTTCCTTGTGCCGCTGGTCAATGGCATTGACTGCACAAGGGCTTTCCGCCATGTAAACCGTTCAGCACCCGTTATACTTATCACGGCGTATTATTCCGAACAGACAAAGAATGAGGCTTATATTGCAGGATGCACTGAATATAACCTCAAGCCTATCTTCCCCGACAAAGTCTATATGATCCTGGAGAAGTACCTCGCCCCGAGGCCGGCGTACCAGATGAACGACTAAAAAAACGACGCCCGGATCGGGCGTCGCTAAAATGTGCCTTTAATTTCCAGTCTTCAGTCGACAGTCTTCAGTCGGCAATGCTGATTGTGGACTGCAGACTGTGGACTGCAGATTATGGACTGCCTGCTACTGTTTTAAGTCTACATATTTTGTATACAGCTCGCTGAACCTGCCGTTTAGTTCTTCAGCAAGGTCAGCTTCACCGTTATTGTAGCATATCTGCATCACCTGTGACACTATCTGGAGGCCCTGGGCTATCTCCTGATCAGCATAGACGGCAATAAGAGGCTTCTGTCCAAGCCAGTACGCAGTATGCTCAAGATAGTAATCCGTCAGCTCCCAGGTCATCGAGACCGCCTTCTCTCTGTTGCCGGCCTTAAACCATGCCGAGATAATATCCGAGCAATAGATATCATAACCAACAGTCGAAACTGGCAGCACCTCCATGCATCTCTCAAGAACTTCGCCGGCTCTTGCCTTTTCTCCTTTGGCAGACAGTTCATTGGCCAGCCTGGTGTAAATAAGACGCGACCTGACAACCGTGAGGGTGCGCTTGTGGTAGTAATCGAGCCAGACATCCGGATCGTTTGCGCCTCTCCAGGTAAACTTGTTCATTACATTGTCGTAAAGAATATCCGTATCTGTCCGGCCATATTCAAACCAGCTCTTGTTTTCGCTCTTTATAGGTACCAGCCGATAAGCCAGTCCTTCAAGCTGAAAATACTCCTCAAGGCCAAAGGCGTCATTATGATACCCCGTTACAAAATATATCGGCCGTTCCCAGTTGTTGTTGGCAAGGATATCAAGGACCATGAGCTGGCTCTTGATTATCCAGGACCCGTCAAGCTTAATATCGATATATGGAACTATTTTGTCAGCATCCTCAGGCCTGACAGTGCCGTTGGCGATAACCTTTGCCGCATCAACCGGTATACGTACGGTGCGGGTGGGGATGTAATATATCTCCTCGCCGTACAGTTGAAGCTTTGACACGTCGCTGTCGCTGTTGATGAAGCTGATCACTTCTTTTGCCGTCGCCGGCTCCTTAACCCTTTCATATACTGCAACCTGGTTGTTCACCCCGTCATAATAGAGCTTCTTCGGCAGGCTCACAGGCAGCGGGTCAGAGGTATATGCCTGCATTTTCATCTGATCAATATACCAGTCGGTATTCAGCAGCATCAGGTTACAGACGCGTACGTCTGTCCTGACACCCTCCACCTCCTGTGCATACCAAAGGGGGAATGTATCATTGTCGCCGTTGGTGAATATTATAGCCTGTGGTGCGCATGAGTTGAGATAATTGACTGCCACATCCCGTGCCAGGTATCTCCCGGACCTGTCATGATCATCATAGTTTTCTGAAGCCATCAGCACGGGGACGGCAGCCAGGGTTACCAGTGAAACAGCTATAGCGCCGGCTTTTTCGCCTGTCAGTTTGCTCAGCAGCTCAAAGAGCGCAAGAAC
>Ga0209254_10002614_pt1 | contig 16389 bp, 12 predicted proteins | sample FrelakmetDIP11DI_FD_187148 | JGI IMG/M metagenome (GOLD analysis project Ga0209254, IMG submission 187148) | Freshwater lake sediment microbial communities from the University of Notre Dame, USA, for methane emissions studies - DIP11 DI (SPAdes)... | ecosystem: Environmental > Aquatic >... | reverse complement strand
CGGGCCGTCCTCGCCGGCCGCCAGCGGTCGCGGCACGGCGGCCGTGACCGCCTGCTGCTCCTCCGGCGAGAGGTCGCGGTCGGCGATGCCGTCGCGCAGGTGCTTGACGTAGATGCGCGCGAAGTCGCGCGCCGCGATGGCGCTGAACACGACGCCCGAGCGGTGGTTGTCGAGCAGGGCGAAGGACGCGCTCTGCTCGCCGCCGGCGTCGCGGAAGGCGTCGTAGCGCACGATCGCACGGTTGGTCAGCGCATGGTCCAGGTGCCGCTTCTGCTCGTCGAGCTGGTCGGTGAGGATCTCGACGGCCTCGCGCAGGTTGCGGACCTGCGAATCGAGGCTCTCGACGTGCGCGACGACATCGCGCTGCTCGTGGCGGCCCATGACCACCAGCTGCGATCGTCGCAGGCGGCGCACGGATCTCCACAGGACGAGGACCAGGACGAGCAGCGCCAGCGAAAGGGCGACCGCGGCGAGCGCCACGTAAGGTGCGATGTCGCGCAGCGTCTGCATGAGTCTCTACTGGAGCTGCAGGAGGATCTTGAACTGCCCGACGTTGTTGGTCTTCACCCGCTCCCCCGGCACCGGGCCGGCCGTGACCTTGAGCGTGGAGACTCTGCTGAGCGCTTCGGGCGGGATCGCGAACCCCTGGATGGTGACGCTCTGCGTCTGTCCAGAGGCGATGGTGGCGATCGTGCCGCTCTGCGTGAGCACGCTCCCGCCGGGGAGCTTGAGCTCCGCCGTGACGGCGACGTTCTCCTCGGTGTCGTCACCCTGGTTCTCGACCTTCACGTCGAACGACAGACCGGCCGTGGCGGGGATGTCGACCGTACCGGTCCTGGCGAGCGCGATGTCGCCCGGCTGGGCGGTCACGCTCACAAGGGCCACGCCGTGGATGCCGGCGAGCTTGGTGGAGCTGCCCACGCTGTTCAGCATCTGTTCGAGGCGCGCCCTGTCGAAGGTCTTGGCGGCGAGGTAGTAGGTCGACGTAGGTACGGGCACGTCGGTGACGCCCTGCTCTCTCAGGGTGTTGCGCGCCGGGATGTACACGCGGCTCGTGTAGTACGCGTCCGGGCCGCTGAAGTAGCCGGCGAGGGCGGCGAGCTTGGCGGGGTTGACCTTCTTCTTGCCGAGGATACCGAGCATGGTCGTCTGGAAGAGCTTGTAGCCGTCGGCCCGCACCTTCATGCCTTCGGCGAAGACGGCTTGCTCGGCGGTGAGGGTGTCGGGCGGCTCGAGGCGGTCGGCGCGCACAGCGATCTCGTTCTGCTTCGCGCTGAGCTCGGCAAGCTTGGCCGTGAGCTCTTTGCGCGAGAACTTGGTGGGGTTGGCGACGAGCTGGTCGAGTTGCTTGCCGAGCGCGGCGGAGTCGCTGATGGCGGCGGACACGCCTTCGAAGTACGCCCGGTAGGACTCGACCTTGCGGTTCTGCTGGCAGCTGCGCGCCCACCAGGCCGCCGCGAAGACGATGACGAACAGGATCGCGGCGAGGATGAGGATACGCTGCAGCCGGGTGCGGCGAGGATTGTGGCGGCGGCGCGATTGCGGCGACGACACGGACTGATCGCGGCTGGGTGCCTGGCTGGTCGCGTCGTCGTCGAAGAAATCCACTCCGCGGACCCCTATCTGTCAGGCGGTTGGTGGGCGAGGCGGGACTTGAACCCGCACGCACGTAAGTGCACTAGACCCTGAACCTAGCGCGTCTGCCAATTCCGCCACTCGCCCAGAAGCTCTTACAGGGTTCGGATTGTACCATACCGAATACCGTCCCAAACGAAGGATCGCCTGCCCCCCATGTCTGTCGCGGCGCACACCATGACACCCCTCTACACCGACTGGCGCGACCGCTATCAGCTGGTCGGCAAGATCGGCAGCGGCGGCTTCGCCGAGGTGTACGAGGCGCTCGACGTCACCCTCGGCCAGGCCGTCGCGCTCAAGATCGTCGCCGACGGGCGCGGCATGTCCGGCCGCGTCGTGCGTGAGGTCGAGGCCGCCGCCGCACTCTCTCATCCCAACATCGTCGCTCTCTACGACTGGTTCGGCGACGGTGAGCGCAGCATCCTCGTCTGCGAGCTCGTCGTCGGTGAGTCGCTGGACAGGCTGGCCGGCGAGCTCGGCGACGGCGACGTCGCCGCGATCGGCGTGGAGCTGCTCGACGCTCTCGCCTTCGCCCACAGCCAGGGCATCATCCACCGCGACGTCAAGCCGCAGAACGCGATGCTCGACACGGCCGGTCACGTCAAGGTGATGGACTTCGGCATCGCGCGCCTCATCGACGCCGACACGCTGACCCAGGACGGCGACGTCATCGGCACGGTCGCTTACATGTCGCCGGAACAGGCCGCCGGGCGCCGCGTGGGGCCGCCGAGCGACGTGTACTCCGCCGGCATGGTGCTGTACGAGCTGCTCGCCGGTGAGCACCCGCTGCGCGGTCAGACGCCGGCCGAGACGCTGTCCAACGTGGCTGCCGGGCGGCTGCCGTCGCTGGGCGCCCTGCGGCCCGACCTGCCGCAGGATCTGGTCGGGCTCATCGACGACGCCTGCGCGCCGCGGCCGGGCGAGCGGCCGACGGCCGCGGAGCTCAGCGAGGCGCTGGACGAGTTGCTGCACAGCGGACGGCTGCGCGGTCAGGGGCTGCTGCGTGCCCAGCGGCTGGTCCGCCCGCTGAGGCGCGCCGGCTTCGTCGTCGAGCGCGCCGGAGGCGCCGGGCTCGCGGCGCTCACCAGCGGCGTCGTGCTGGGCGCGCTGCCGGCGTACCCCCAGAGCTGGACGCTGCCGCTGGTCGCGGTCTGCGCGGCGGTGTGGGCCGTGGTGCCGCAGGGCGGGCTCGCCTTCTTGCTCGGCGCGCTGGCGTTTCCTGTGTTCAACGTGTCGCTGAGCTTGGGGGCTGCCTATCTGGCCTTCGCCGTCGCGCTGTTCCTCCTGACCCGCGCCAGGCCGATCGTGGCTCTGTGGCCTACGCTGGCGCTGGCGCTCACGCCCCTGCATCTGACGCTGCTGGCGCCGGCGGGGGCGGCGCTGCTGGGCCGCGTGCGCGGCCCGCTGGCCGCCGCCTGGGCCGGCGCCGGCACGCTCGTCTACCTGCTGCTGCTCCGCACCCCTCGCGGGCCGTTCACGCTCTTCCAGCCACGCTGGCGTCTGGCCGGCGAAGCCGCCGCCGCCGGCGACCCGTTCACGGTGGCGACGCGCATCCTCGGCGCGGCCCTGGCCCCTGCCTGCCTGCTCCAGATGCTCGTGTGGGCGGGCCTCGCCGTGGCTCTCGGCTTCGCCCTCTCGAGACGACGCCTGGAGCTCCGCCTGTGGGTCTGGGCGCTGGCGTTCGCGGCGACGTTCGCCGTCTACCGCGTCGTGCCGATCGCCGTCTGGGGGTACCCCGCGGACCTCGCTCCCCTGCTCTGGAATGTGGCGCTGGCGGCCGGCGTGATACTCTTGCCGTTGGTTTTCACGACCGGTGACGGGCCGGAGGAACGCGACGATGGGGATCTTCAGGAAAGCTGAGAAGAAACTGGAAGGCCTTGTCGAAGGCGGCTTCGGGCGCGCCTTCAAGGCCAGCGTGCAGCCGGTCGAGCTGGCGCACAAGCTCGCCAAGGAGATGGGCGACCACAAGACCGTCGGCGTCTCCAACGTGTACGTGCCCAACGAGTTCGACATCTTCCTGGGCGAGGCCGACTACGGGCATCTCTCGTCCCTGTCCGAGTCGCTCAAGGCGGAGCTCGCCAACTACGTGACCGCGTTCGCGCGTCGCGAGGGCTGGACTCTCGTGGCGCCGCCCCGCATCGACCTGCACCGCGACGACGATCTGCGCGTGGGCGAGTTCGGCATCGCCACGCGCACCGTCAATGCGCCGGCCGAAGCTCCGGACGCGGCGGTCGTGCCGGCCGCGGGCGCGCCTCAGCCGGCCGCAGCGTTCGTGCCGGCCGCGGCCGCGCCGGGACCGCTGCTCGATCAGACCCTGCTCTACCAGGAACAGGCCCCGGCGCCGGCGGCCGCGCCGCCCGCGGCGCGCGTCGGTGCTGCGCGCGCGTCCGTGCGCGGGCAGCAAGGCGAGTGGGAGCTTCGCGAGGCCGTGACCGTGATCGGGCGCAGTCGGCGCTGCGACATCGTCCTCACCGATCCCAACGTGTCGCGCCAGCACGCCGAGATCCGGCGCCAGGACGACGGCTTCATGGCGCTCGACCTCGGATCCACCAACGGCATGCGTGTGAACCGCCGCGACGTCAAGCAGGCCGTGCTGCAGCACGGCGACCGCATCGAACTGGGCACCACGGAGCTCGTGTTCGAGAGGCTGCCGTGATGCCGGCCTCCGGGTGAGGGCGGCCGTCGTGCGTCGCGGCCGCCTGGGCTGCCGGAGACGATCATGATCGACATCGTCCTGCTCGTCCTCAAGATCGGCATCCTCGTCCTTCTCTACCTGTTCATCTGGCAGGTCGTGAAGACGGCCGTCGCCACCGTGCGCGCCCCCGCGGGCCCGGCGGCGGCTCCGGACGTCGCGCTCCCCCAGGGCTCGCGGCCGGTCGCCGTGTTCACGCCGGCCGAACGCGAGGCTCGCCGCGAAGAACGCTTCACGGAGCGCACGATAGCCGGCGAGAAGCTCGACTTCACGGGTCACATCGATCCGCGTCTCATCGTCGAGCAGAGCCCCATCGTCCCGGCCGGCGTCGTGTTTCCTCTGAACGGCTGGGTCACCGTGGGCCGCGCCTCGTCCAGCGACATCGTGCTCGATGAGCACTTCGTCTCGAGCACGCACTCGCGCTTCGTACCGCGCGGCTCCTTCTACTACGTGGAGGATCTGGGCAGCACCAACGGCACGTTCGTGAACGAGAAGCAGGTCAGCGGCGAGGCGCAGCTCAAGCTCGACAGCCGGGTGCGCATCGGCGAGACCGTCTTCCGCTACGAGGAGTGACCTCCCGGTGACTCTCGTCGCCCTTCCCGGTGCCCTCACCGACATCGGCCTGCACCGCAAGACCAACGAGGACGCCTTCGTCGTGGCCCCGCCCCTGTTCGCGGTCTGCGACGGCATGGGCGGCGCTCAGGCGGGCGAGGTGGCCAGCACGCTCGCCGCCGAGACGCTGGCCGCGGCCGTCGCCGACGGCCGGCCGCTTCTGGCGGCCGCCGAGCAGGCCAACGCGGCCGTCTTTCAACGCGCCAGCGACGACCTCGACCACTCCGGCATGGGCACCACGCTCACGGCCCTTGTGCTCGCCGGCGATACGGGCCACTTCGTGCACATCGGCGACAGCCGTGCCTACCTGCTGCGCTACGGTGAGCTTGAGCAGCTCAGCGACGATCATTCGCTGGTCGGCGAGATGGTGCGCGACGGGCGACTGAGCGAAGACGAGGCGGCCTCGCACCCTCACCGCAGCATCCTCAGCCGCGCCCTCGGCACAGAGCCGCTCGCGCGCATCGACGAGTTCGAGGTCGACCTGCGCGCCGGCGACGTGCTGCTGCTCTGCAGCGACGGCCTCAGCGGACCGGTCCCGGCCGAGATCATCAGGGAGGCGCTCGGCCGCGTCGATCCCGACGACGCGGCCGCCATGCTCATCGCCGAGGCACGCAAGCGCGGCGGCCCCGACAACATCACCGCCGTGGTCCTGCGCCTCGACGACCCGCAGGCCGCCGCCGAGGAGGTCACGCTCGCCGTCTCCGCCGATGAGGCGCCGACGGTGGTTCTCGCGGCTCCTGTCATGCCGCCCATCACTGCGGACGGGGCCGCGGCTCCGGCGGGCGACACCGGCACCGAGGAGCCGTACGAGCCAGAGCGCGCCGGCGACGACGACGAGGCCGCCGGCGCGTCGCCCGAGCCGGAAGGCGCGGCCGGCGCTCCTCCCGTTCCCGCCGCGCCGTCTCGCGGCGCGAAACGCCGCCTTCGCTACCTCGCCGTGGTCCTCGCCCTCCTCGTGGTCGTCGCATTCGCCGGCGTCCTCACGGTCAGCACGGTCTACTACGTGGGCGTCGACGATGGGCGCCTGGCCATCTACAGCGGCTTGCCGGCGACGTTCGGCCCGCTGCAGCTGCACGCCGTGTACCGGCGCAGCTCGGTCCCCTACGAGTCGCTCGGCCCCGCCGAGCGCCGCCTCGTCGACGAGCAGGGCCTGCACACCCGGAGCAGCATCATGGCTCTCGCCGAGACCCTGGGGATGTGGCCCTGAGCCGGCGCAACATCGAGCTGCTGTTCCTCGTCATCGCCGGCGCCGTGAGCACCATGGCGTACGTGTCCGTGTACGCGGGCCGCTTCCGCGAGATCAATCGCGTCTCCATCATCTATGGCCTCATCTTCGTGGGCATCTTCTTCCTGCTGCACCTGCTGGTACGCTTCGTGCTCCCGCAGGCCGACCCGTTCCTGCTGCCCATCACCGCTCTGCTGGCCGCCATCGGGCTCACCGAGATCTTCCGCATCCGCCCGGCCCTCGCGCTCACCCAGGGCCAGTGGCTGCTGGTCGGGGCCGGCCTCTTCGTCCTCACCGTGATCCTCGTGCGCGACCACATGAAGCTCGACCGCTATCGCTACATCATGGGGGCCATCGGGCTGGGGTTGCTGGTCGCGACCATCGTGCTGGGCACGACGGTCAACGGCGCGAAACTGTGGATCCACGCCTTCGGCTTCTCGATCCAGCCGTCCGAGTTCGCCAAGCTGGCCATCGTGATCTTCCTGGCCGGCTACCTCAACGACAAGAAGGTGCTGCTGTCGGTGCCCACCCACCACGTCCTCGGGGTGCCGCTGCCGGCGGCCAAGTACTTCGGCCCGCTTCTTGTCATGTGGGTGCTGTCGCTCGCCATGCTCATCTTCATGAAGGACTTCGGCATGGCGCTGCTCTTCATGTCGATCTTCGTGGCGCTCATGTACATGGCCACGACGCGGATCGTGTACGTGGTGCTCGGCGGCGGCCTCTTCGCCGCCGCCGCCGGCATCGCGGTCGCGGTCGTGCCGCACGTCCAGGACCGCTTCGACACCTGGCTCGACCCCTGGCCTCATGCCACCACGACCGGCTACCAGCTGCTTCAGTCCCTGTTCACCATCGCCGACGGCGGCATCCTGGGCGCCGGGTTCGGCCGCGGCTTCCTGCTGTACGCCAACCGTCAGCCGGTGGTCCCCGATCTGCAGACCGACTTCATCTTCGCCGCCATCGCCAACGAGATCGGGCTTCTCGGCGCGGCCGGGGTGATCCTCGTCTACGTGCTCTTCATGTGGCGCGGCTTCCGCATCGCCGTGTGGGCGCCGGACGGATTCTCCAAACTGCTCGCCGCCGGTCTCGCCTTCGCCTTCGGCCTGCAGACCTTCATCATCCTCGGCGGCGTCACGCGGCTCATCCCGCTGACCGGTATCACACTGCCGTTCGTGAGCTACGGCGGCAGCTCCATCACCGCCAATCTCATGCTCGTGGCGCTTCTCCTCATGGTCTCGCACCGCACGAACGTGGTGCGCGAGGGCAGCGACCTCGAGCGCCGTCGCCTGGCGGAGCGAGGGTAGGGCGATGAACAAGGCCATCTCCCGCATCTTCATCGTCGGCGTGATCCTCTTCGTCGCGCTGATCGTCAACCTCACCTGGATCATGGCCGGTCGGGCCCAGTGGTTCGCCGACCGACCCGAGAACAAGCGCGGCATCGCCAAGGAGATGAAGATCAAGCGCGGCGACATCCTGGGCTACGACGGCTCCACCATCGCGGGCTCGCGGCGCCGCTCCGGCTACTACTACCGCGACTACCCGCAGGGCACGGTGGCGCCGCAGCTCCTGGGATACGACAGCGTGCGCTACGGGCGCAGCGGCATCGAGGCGGAGCTCAACGACGACCTTACCGGACAGTCGACGGACCTCGGCGTGCAGAGCTGGATCGATCGGCTCCTGGGACGCAAGCCGAAGGGCGCCAGCGTCCAGCTCACGCTGGTCCCGGCGGTGCAGAAGGAGGCCCAGGTAGCGCTGCGCGGCCAGACGGGCGCCATCGTGGTGCTCGACCCGCGGAACGGCGCCCTCATCGCCTCGGCCTCGGCGCCTACGTACGACCCGGCCAACCTCGAGGACGCCTGGGCGCCGCTGAGCACGGACAGCAGCGCGCCGCTCCTCAACAGGCCCACGCAGGGTCTCTACACTCCGGGCTCGGCCTTCAAGGTCGTCACGGCCGCTTCGGGCCTCGACTACGGCAAGGTGACGCCCGATACCGCGTTCATCGACACCGGCACCTACGTCGTGTTCGGCGGCAAGGTCACCAACTACGGGGGCGCCGTGTTCGGCCCCAACGACTTCCAGACCGCGCTGACGTACTCCATCAACACCACCTTCGGCAAGGTCGGCAACCTGGTGGGACGCAAGCGGCTCATCTCATCGATGCAACGGTTCGGGTTCTACCAGACGCCGCCGCTGCCGCTGCCGCAGGGCGAGGTCCTGCCCAGCGGTCGCTACGGCAAGAAGGGCCTCCTCTCGCCCGACGCGTTCATGGACCCGCTAGCCGTGGCCTGGGCGGCCTGCGGTCAGGAGCAGGTCCTGGCCACACCCCTTCAGATGGCTCTGGTCGCCGCGGGCGTCGCCAACGGCGGCCGCGTCATGAAGCCCTACTACACCCAGCAGATCGTGGCGGCCTCGGGCGCCGTGGTCCAGAAGGCGCAGCCGCAGCAGTGGCTGGTGGCGATGAAGCCCACGACCGCTTCGCAGCTCAACGTCATGATGCAGCGCGTCGTCAACTCCGGCACGGGCACGGCGGCGGCGCTCGAGGGCATCCAGGTCGCCGGCAAGACCGGCACCGCCGAGCGCGGCGACGGCACCAACCTGGCCTGGTTCATCGCTTTCGCGCCCGCGGACGACCCGCAGGTGGCGATCGCGGTCGTCATAGAAGACACTCAGTCGACCGGCGGCGAGGCGGCGGCGCCGCTCGCCGCCGCCGTGATCAAGTCGGCTCTGGCGCAGCCGTCCCTGCCCTGACGGGCAGGGAGCCGGCGCCCAGAGCCGTATCTGTCAGCAGAGGAGCGAGGTAGCCAGACGTGAGCGACGTGTTCCAGCCAGAACAGGTGCTGAGCGGCCGCTACCGCGTGCTGCGCAAGATCGGCGGCGGCGGCATGGCCGACGTCTATCTTTGCGAGGATCTCAGCCTCGGTCGCCGTGTGGCGCTCAAGGTGCTGCTGCAGCGGTTTCTCGACGACCCCAACTTCGTCGAGCGTTTCCGCCGCGAGGCCAAGGCCGCCGCCGGTCTGAACCAGGCGAACCTCGTCAGCATCTTCGACTGGGGCGAAGTCGACGGCACGTATTTCATCGTCATGGAATACGTGGAGGGCGAGACGCTCAAGGACCTGGTGCGCCGCCAGGGCCGCCTCGGCGGCAGCGAGGCCGTGCGCATCTCGCTGCAGCTTCTGGCGGCCCTCGAGTTCGCGCACCGCACGGGTATCGTCCATCGCGACATCAAGCCGCAGAACGTGATGCTCGACCGCGACGGCAACGTCAAGGTCATGGACTTCGGTATCGCCCGCGCCGCCGACTCCGGCATGACGGAGGCCGGCTCCATCCTCGGCACGGCCCAGTACCTGGCTCCCGAGCAGGCCAGGGGACAGCGCGTCGACGAGCGCTCCGACCTCTACTCCGTCGGCATCGTCCTCTACGAGATGCTCACGGGCACCGTGCCGTTCAAGGGCGACAGCGCCGTCACCGTCGCGCTCAAGCACGTCAACGAGATGGCTCCCGAGCCGGCGCAGCTCGTGCCGGGAATGCCCTACGCGCTCAACCAGATCGTCCTCAAGGCCATCGCCAAGGACCCCGGTCAGCGCTACCAGACCGCCGAGCAGTTCGCCCGCGACCTGCGCTCCGCGCAGGTGGGCGGGCCCGTGGCCGCGGCCGCGTTCGATCCCGGCGCCGAGGCCACCCGGCTGATGGACGCCGGCGCCGTCGGCGCCGCAGGCGCGACGTCCGTGATGACGGGCGGCCCCCTCGCCCAAAGCACGGGCGACCGCGGCCGCAGGCGTCGCCGCTGGCCGTGGGTGCTGGTGATCGTCCTGCTCCTGCTGGTGATCGCCGCCACCGCGTACGGGCTGATGCGGGCGATGGGTGGGGGCAGCGTCGCGGTGCCCACGGTGGTAGGGAAGAGCCAGGCGGCGGCGGTCGCCAAGCTCGAGGAGGCCGGCTTCAAGGCCGGCGTCCAGGATGAGTTCTCCGACAAGTACGACGAAGGCGTCGTCAGCCGTCAGGCGCCCGTAGGCGGTACCAAGCTGCGCAAGGGCGACACGGTCGACATCTGGGTGAGCAAGGGCAGCGAGACGGTCACGCTCGAGAATCTCAGAGGGTGGACGCCCGGGGAGGTGCGGGACTGGCTCGAACGGAACAAGCTCAGCGGTCTCGAGAAGTCCGGCAAGTCCGCGGAGGTCGCGGAGGGTCTGGTGTTCAAACAGGATCCGCCGGCCGGCGACCAGGTGAAGCGCGGCGACACGATCACCTACTGGGTGAGCAGCGGCAAGCCGCAGGCCACCGTTCCCAATCTCGCCGGCCTGACCCAGGACGCTGCGGAGATGGCTCTGGCCGCTGCCGACCTGCTCCTCGGTTCGGTCATTCCCGAGCCGAGCGCCACCGTGCCCAGCGGCCAGGTGATCCGCCAGGACCCCGCCGCCGGCGTCAAGGTGGCCAAGGGGTCCGCGGTCAGCGTCGTCGTGTCGAGCGGTCCGCCGTCGCCATCCCCGAGCCCGACGACGGGGACGGTGACCATACCCAACGTCTACGGGGTGGACTCGACGATCGCCACGGACACGCTCACCGCGGCCGGCCTGCACGTGAAGACGAAACTGAAGGCGGGCACCGCCGGCCAGGATCCGGGAACGGTGGTCGGGATGCTCCCGGACGCCGGCACCGTGGTGGCCAGCGGATCGACCGTGCTCCTCGTCATCGCGACGTAGGGGCGCCGCCCGTCTACTCGGCGAAGCCGAACACGTAGACCAGATAAGCGAAGTACACTGATCCGGCCCCGGCAAGCGAGCACACCAGGTCAGGCGGTGCCTGATGCGCAGGGTGATGTAGAACACCGTACCGCTGATCAGGGCCAGCACGCCGCTCACCAGCGTATCCTTGCGCTGGCGGATCCAGAGCACGGAGTCGGACTTCTCCGGCAGCTCCGTGGCGATGGGCGTGATGAGAAGGGACACGATGAGGGGGGCCGCTCCCAGTGTCTCACTCAGGGTCTCGATCTCTTTGACGAAGACCTCGGCGCCCACGATGATGCCGACGAGGGCCACCCCGATCTGTACGAAGATGCGGTGGCGGTGGGGCATCTGCGGGTGCCGGTGGAAGTACAGGGGCTTCGTGTCGCCCTCGAGGTCACCCTCGCCGCGCATCGTCTCCCAGACGTAGTGACCGTAGAAGGCGAGGAGAGCAACGGCCAGCGCGAAGTGAAGGGGGCGCACGTGGATCAGGCCGGCGCCCATGGCCAGCGCATGAGCGAAGAGGAAATGGCTGAGGTCGCGGCGCATGACCTCCTTGTTGACGGTGACCGTGAGCTCACGGCGGCCGCGTCACGTGAAGATGACGATCGCCGCAGCCGTGACGACCATCGCCAGGCTCGCCAGCATGAACGGCGCCCCCAGGATGGCGCCGACGCCGATGTCGTCGGCGGCCTCCCCCCGTGAACACGATGGCGATGATCGGCACCAGGGTCTCGGGAAGAGCCGTGCCCAGCGCCGCGAGGATGCTGCCCGCGGCGCCTTTGCCGAGCTCGTAGCGACGGCCGAACCACTCGACGCCGTTGGTGAACAGCTCGGCCGAGGCGAGGATGATGGCGAGCGCGATGAGCAGCAGGAGGTAGGGAATGGCGGCGGCAAGAATCGCAGAAGGGCGGGCCGCCTGCGGCGGCCCGCCCTTCGGTTCACTCCTTGCGGGTGAGACTGCGGGTCAGACCCAGCCCTTGGCCTGGAAGAACGGGAAGATGAAGTAGATGACGAAGGCGATCGAGGAGACCCACAGCAGCCAGTTCACCTCACGCGCCCTGCCCTGCGCGACGCGGATGATCGTGTAGGCGATGAAGCCGGCGCCGATACCGTTGGTGATGCTGTAGGTGAGCGGCATGATCGTCATGATGAGGACCGCGGGCAGTCCGAAGGCGAGGTTGCCGAAGTCGATGCCCGCCCTGGGCTCGCGTGTCTCATGGTCGGCGTCGCTCTCGGCCTTGGTCAGCGTGGCCATCATCAAGTAGCCGACGACGATCAGCGCCGCCGCCGTCGCCTGGCCGGGCACGATGCCCGCGATCGGCGAGAAGAACATCGCGGCGAGGAACAGCACCCCGACGACGATGGCCACCCAGCCGGTCCGGCCGCCCTGAGCGACGCCGGCGCCGGACTCGATGTAGGTAGTGGCGGAGGAAGCGCTCACGGCGCCGCCGGCCATGGCGGCGACGGAGTCGACCAGCAGCGGCCGGTTGACCTGCGGAAGGTCGCCCTTGTCGTCGAGGTACCCGGCCTGGCCGCCCACGCCGACGAGCGTGCCCATGGTGTCGAAGAAGTCGCTCAGCATAAGGCTGAAGATCCAGAGGATGGCGGCGGTCACGCCGAGCTTGGCGAAGGCGCCGAAATCGAAGGCGCCCACCAGGCTGAAGTCGGGCATCGCGACCACGTCGGTCGGCAGGATCGCCTGCCCGGGGAGGAAGCCTGCGTCCTTGCCCCAGGCGTAGTTCATGACGATGGCGAAGATGGTCGCGAAGACGATGCCGAGCAGGATCGCCGCCCGCCAGCGCAGCGCCAGCATGATGATCGTCGCGACGACTCCGACGACCGTGACGGCCAGCGGCACCATGGGCACGTTCCCAAGCTCCACGAGGCCGACCGGCGTGCCGCCGTTCACGTTGATGAGGCCGCCGTCGACGAGCCCGATGAACAGGATGAAGAAGCCGATGCCGATGACGATCGCCTTCTTCAGCTCGATGGGGATCGCCTGGAAGATCGCCTTGCGGAAACCGGTCAGGACGAGGATCGTGATGGCGACACCCTCCAACACGACGAGGCCCATGGCGCTCTCGAAGCTCAGACCCTGCCCCAGGACCAGGCTGAAAGCGACCACGGCATTGAGCCCCATTCCGGGGGCGATGGCGTAGGCGCGGTTGGTGACCAGGCCCATGAGGATCGTCATGACGCCGGCGACCAGACAGGTCGAGGTGAGCGCCGCCGCGAACGGCAGGCCTTCCCCGCCCAGCCCCAGGATGTTCGGGTTGACGAAGATGATGTAGGCCATGACCATGAAGGTCGCGAGCCCGGCGAGGGTGTCGCGCTTGAGCGACGTGTTCCACTGCTTGAACTTGAAAAAGCGCTCCAGCGCGCTGTTCGAGCCGGCGTCAGCGGCGGCTTCCATAGACCTCGTCCTCCTTCAGGGTGGTGATGCTGGGGCAAGAACGGGCAGAGTGTATCGCACGAGGGCAGGGCGACGATACGGGAATGTAACGCCTTTGCTGATTGACGGCGCGCGCGCCGCCCGGGTATCCTCGCCGCGTCCCGCGGGGGTTCCCGAGGGCGAAAGGATGTGACTCGTTTCCGTGGACGACGACCCAGGTTCGCTCGCCCTTTCCGAGCTTGAAGACATGACCGTCGTCGACGCCGCCGGTGCACAGATCGGCGAGCTGCTCGATGTGGTCGCCCTCTGCGCCTCCGAGACCGCGGTGGTCACCGGCTTCTTCGTCGAGGGCGAGGACGAGAAGTACCGCGCCTCCTGGGCGCAGGTCGCCGTGGTCGACGTCGACGCCGAGAAGCTGCATCTGTCGTGTCCGGCCACCGACCTCGAGCCGGCCTCGATCCGCGGCGATGAGCTGGCCCTCGTCGACTCCGTGCTCGACAACCAGGTGCTCGACATGCGACGCCGCGTGTTCGTGCGCGTGCAAGACGTCCTGCTCGAGGCCCGCGAGGGGGGGCTCGTCGTGAGTGGCGTGGACGCGAGCTCCGGCGCTCTCGCGCGACGCTTCGGTCTCGGCTTCCTCTCGCGCCGCCTGCCGCGGCGCAGCGGCGACTTCGTGCCGTGGGCCGACGTCAATCTCATCGCGCTGCGGCTGTCGCGACTCAACTTCGTCGAGGCGTTCGCCGAGCTCGCCGAACTGCATCCGGCAGACATCGCCGACGTGGTCAGCCAGGTGGGCCCGCGCGAGCGCGCCGCCGTGCTGGCCGCGCTCAACACGGGCCTCGCCGCCGACACCCTCCAGGAGATGGAGGAGGAGCTGCGCACGGCGGCGCTGCAGGACATGCCGCTCGAGCGCGCTGTGGCGGTGCTCGAGCAGATCGAAGCCGACGAAGCCGCCGATATCCTCAGTGACCTCCCCGACGAGCTCTCGCAGCAGATCCTCGCGCGTCTCCCCGACGAGCGCGAGGAAGACCTGCGTGAGCTCGCCAGCCATCCCGAGCACACGGCCGGATCTCTCATGACCACGGACTTCGTCGCCCTGCCGGTGGGTTTCACGGCCGGGGCGGCGCTCGAGTGGATCCGCAGCGAACGGCCCGAGCAGCACGCCATGACGTATCTGTACTTCATCCGCGAGGACGGCCGGCTGGCCGGCGTCGCGAGCCTCAGGGATCTGGTGCTCGCCGAGCCCGACCGGCCCGTCGCCGAGCTTATGGAGGACGACGTCGTCGACATCGCCGCCGACGCGGACGAGGAGGAGGTCGGGCGCATCATGACCAAGTACGACCTTCTCGCCATACCGGTGGTCGACGAAGAGCGGCGGCTCCAGGGCATCGTCACGCTCGACGACGCCCTCGACGCGGTGTTGCCCGACGACTGGAAGCAGCGGCTGCCGCGCCTTTACCGCTAGGCAGGCGCGGCTGGGAGCGGCGGCGAGGTCGCGCCTGCGCTCAGATCGGCTGCGCCGCCGCGGGCGCCTCCACGCTCTCCCAGGCGACGCTGTGGCGCGGCGCTTCGACGAGCGTGGCGAGGTCGAGGCGGAAGCGGGCGATCTCCCCTTTGGCCTGGACCCTGCGAAAGCCGCCGCCCTCGAGCACCTCGGGGTGGAACAGGTTGAGCTCGCGGATGTAGCCGCGGAACGGACCTCCGGGGCGCGCGCGGCTCAGGCCGAAGGCTTCGAGCGCCGCGACGCGGCGGTGTTTCAGCGACGCCTCGATCTCCTGGAGCAGGAACTGGAAGCCGCGCAGATATTCCTCGTCGTAGAAATACGAACAGGTGAGGACGTAGGCGTCGGGTGAAGGAGGTCCGGCAGGCAGGCAGCGTGCCCGCGGAAGCAGGCGCGCGGCGGCGGTGTGCATCCAACCGACCACCGCGTCGCCCTCGAGCAGTGCGCGGCCGAAGAAGCCGGCCTCGGCCTCGGCCTCCCGTTCCCAGGCCTGGCGCAGATCGGGCGCCGGAGTCGCGGCGGGCAGCGTCTGCCACCAGACGCAGTCCCGGCAGGCCGGCGCCAGAAGGTCGCGGGTGCCGGCGCTGAGGTCGATGGCCCTCACTCGTCGGTGGCGGCCGCGACGTCGTCGACGTAGACGTCGACGTGCGCGATCGGCGTGCCTGTGGTGCGCTCGAGGTAGGTCGCGCCGACGTGCGCGACCGCCTCGCCGACGGCCGGGACGTCGGCGCCCGGATCGATGACGAGGTGCACCTCGAGCACCGGCCCGGCCTCGTCCTCGGCGAGGCGCACCGGGCCGTGGCGCTCCATGTGGACGCGCTCGCCCAGGCTCTGCAGAGGGTTACGGTAGAGGTCCGCCACGCCGGGGATGCCCTTGATGGCGTCCCACACGGTGCTGGTGATGACTTCGGCCGAGAAGCTGGGCCCGGGTCGTTGGCGCACGCCGCCCCTTCCGTCGCTTGTGGCGCGAGTATACCGTCCGCACGAAGCGGACGGGGCGCCGCTGTTTGCCACCGTGCGAGGCGCTCACCTATACTCCTTGGGCACGAACGGGCCCCGACCCTGTGTCCCGGCGTGCCCTGAGCGACGACCGAGGCGGTCATCACGAGCGACGACATCACCATCTACAGTGCGGACTGGGTGCTGCCCGTAGCAGGGCCGGCGCTCGCCGACGGTGGGCTCGCCGTGCGCGGCGAGCGCATCGTCGGCGTGGGCCCGGCGTCCGACCTCACGGCCGCTCATCCGCAGGCGCGGGTGGTCGATCTCGGGCGCTCCGTGATCATGCCGGGGTTCGTCAACTGCCACAGTCACCTCGAGTACACGTCGTTCCGCGGTATCCTCGACGACTCCGAGTTCGGCGACTGGATCATCAGCCTCGTGGACGTGAAGGCCGCGCTGACCCCCGAGGAGTACCTGGCCAGCGCCAAGCTCGGCGCTCTCGAGGCCATCTCGTCGGGCATCACCACCATCGCCGACACGAGCTACGGCGCCGTCACGCTCGAGGCGGCCGCCGAGGCTGGCTTGCGCGGCCGCCTGTATCTGGAGGTCTTCGGGGTCGACGACAAGCTGCTCGACGAGACCATGGCGGACGTCGAGCGGCGCCTCGGTGAG
>Ga0209254_10002613_pt1 | contig 16389 bp, 31 predicted proteins | sample FrelakmetDIP11DI_FD_187148 | JGI IMG/M metagenome (GOLD analysis project Ga0209254, IMG submission 187148) | Freshwater lake sediment microbial communities from the University of Notre Dame, USA, for methane emissions studies - DIP11 DI (SPAdes)... | ecosystem: Environmental > Aquatic >... | reverse complement strand
GCCTGATGATAATGAAAAGAGGGAATGATTATTAAAAAATGGACAAAGAAACTGATGTTTTTCAATTGGTCAGAAAGCAAAAGGGTTTCAAGGTTGTTGCTAATCAGAAGGATGTTTTTTTCAGCAATGAACGCCAGCTCATGAAATTCTTAAGAATGATCATTTATAATAAGAAATAATCGGTCATTTAAAGGTAGCCTGTCGGCAACCCTGGATCAAGCACAAAATCCTGCCTATTTTCTTGCTGCCTTTTATCTTTAGCTTTTTCTTTATGCCAAGGCCTGCCAAGCTTTACGCCTTTAGCCTTAAGCTTTGCCAGAGCTGCTTTTGTGTTTTCGCTTATCTTTCTCCTTTCTTCTGATGCCATCCAGGCCATGATGGCCAGCAAGAGCTCTGCAACCTCTGGCTGGCTGGTATCAAGCCAGCTTTCATTAATGCTTTTAAGCGCTGTTTTATAGGCCTTAAGCTCATTAATATAACCCAGGGTGTTGTTGATGCCTTCCCTGCTAAACCTGTCTAAACGCCAAACAAGGATTAAATCAAAGTGTCGCTGGCGCACTCTTGCCATCATGCTTTTGAAAGCAGGCCTGTTTGGATCTGCTCCGCTCACTCTGTCAATATATTCTGCGCTGATCTGCCAGCTCATGGCCTGGCAGAATTGCCTCATCGGTATTAATTGGTTTTCAGGATCTTGCAAACTGCCATCTGATGCCATCTCATCCTTTGAAACCCTGGCATAAAGTGCAACATTCATATTATATACTCCGATGCAGCCAGCGCCAGCCAGCCGCAGCCTTTCTCACAACCAGCAACACAAATAAATATATTAGTAGCCATATTTTTGTCAATTGTCGTGATTATTCTCTAAAGCTCTATAAACAAGCCGCTCATCAAGATTGCACAGCTCCGCAATGGCAGCAGCGCTCAGGTCAGGATGCAGCCGCTTTACTATTTTTATGACATCATCCCTTTGCTTTGATGCCTTAGTAATCTTACTAACCTTATCTGTTGGCTGCTCATTCATTTCGTCAATCCTTTTCTGATTTCTCAAAGCCTCATAAGCAATTTTCTCATCATCAGGCAAATCAGGAAAATGAAATTGACAAAGATAATTCGGCAATCTGCTCGCATCCTTTTTATATTTTCTTATAAGCTTTTTATTCTCGTCAGCATTCCATTGATCAGTTGTAAAGGCATTGCCTTCTTGCTCATAAACAACAGCCAAACCCTGATCTTGAATAAAAACATAAAACATAATTGTATCTCTGAAATCTTTATCAAGAGCAAAGAAATTGGGATTGCAGCCAACCATTAATAAGTTGCGATCTCTGCAGGTATTAAGCACAGCCAGCGCATCCTGCTGGCCGCTTGCATACCATTGCCTTTTATAAAACATCTTAAAGAGCTCATCAGCAATTATAAAGCTTTTCTTTGGCAGCTGGCCAGGCCTCAAGCCTGTGATTGGATCAGCAGCTGCCTTTTTATCTCCATCAATCCAGGTCAAGAGCTTTTGCCTGCTCCAGGTCAAGCGGTCAAAACCAAAAGGAATGCCCTTTTTTTTACAAAAAGCCTTATATAACTGAATGCTAAAAGTAGATTTACCTATCCCTTTAAAGCCTGCAACAGCAATTGTTGGAGATTGATTTTTATCCTGCAAGCCAATGCAAAGATCAGCAAACTCATTAATGCTTTCAAAAACCTTTGTCATGTTTAACTCTCTTTGTTTATTCCAAATCTTTGCCTTATCTTATCAAATCCGACAACGCTGTCAATGCGTGGAAATATCATTTTGTATTTATCCATTAACATGACAAGCTCCTCATCAATGACTTTAAGCTTTTTTGGATCAAGATCATCAACAACATCACCGAGCAAAGATTTTATTTTCTTTCGCTCATTATCATCAAGCTTAAAGATTATTCGATAAAATATTCTATCAAGGCCTTTATACCATCCGTTAAGATCATCATTAAGGTAAGCGTCATCCTTTCGCTTGATCAGATCCAGCAGATGGATATAAAAACCCATTGCCATATTAAAAGGAGCGTCATCGCTGTTGTCTTTTTTTTCCCAAACCATCGAAAAACCTCTGAATTTTATCCCCCCAAATAGCAATTATTGCAAAAAATATCCAGGGTGCAATGTTTATGATCCAAAATTGAAGGCTAGCCATTTTTCTTAAAATAAATTCCATGTATAAACAAAAATCCAAATTAACAAGCTATAATTTATTATCGGCAAAAACCATAAAAGAGTTTTTCGCCTTTTAAATAAAGTAAATTTAACAGCATCAATTTCTTTATAAAAAAAGTTTGCCAGAAAATTGATTGCTATCAGCACAGCAATTAATATCAGAAGGTTTGATCCAACTATTCCATAACAAATGCTTTTAACATCAACAACCTCTGTTGTTATAGCTCCAGGAGCAGAGCTCATCTGCAAAGCTGATAAATTAACAGTTATGTTGTCAATCATTTTTTTTGTTTCCTCAACCAATTTATTATATAAAAAATCAAGCCGCCAATGACAATTAAAATTAAAAAAGATCTTATCTCAAAACAAGGATAATCACAACCAACGCAGGTTAGCGCACAATCGCAGCTCCATTGAAATATTATCATCGGAATTTTGCCTCGCTTAGATTTTTTTTGAGCTGAATAAAAATGTTTTTAACCAATTCATTCTGATTATAAAAAAAAGCGTAACTCTTTCGGTCATCCTGGCATTTCATTAATCCGATGCACTCAGCATATTTTTTTTTATAATCATTAATCATGCTCTCAAGCTCTTTGATAATCTCAGGTTTTAGCTTATGCCTGTAATTCATGAATATAGCCTCACAAATTCCAAAACTGCCGTTAATATCAAATATGTTGAGGCTCTGATTAGCCTGCAAAGTATTAACATTAAATGCCTGGATGAGCTGCTGCAACATCTCATCTTTCTTTGCTGTTGTTGGCTGATCCATTTCTGCATTTTTTGCCATGAATAGGGCAAACATCCTCAAGATTTTTTATTTTCAGCCTGGCATAACCTTCATATTCAACGCTCCAGCTCAGGCCGCAAGGATAAATTTTGCTTATTTTTAAATTCATTTTGTTTTTTAAAATATCTTTTTTTTATGATAATCCTCTTTCTTTAATCCTGTCTTGCAATGAGGGCAAATAACATTAACATTTTTCAAATCCTCATTAAGCCACATATCAAAATCAAAACCGCAATAACCGCATTTATAAAAAAAATCCATGCTCTTAACATCCTTATTGCGATCATAAAATCTTTTCTTTTTCCCTCTTAAAAAATTAAACCATGTCATGTTAATGTAACGGCTGGCCTGCTGCTGTTAGGATTGATCAACTCAGGCATTGACGGCGTTGCGTTTGCTCTTATGATCCCTGGAGTAGCTGCAGGGCTGTTTCCGCAGTTACAGCTGCAGGTTGTATTGGCCTCTTTTAATCTTCCAAGCAGCATATATCCGCCGATTGCTATCATCATAAAAGCAAGGCCTGCAAATAATAAGATCTTTATGTTTTCCTGCCTTTTCTGAGCTCTCCTTTTCTCATTCTCAACCACGCTTTTAATGAATGATGGATTAATGTTTAAAGGGAAAAATTGTTGCAAATCACTGATCTTAATTGATCGGCCTCTTGCATATTCCAATGCTGCGGTATTAAATTCTTTATTGCTGACCACCGCTTGATAATCAGATCCGCTCTTAATAACAAATCCTTTTTCAACTAATTTTTCAAGGATCTGAGGCCATGAAAGATTAATCGTTGCGCCTATCTCGCTATGAGCAAGATATATCGGCAGCTTGCTTTTTCTGTCAAGGATAAAAGATCCCTCGCTCATAAAGAATAATCCTTTTTTCTTGATCTCGCTCCATTGGCTGGCCGCTCTTGTGCTGTTAAAAAAACCGCCGATATTATCCCTGCCGCTCATCAAGAATATTGGAGATTTTCTTATGATCGCTTTTATCCAGGTAAATGCTGGAGTTTTCATTCCAAGCCAAATGATTATTAATAATAAAAAAAATATTCCGACAAAAGCTCCAATGCCTGTGTAATACATCCATGTTGGTAATGCTGTAATTCCTGCAGGTAATGCCATTTTTATGATCGCCTCTTAATTTTTATTTTATCAATTTGTAGTCTTAGAGTATTAAATTCTGTTATCATTAAAGTCATCAATGTTATTTGTGCTTGATTAATTTCTTTGATCCTGGCGCTCGCAAAAAGAATATAAGAAACAGCAAAGCATGAAACGCCGAGATTTACTGCATTTGTGAATAATCCGATCACAACTGCGCTGAACATCCATAACCCTGCAACAATTTTTGTTAATAAAATGCTTTGTTTTTCATTCATTTTTAATCACCCTTTGCTATCCGAAAACTTTGTTTATTGCTCCTTTTATTCCTGTTGTAGCGCCTGGAGCGGTATTTGTGGCGCTGCTGATCATCTGATTGATTTGAGTATTCTGCAATGTCCTCTCATTCTGCACTCCTTTTGCTGATCCAATTGCGCGTTTAATATTAATTCTTAACAACGCTTTATCCTGCTCAAAACTCTGCATCTGATCAAAAGTGTAAGCTTGAGGCGGTTTGCTCATGATCTCAATTAATTGAGTGTTTTCTTGAATTAGCTCCATCTCCTCAAGATCATCTTTTTCAAAAAAAGTCAATGGCAACATCTTGCTGTTAAGGCCATAAAACTTTAATTTTGTCGCTGCAGGAACACCCTCATCTTTGATATATTCCTGAATAATTCGGAGCATATCATCCTTTCTCAGCATCAAGCTTAAAGGGCTATTATCATCAGGCCTGGTTGCTGACTGGTAAGGATTAACAGCTGCAGCAGTGGCAGCATCAGTTGCCGCAGCTGTGGGGGGAATATAAGGATTTACAACCTCAAATCCATAATTTTTTATTTGTTCAGCCATTTTTATTTCCTTTTAAGTGATCGCTCTATTTTTGCGCAAGCGCTGCAAAGATCATCATCAACCCAATGACAACCGCCAGAGCAAGCCTTTTGGTTTGTGCATCCGCATATCCTGCAAACCCTTTTATTGTAATGAATAGGTTTTTTTCTCATTTTTTAACCTCTGATGGCGGTATTGGCGGCGGTAAATCATCAGGCTGAGAGCTTGATAATATTTCAATAATCTGATTTCTTATATTAAACCAATTTTCCAAAACATTAAAATTTGTTAATTCCAGCTCATTGATCAGATTAAAGAGATCCTCTGCATCAATTCCGATTTTATCCTCAATTAATTCGCTATTATCCTTTTTTATCTTTATTGGATAAATTCTCATTGTTATCAATCCTCATTTTCTTTTTATATCTCGCAACACTGCGATTTAAGCTATAAAAAAAAATACTTAAAAAAATAACTATCCCAATGCCTGGAATGGCTGCAGCAAATAAAAGCAGCATAACAAAGCGCCTGCTTGTGATCTGCGGCTCATTCCAATATTCAAGATATTTATTAATTGAAAAAATCCTTTTTCTCATGCTTTTGCTCCTTTAAACTGATATTTATTATCAAAATGTTGTCTTGATCATCCATTTTTATCTGCAGATCATCATGCTCTTGCCAGCCTAATAAATCGCATACCTGTTTGGGCAATGTTATCTTAAAACTTCCGCCGATCCTGTTTATTTTAGCCATGTTAAAAGGCTGCTTTGCAGCTCACATTTTTTTTTATAATCAATATAAGCCTGGACATAACTCATGCCAGCTGGCAGCTCATGATCCTCGCTCATCCATTGATTGAAAAGTTTTTGATCAATTTCGTATTTTTTTAAAATCATATTACGCACTCCTCGCAAACATTTGCTCCAATATTTTTCATTCTGCGGCCACAAACTAAACAGCGCTTATATTTTTTTTTCATGCTTTAATCTCCTTAATCTTGTTGATAAACTCCTTATTCATTTTTATTAATGCGCAGGTTATGTAATGGCTGCGATTATAAAAGAGGTCAGGATTAAAGGTTGCTGTGATCTTATCAGCATCCTTTAAAACACTTTGAGGCACACAGATCTCAACTCTGGCAATATTCTCATCATCAAATCTTCTTCGTAGTTGATGTTTTATTTTTCTTGATCGGCTCATGTTTATCATCTCCTGGCGTTATTATTGCGCCATTTTTATTTTTGATAATAAAACCTCTTTCCAGGCTGTCATTGATATATTTGAGTGTGAATTTCTCGCCGAAACCTGTTTGTTTTAAAACAAAGTATGCAATATCTTCTGCTGAAAATTTGTTTTTAGCAATAAAAATGTCTATTAAACGGATGGCGTTTAATTTTTGCTGTTCATAAGTCATTTTTTTCACCCTTTAATCAATTTTTACTCTCTCTTTTCTTTTCTCTTCTCTTTTATTCCAAAAAAGCTTGACGATATATGGCATTAACCCCATACTTAATCCATATATCTATAAATATATAAATATCCCAAAAGAGAAAAAAAGAAAAGAGAGAGAGAGAGAAAAACCTCTTGATACACGCGTGCGCGTGCGCGTGTTTATTACGCGCGTGCGTGCGCGCGCATATATCGCGCGCGTGTATTAAGGAATTATTCATGGTTTTTGCTCCTGTATATGCTTAATTACCTGCTTAAAAACCTCATTAATTGCCACATTTTGCTGAAAAAGTTGCCTTTTTTGCTGAAAAACGAGGTTGTTTTGCTCTAAAATGAGGCCTTCAAGCTCCTTAAATTTTGCCTTAAGTGCGTAGATCTGGATGTCCAGGCGCTCCAAAACCTTTAAAATCTCATCAGTTTTTGGTTGTTTTTGAGCCATTTTCATCATTTCCCCCAAGAAGTTTTAAAACAACATCATCGAAGCTTTGTCGAGGATGAATTTTTAAAGCCTCTAATTTTTCCTTTGTTGATGGTTTTAATGCAATAGAAGTTAATTCCATTTATATCACCCACCGACTATAAGTCATTACTGATAATGAGAAGTTATGAGTAATCATATTTAAATCTTTTGAATGCCTTAAAAACAAAACATTTTTAAATAAGTTATGACTACTCATAACTTAAAATGGAAAAAGAAAAATTAACCACAATTAGCATTAAACCATCAACAAAAAAAAGGCTTGACACATTGAAATGGGATCGTAACCAAACCAATGAGGCAATCCTTCTTTTATTGCTTGAGGGCAGGCTTGACGAATTAAAGCGAATTAGGCAGCAAATAGAGGCAATTAATCCGATGGGCAGGTTTTTATATATCTTACTATTTTATGGCCAAAACAGGCCTTTCTGTGCGTTTAGTGAGGTTTTGGCATGACTAAACAACAACTGATCACGATCCTTAAGCGCTTAATGAAAGAAAAGAAACATAAGTAAATAACTAAAGAGTTGAGTGAATGAATGAAGGAGAAATAGCTATTTCTGCAAGATTTCCGTAGTTAATGAAATATTTGCGCTAAACAATCAAAAGGTTATATAAGCAACCGCAAAAAAGCGCATCTAGGCGAGTGAAGGAGCAACTATTATGTGGAATAACCAAACGCCAACAGCCTTTTTTCCAATGAGGCCAGAAATCATTAAAATGATCGTTTTAGCTTTCAAGCAACGAGCAGAGCAAAAAGCGAGCTGGTATTGTGACAGAGATTATTTATTCATAAAACTATTGATCGAAACAGCTGCGAGGCCTGGAGAATTACTCAAAAGCAGGATCAGTGATTTTGATCTGCCAAATAGAATGCTGATCATCCCTGCTGACCATGAGAAAACCAATAAAACAAAATATTTTCTCTTAACATTCAGCACAGCTTTCTCTTTGCAGGAATATTTTAATAAAAGGCAGGGCATGATTAAATCAAGGAATGATCATGTCTTTTTTAGCAATGAAAAGAGAGGCGGTGGCCATATAAGCGAGAGCCATTTTAATTTTTATGTTTATACTCCAATAATAAAGAAATTAGGCCTCTATAAAACTCTCAGGCATGGAAAAAATTTTTATTGCGAAAATAACCTTTATGCCTTAAGAAGTGGAAGCTTTACTTTTCTTAATAAGAATTGTGGCTATCAGCCAAAAGAAGTGCAGCAATTAAGCCAGCATACAAATCTGGCCACCCTGGAGAGGCATTATTTGAAATATGACATGATCGCAACTCAGGAGCTGCTCATCAATGATCTGAGCCGATTAACAGCATAAATGATTTTAATATTAAAAAGTATAGTAAAATGTTATCTTTTTAATCATTTTTTTAAATAAAGTCTTTCAATAGCTTGCAACATGAAATCAAAGAAAGGTCAGGCAGTTGTCGGCACAGTTGTGGCAATTGTAACTGTTGTTATTCTGTTGTTCATAAGCCTCTTGCTTGTGAGCAAAGTGAGGAGCAACATCGACAGAACAGGCTGGACAGCAGAAGAAAACACCAGCTATGACGATGTTACAAGCAACAGCAACACAGCTTTCAGCCTCATGGCAATAGCCCTTATCGTAATGGTTGCCTTCTTGATAATAAGCATCCTGAGAGGATGATCTTGTTGTCAGGATTTGGTAAAAAACCAAAACCTGCAAATTAGAAAAGAATGCAGAGCAAAAATTTCTTTTCAAAAAAAGTTGAGGGAAAAATTCGCAATGAAAAAAAGAGCTCAGGCAATGGTCACAGGAGCAGTAATGATTGTGACAGTGGTTGTTTTATTGCTGATTAGTTTGCTGGTTGTTAATAAGGTCAGGTCAAGCGTTCATTCCGATCTTTACAATGACAGCTATAATGCAACATCTGGAGTTGGTAAGCTTGCCAGCCAGGACGCATATGTAGATGTCAGGACAAACACAGGCACAGCTTTCAGTTTAGTTGCAATCGCTTTGATCGTAATTGTTGCGATGCTGATCATTACCTTACTAAGAGGATAAAAAAAGGAAACCCTTTTTAGATCCTAAACCATCAGGAGCAAATTTATCTTTGATGAGAATAAAATGATTTTTATCTATTTTTTTAAAAGAGGTTGTTCATAAATGGCAATATCATCTCCTTCTATCGGCGGATATTTTAGCTCAGGCAGCAATCGTTATGGTTATGCTGGCAGCGGAGTTGAAAGAATTAAAGGCGGCTCAAGATCATCAAGCGGTCGGTTGTATTATCAGAGAGGCAAAAAGGTTGTTAATGCAGGAAAAAATGAGCCTATTCTTAGTCTTGAGCCAACAACTCAGGCCAATGTTGCAGTTGATGTTAATCAAATAGAAACTTTCAACAGAAACATGAAAAGCCAGGGTTATAATGCAGGATCATATCTCCAGGCATTAAAGGCTCAAGCAGCAGGCCAGAAAATGGTTTATGTTGATCATTCTCAGGTTAATGAATTTAATCAAAACATGAAAAGTCAAGGAATTAATAATGTAGCAGATTATTTTGCTGCAACAAAAGGCGATCAGGTCGAAATGCCTGATGCTAGCGCTCCAGGCAATACAAGCTTTGAAAGAGCAGTTGCAGCACAGCAAAAGAGAGAGCAAAGAATGTATGATCAGGATCAGAGCATTAATAATTTTATTAGCATGACAGAGATAAAATTGCCAGGCGGCAAGAAGTTGCAGCCATATAAAAGCAATAGCTGGCTGTCAAGAGCTGGCAGAGCAGTGGCAAAAGCTCCTTATGACATGACAGTTGGATTTGGTCAAAGCCTGGCCAACACAGGAGAAAAAGTTTATTTATTCGATCGAGCACTAATAACAGGAGAGGGCGCAGGCAGAAAAGCAACTTTTAATGAATTAATCGGAGCTGCGAAAAAAACTCCTGGTGTAGTTGCAAATAATCTTGATCCGCGAAAGCCTGAAGGAGCTGTCAATCTTGCAATAGTATTGGGCGGCGCATATTTGGGCGGCAGAGCAATAATAAAAGCATCTAAAGTCAAAATCGGCCAAAGCACCTCATGGAAAAACTCTCAAAGCTCTGCCGCTCAAAGCGCTAAGATAAAAAATCTTTTTAAAAAAAGTAGCAAGGGAAAAGATTATTATTTTAGTGATAAAGCAAAAACGCAAATAGTTTATAGGCCATACACAAAGAAATGGTTTAATCAACAAGCTCAAAAAGTTGGATTAAAAAGAAAAATCGAATTAACAACAAGAGGCAAGAGCGCAGGCAAATATCTTGATGTTACAAAAGAAATTCAGCCATTAAGGCATAAACAATTAACAGGCCAGGTTATGAACATCAAAGAGATCAAGCGATTAAACAAGCTCGAAAAAATTGAGGCAAAGCAAACATTAAAAGCAAAGGTAAAAAATCAACTAATGGATGAGCAAGCAGCCAGGCAAACAGATTTTAACACATTGAGGCAGATCGCAACCTCTCAGGCCAGAAAAGCGACAAAAAAATCAAGCCATCCTTTAAGATCAACAACCCTGAGAATTAAAACTCAACAAGGCTATATGAATAGAGAATTTGATTTAACAAGCAGCACAGGCAGAAAAGCATATCGCAACGCAATCCTGCAGCGAGAAAACATCCGCAGAGCTGGCATAAAGCAGAAAAACTTTTATGATGTTGGCCTGCAGCAAGCAACAGCCAAAAAAAAGATCGGTTTATTTAGCAGCAAGAAAGGCCAGCAAAAGCTCAAAGTTGTGGAAATTCAAAAACCCAAAAATATAATCGAGCCGCCAAAAACAAACCTTAAAGCAAGCAGCGGCCTATCATTCAAAGGATCATCATTGCTTGTTTCAGGATTAAAATCTAAAGGCAAGATTTATCTGCCTGCGAGCAGCGTGATCGCTGGCGGAATGGTCATTAAGCCATTAAGCAAAAATAGGAGCAAGGCATTGTTTGGCAGCAAAACATTATCTAAGAGCAAAATTGATGTTATGAGCAAAGCAGCTGTTTTACCAAAATTTGATGTTAGAAGTTTAACAGTTCAAAAGCCTGCAGTGATCACAGCTCAAAAATATGATACTCGACAAAAAAGTGCTCTAAAAACTTTATTATTGCAAGGTCAGATCAGCGGTCAGAGGTATAAAACAGTTGAAGAAACTCCTAAATGGCTCAAAATGCCTGATTATAGCAGCGGCAGCAGTGGCGGCAGCGGCAGGCGCTGGAATGGATGGTTTTATGGAGAGCATAATCGTAATTTTAGAAATTTAAACGAGCTTTTAGGATTAAAAACATCAAAAGGCAGAAAAAATGAATTTTTTTAATAAAGCAAAGGAAAAAATCAAAGCTGCTTATAAGAGCGGAGCAGATTTTAGCCATGAGATCAATCAGATCAAGCTTAAAAGCCAGGCTGAAAAGCTTAAGATCCTGAAACAAGAAACAGCGATCGCAAGGGAAAGAGCAAAGATTGCAGAGCAAAAAAAAATAATCAATGGCAACAAAGGCTCACAAACCGCGAGAAATGGTTTATTTAACGACAATTTTGATCCAATGGCTGGATTGAACAAGGTTTTATTAAATGGCTCTAAAACAAAGGAAAAGAGGCAAGAAAATGAAATATAACAAGAAAGGCAGCATCTTTGCATGGTTTATGGTCACAGTGGCAGTTTTTACAATAGCCATTCTTTACATGGTTTTGATGCAGCCTATAATAGCCATTCAGCAAGCAACTAATGCAACGCTTGATGATCCAAATTATGCAGCGAGCTATAATAAGGTAATTGTTGTTTGGAAGTATTGGCCAATTGTCATGCTTTTAGGATTAATAATTGTTGGCATTGTTTATAGTTTAAAAAAAGAGCCATACACAGGTTATGAATGAAATGATTTTTATATGAGGCGGAGTAATCAAATGAATAAACAAAAACGCCAACGATCCCTTAATTCCTTCGTCCTCTTGTTTATTGTTTTGTTTATTCTGATAAATAACGCCTCATATACGAAAGCAGCAGCTGATCTTAGCAAAGAAACAACCGACACAATTTTCGCAGATTTAAAAGAAAATAATGCCGCAGCTGCTTATAGCGTGTTTTCTCTTAAAAATCCTGATGTTAATAATTTGAGCACTGAAAGCTTATCAATAAAATTTAATGAGGTTTGCGGCCATGTTAAAAGTTATCAAATATTAACAAGCACAACCTGCAATGATCTGCAGCCAGAATATGAAACAACAACAATATGCAATGAAAATATTAATGGATCAACTTATTGTCATGATGAGAAAACATTAAAGGGTTATACGGAAGTTTCTTATATTTGCGAAAAGCCAATAAAAAGCATACCTGCAGGATTAAAAGACTACAGAATAACCGCAGATATCGAATTGCCGAGAAACGACAAAGGAGAGCTAATTCCATGCAGCGATGGCCATTTTGGATATAAGATTGATTGGATACCATCAATAATTATACAAGGAGAAACTTTTGAGCAAAAGGCCTGGAGCTGGTGGAATTCTACGCTCGATGAGGGTTTATTTTATTATTATAATGGAAGTGTAACAAATAGCAAAATGCTTGATTATAAAGGCAGGTATAACATAACTTTTGCTGGAACGCCAACAGTAAACACAACAGGAAAGCTTGACTACGGCGTAAGGGCAACCAGCAACACAAATTATATGATATATAACACCAGCGGTTTGGGCGCAGTAAGTCAATACACGCTTAATTTTTGGATAAACACAACATACCTGGGCGATTATGGGCGATTATTGAAGGGTGGCGCAATAGACTTATATATGGATTACGGCGGCGGTATTCGGCCATTTGATTTAAGAGGTACATACCTGGCGTTGTCAGTTGCTAATTGTCCAACTTTTGCCGAGCCATATTTTTTTGGAAGTTGGAACACTTACATGATGGTTACAATAACCTATAACGGCAGCTTATGCACACTATACCGAAACGCAGTTGTCAATGCTTCTGGAGCTGGCAGCGGAACACTAGCAAGCCTCACAAGCATTTATATGGGAAGCGATGGAGCAGGGCATGGATTTAATCAAACATGGGATGAGATCGGAATATGGAACAGAAGTTTATCCGCCGATGAGGTAAATTTTCTCTACAATAACGGAACGGCGCTCTCGCCTGTAAATACATCTCCAACTGCGCCAGCATCGCCAGCGATCGCTTACGGCGCAGGAACGAGCACCGCAGGAACATATTTTAACGCAACACAAAACAGTATAACAATAATAACAACAGTGACGAGTTTTGCAGCAACCAACACAACGCACTATTTATATAAAAATGGCGTGCTTAATCAATCAGTTGTTAATAGCAGCACAGGAAATTTCACAAGCGTATTTTCTAATTTGCCGCCAGCTAATTATACGATAAATGCCAAAACAATAAACAGCACAAACGAATATAACACAACCAACAGAACAATCGTTTTATACTATGCTTATCCGACAATAATAACGCCTGCCAACAACACCATACAAAGCAGATTAATAAATATAAGTTATAATCTTACAGTAACGCCAGCAAACGCTATAAGCGCAGCTTATTATAATATAACATTGCTTAATGATGATCTGAGCATAAACGCAACATTAAAAGCGAATAATAGCCTTAATCTTTCTTATTATTGGAACATAAGCAACAATGCAAGCTTTAAGCCAGGTAATTATTATATGATGGTTATAGTAAATTTTACCGATGGCGCTGGAACAAGCACGCAAAACAATTTTAGCTTAAACCAAACAGCGCCGACAACTCCGAGCTTTGCATTGCAGCCGAGCGCCTGGTATTATAATTATCTTACAAATTTTATTGCTAATGGCAGCACAGATATTGACGGCGATACCATCACTATTTTATATAAAATCACTGATGTTGATGCTGGAGTAATCCGCCAAAATTATAGCACAACAGCATCATATACTGCAACTGTCAATGATGTTGGCCACAATCTGACAGTGACGGCATTGGCGAGCACAAGCACGCTCAACAGCTCATCAGTAACTGTTGGAGCATTAACTTATTTAACGCTGGCAAATTTTACGATCATAAGAGAAAAAACAGGCCTCTTGCTCAATGTAAGCCATGCGGATGAGATGAGCCTGAGCATCATTTGCCTGGATGATGTAAATACTCGAAACATAACGGCAAATAATTTTAGTCAAAACATCAGCTGCGCTTATCAATACATTAAAATTGATGCAACATTCGGCAATGTTTCTTATTTTAGGATCATAAATCCAGCTTATGCAGCTTTTGCAGCAATTCCAATTTATATGCTCGACTTAACAATTGACACAGGAGTTGAAATTATTTTAACAATTGATGATCTCACAGGAGATTATGATCAGGGAAAAGTAATCATAAAAAGGTATATCAACAGCAGCGAGGTCACAATAATCAGTTATCCTGTTGATATTGAGAGCAGCGCAACTCTATATTTATTAAAAGATGCTCTTTATACAGTAACAGTTGAAGATAATGATGGCAATCAAAGAGTTTTGGGCAATCTAATTGCGAGCAGCGCAGGATCTAAAACAATAACATTGCCTGATATCAACTTTTATCCTTCAGATGCAGTTTTTGGTCAGCAACTGAATTGGAGCTATAATTATTTTTCTAACAGCAGCTATGGATTTATTGAGCTAAATTATTATGATTATCAAAACAGCACCTTAAATGTCACCTTCATAATAATCAATGCTAGCAATCAGGCGCAGGTTTTTGGCAGCACAAGCACAAACGGATCATATGTGAGTTTTACTTATGTGCTCCCTGATCCTAATGCAACATATCTGAGCAATTTAACAATTGCAAGAGCTGGATTGCCAAATATGTTTGAGCAAAAAATATTTTATCCTGGCCAGGAAATAATGCCAGCTGCTGAAACAGGATTATTTGATGATGCAGCGACTTATCTTTTTTGGATCGCTTTAATATTCATTTTTATCATTGGCCTGGCATTTAGCGCAACCAGCAGCAAGATCGGCCTGGTTGTTGTCATGTTTTTTCTATTAATGTTTATCAGCTGGCGATGGATTGATTTCGGAGCAAGCACATGGATTGTATTTGGATTATTTGGCATATTGGTTGTTTTCAACCTTATCAGCAGGAGCAAAGAGGTCAAAGGATGATTTCGAGGCGATATTTAGTTCAAAAAGGCAGGGTAAATGATCAAAATAGGGCGATGAAAAGATGAAATTTTACACTTTAGCAATGATTTTATTCATGTTCAACATTAGCCTGGCGGTCATTAATTATGTCGGAATTATGAACACTGCAGTGGCCTATCAAAGCGAATGGATCAGCACTGTTGGCAGTAATGATTTTTTAAATCAGAGTTATGCAAGCACAACAGTTGATGACAGCGGCAGCGATGACTACGGAAATTTTAAGAAAGGATTAAGCATATTTGTGAAAACAATATTTTATGCAACTGTCGGTTTTCCCTGGATGTTTCATGAGTTCGGTCTTGACAGCGGTCTTTGCTTTTTATTAGGCATTCCTATTTATGCAGTTTATATTTTTGGCCTGGTGCAATTTTTCAGCAAACAAGGTTTTGAGGGCATACGATGATCAACACAATTTTCACTCTTGCGCCTGTAGCACTTAATAACACAGCTTACCAGCTCTTAAGCGAGAACATGAGTATAATAAAATCAGCATATACTGTTTATACCTCTCTCATTGGTGGCTGGTTTTGGGCGATAATGATAATATTCCTTTTGGTTGTTACTTACATTAAAACCGAAGATTTCACTTATATTTTTATTTATGGAGTTTTGGGTGTGATGGCATTAAGCATTTATGGATTGCTGCCTCAATACATAAAAGTCTTTATGTATATATGCCTGGCAATAGCATTGACATTGACGCTATATGCTTTTTTTATAAGAAAAGATTGAATGAGGATTGATCAAAGATGTTATACAATGTTTATATTGTGTTGGAAATTTTGGCAATATTCGCGCTAATTTTAAGTTTAATTCCTTTCAATAATCGCAAGCAGTGGATGCCTGCAGCATTTGCGGTCATGATTTTCTTTTATTTAGCATTGAGCAGCGCTCAGATTGTTATTCCAAGCAATGAGCTCTCATCAGCCAATGAGAGCATCGAATTGGTTGAGCATTCAGCTGATTATAGCTGCAGCGGAGATCCTCATGATTGCGATTATTATGATCTCAATGAGCCTGATTGCCTGGCTGCAGGATGCCTTTATAATGACACTCTTTGCAGCGGCACGCCAACAGAATGCAGCCTGCTTGATCCTGTCACCTGCTTAATTGCTGGCTGCTCATATGAGAGAGGACAATCAACTTTTCAGAATGAAACAGTGATCAGATCTTATTATAATTGCAATTATTGCAGCTATAAAGATATACCTCAAATGTGGTTTAACAGTGGCATGGCCTTCTTGAGCCTGATCGTTGCTGCCAGCCTGATGATAATGAAAAGAGGGAATGATTATTAAAAAATGGACAAAGAAACTGATGTTTTTCAATTGGTCAGAAAGCAAAAGGGTTTCAAGGTTGTTG
>Ga0209254_10002612_pt1 | contig 16391 bp, 12 predicted proteins | sample FrelakmetDIP11DI_FD_187148 | JGI IMG/M metagenome (GOLD analysis project Ga0209254, IMG submission 187148) | Freshwater lake sediment microbial communities from the University of Notre Dame, USA, for methane emissions studies - DIP11 DI (SPAdes)... | ecosystem: Environmental > Aquatic >... | reverse complement strand
CGATCCGTAAGCCTTCTGTGATGGTATTTGCAGGTACCGGCACTTCGCCTACGGATGTAGGTGAGATCTGGCACCTTATGGACCAGCGGTACAAGATACCTGCGAGCCTTGTGGAAGTGGAACAGTTTAACCGCATTGAGCCTGGTAAATATACCGTCATCATCATGTCAAGCGGATCTTACCAGACCCTTACAAAAGCCGGGCAGGATAAACTCCGCGACTGGGTCACGGCCGGCGGGACATTGATCGCCATTGAAGATGCGGTACAATACCTGGCAAACAACGGATTCACTAAAATACTTTTTAAAAAAGACGGCTACAAGGAAGACAGTACTCTTACCAAGCCGTATGAATTACGCAATGATGACCGGCGCGCATTGGACATGCCCGGGAGTATATTTGAAGCCATGCTGGAACTGACCCATCCTCTTACTTTTGGATACAATCAACCGATCATCAGTGTTTTCAAGAGTAACACCCTGTTCATGGATCGCAACAAATCGCCCTATAATAGTCCCGTTCAGCTTACGGAAAAACCGCTGCAAAGCGGTTACCTGCATAAGCGGTTTGAAAAACTGGCACCTTTGGCCGCTTCGGTAAATGTTGATGCATTAGGCCGGGGCCGGATTATATCGATGACGGAGAATCCAAATTTCAGGGCTTTTTGGTTTGGGACAAACAGGTTGCTGATGAATGCTATTTTCTTTGGAGGGATCATTGAAGCAAGGTAATCCCTGTTTACAGTAATGAAATATAGATCGCAATGACCATTACCATAATATTAGAACCACTTAACAATCAACTGTAAGATTATTTGAATCAATGAAATAATTTCTACAGCAGAAGTCAAATAGGTTTCTAAAATAAGGATATGCTGAGAAAATATTGGCAAACCTGGTTTTCATTTAATAAATCCCTGGGCATCGCTCTGATCCTGCTACTTGGCATTCCTCGATTTATAATTGTTCTCCATGCTAACCAGACAGGCAATTATAACCTGATCCCAGCCATATTTCTGATGATGATCCTGTTGCCATTTATTTTACTTACAAAAAAAGGCAGACAGCAAACCGGAATCAGAAGTCCTTCTTCCATAAAGTGGTTACTGTATTCATTTGTCCTGGGTATTGCGTTCTGTGTAATTCTCTTCCTGATTTCTCATTGGCTTTTTGGTCTTACGATCCGAAATCCTTTTGAATATATTTCGAGATCTTACCCCGTTTCAAAAGAGGGAATAGCTTCTTCAGACAAGCTGATTTTTTTTATTATATATGCCATCATTGGAATGACTTTCAGTCCTTTTGGGGAAGAGCTTTTTTACAGGGGATTAGTGCATGATAGCCTGGCAGCAGATTATGGTCATAAAAAGGCATCGATATTTGACAGTGCGGCATTTGCGCTCACCCATCTTGCTCATTTTGGTATTGTATATAATGTTGGTCAATGGGAATTTCTTTTTCTTCCGGGAATTATCTGGGTGATATCCATTTTTCTGGCTGGTCGTTTGTTCTATTTTTGCCGCATTAAAACAGAATCCGTCTTTGGCGCCATAGTAGCACATTCGGGCTTTAACCTCGCCATGATGTATCTAATCTTTTATCATATTTTTTAGCGGTTGAATCAGCCAGTTCCGGTTCTCGCTGATTCGTTTCCATTTGCCCTGCTGGAGAAATCATACCTTTGACAAAAAAATGAAACAAGAGTTATCTCAAATTGCGCTTGTAGTGAAAGATTACGACGAAGCCATTTCATTTTATTGCAAAAAACTGCATTTTCAACTCATAGAAGACACCCCTTTAAGCCCGACAAAAAGATGGGTATTGATTTCACCGCCTGGTTCGTCGGGCACTAAACTTTTATTGGCAAAAGCAGCCAATGAAGAACAACTGTCCAGGGCCGGAAACCAGACTGGCGGAAGGGTTTTCCTGTTTTTACATACGGATGATTTTGACCGGGACTTTCAAAACCTTTTAGACCAAAAGGTAAAAATTGTCCGTGAACCTTCTCTGGAATCTTACGGTAAAGTAGCCGTATTTGCCGATCTTTATGGTAATTTATGGGACCTGATCGGACCCTGTTAACTTATCCTTATCATAGATTAACAATGGCAAAAAACGTACATTGCAATTTACAAACTCTAATTATGACTTATTTGGACACTATACATAAAACGCTATTGGTTTTCTGTTTTGTTTGTTCTGGTTTTGTATCCATGTCACAGGACACAAACGAGCAGATCGCACAGGCAAATATTCGCATTGATGATATTCAAAAAAGATTCGCCGCCAGTATTGCACCCAAATCAATGGATGAGGGAGTCAAAAACCTTCTCTTAACATTTATTACGGTACAAACAGACAGCATCCAAAATGTTTTACAAAACGAATCCGGCACGAACGCGCAGGAAAAGTTGCAGGCACTGAACGGACACGCTGCCTTTCTGGATGCATTTCAATATGAGATCGTCAGCAATTCTTTTGAAGTATACCAGATTCGTGACCTGAGAAACAAGTATCTCCTTATCTGGGATCAAATAAGGCATAACCAGCCATATGATGCGTACATGAATACGCTTGGGCCCAAGAAAAGCAAAGTAATTGCAACTGCCTTTAAAGAATTACCCGAAGGCCCGCGCCTCAGGGACATGACCATATTGAAAACGGCCAGGTACAATCCCGACAGGATTCCCGGATGGTTAACTGCTAATAAAGATTATCATTTTACAGATTCACTGATTTTTATCTGGGCAAACAGGTCACCTGTTTCATTGGTCAAATTCGTTAAGACCTCCGGCAACCAGGAACTTGTCCAAAAAATAAAAGACAATCAGTTCCCTCTTGTACAAACCCTGGTGAAGATGTCATCAGAACCCCGCGTCAACAACTACCTTCCTTTTGCCGTCCCCATTATGAATGGAGAACTGAGCTATGACACGCTTAATAAACTCAGGGCAGAACCAACAAAGTATTTTCAATTAATGATCGATGAAGGTTTAAAATCACTTGACGAACAAACCCGGGGTGGAACACCTCTTTACATGATACCGCAGAGAGCTTTCCAGAAAGAATATGCCGTTAAGTTTTTTGTCAATGTAATGAATACCCGGCACGAAGAAGCAAATGAAAAAGTGCGCTTCGGTGAATTGAACCAGCTGAGGCCAATTGATCTGTATGCGATCATCATTTATGGTGAAGACAATTTCTATACCAGCAGTTATCTGTATACCTATAAGCGGCTGACAGGGATGTACAAGAAAGGCGGTTATGATTCTTTATTAAGACTGGCCAATTACGCCGGATACCGCAATTTCATCAGACTGGCAGGCAGATATAATACACTCAACGACTTTCTGTCTAATATGCCTAAAGACACCATGACTGCCATCATGACAAGACTTGTTTATGGCCTGGAAGAAAATACGGACCAGGGTTTACAGGAAGCAATGACCGTTGCCGAAACATTTCCCAGCCTGATAAAAGAAAAAGAGTTGTCGGCATTTATGGAATTGCAACTTGCAGAAAACCTGGAACGATGTAAAAAATTATCAAACTTCTACGGGCAGAAATTATATCGCCTGCTGCTTGAAATATATTCAGCAGTTAAAATTGAAAACCAAAATAACGGGGAAAGCATCAGCGGAAAACTGGCGGAGTACCTTGTCCTTAGCCACCAATCGCTCAGGGATACTTCAGGGCGGATAACACAACAGGTTTATTTTTATGGTGATGATGACGGAAAGGCATCTTACCAGAGTTTCCTCACCAATTTCAAAGACGGAAATACCTGGAGTATGGAAAAGACCGATCATTGGGTTGCTTTCCATTCCAAAAAACAATTCCCGGTAAGTGTATACGCCAATCTTCCGCTCGAGTATCTGGAAGACCTCGACAGGGCTGCACAGGATACCTTAAAACAATACCTTGCCGCCAGGAATATCAATCCGCATATAATTATTCACAGGGGGCACAGCTACCATTTATCCAACAGTCTTACAAATGTCACTCCTGATATCAAACTCGCGGTACTGGGTTCCTGTGGCGGATATTCGGAGATCTTTGACGTACAAATGAAAAGTGAAGACGCGCAGGTTATTTCCACAAAACAGGTGGGTTCCAAAACTGTAAACGAACCCTTACTGACACTGATCAATAAGAATTTACTGGAAGAAAAAGACATCAGGTGGCAGGAACTATGGGATACCCTCGACAAGCAATTGATGAAAGACAAAAAAGCCTATGCCTATTTTGTAGACTATATACCACCTCATAAAAATATTGGTTTGCTGGTTGCAAAATTGTACCATGATGATGGTGATCAGACACCATAAAATTCAACCGCAAAGTTTATAAGTCAACAAAGAAAAGGCAAAGGAAATTAAGTATATTAGTATTCATTAATACTAAACAATGAAGTATATCCTTACGTCTTTTCTATTAGCGATCAGCCTATTTCAAAGTTGCCTTTTACCTGAAGAGGAAAAGAAAAAAACGGAAACAGTATTTGATCCGAAGTTTACCTTAATTCCTTCTGACACATTTTATTTTAAGTCGTTTGTAGATTGCAATATGGCGGAAGCCTGGATCGGCGATACTTTCCGCATCTTCCCCGGAAAATATGGCGAGGACCCTTTATGGGGCTATGATGAAAATCTGAAGTTTGCCGATGGCAAACATGCAGACGAAGCGTTTCTAACCAAATTTGAAGATTTTAAAAAACCGGTAATACCCAAAAATGCAAAACCAGGAACACCAGGCTTGCATGGGGCAGTATGGTTTGAAACTGTATATCAATATCCCGGGGACGCATCAGGGAAAACCTTATACGCCGTTTATCATAACGAGAATTATCCATCAACACTTCCTTACGACAGTGTAACAGGCCAGGGTTATATTGACAAAAACTGGCCACAAGGCTTGCAGGGCCCAACTTCTCCGGCGGCGGTTTGCAGAATCGGGATCATGAAATCTGTCAACGGCGGCCATAGTTGGGAAGACAAGGGACTGTTCCTGGAAGACCTGCAACCCCGTATGATCCTGAAGCCCCATAATACGAGCAATACTTTCCCCGGCGGTGTGGGTGATCCTTCTGCTGTTGCCAGTGGCAATTATTTATATTTATTCTATGGCGAGTATGGGTACCCGGGAGTATATGATTCCGCCACCTGGGATCCTGTAACAGAATATAAAGGACAGTGTATAAGTGTTGCGCGCATTGCCCTTTCCGACCTTGACAATCCGCAGGGAAAGGCCAAACGCTGGGATGGGAAAGATTTCACCGTTGCTTATAATGGCATAGGATCACCCATCACTTCACTCCAAATACCGCTCGCAGAAGGCGGCGGAGCAGCTTCTTCACCAACAGGTGGATTTCATTGGGGGCCATCTGTCAGCTGGAACACTTACCTTGAATGCTGGGTGATGATGATGGGTAAAGTTACCGGCCCTTCATGGGCTGGAAGCAGTGTGCATATTTCATTCAATAAAAATAAGGACCTTGGTGCTGCGCTTAATTCACAGGAATGGACAAGACCAAAATTATTATTTGACCGGCCAGGTTTCTTTTTGTGGTATCCGTCATTACAACCAATGAATACGCCGGAAGATATTGCCAACAAAAATACCTGCCTGAAACTGGGTAAGAAAGCGAGGTTATTCATTAAGAATATATTGCCCGAGAGGAGTGAATATATGTCTATGCACATCATAGAGTTCAGTAAATAACAAATGCATTGAAAATCAAACTACGCCGGGAACCATAATAGTTCCCGGCGTTTTGCGTTATTATTATGAAATTTCGTAAATTAAGGTTCAATATATTCCGCGTATGAAGACTTTATCCCAAACCTGGTTTGCTGAAGGCTACATCGATTTTGAATTGAAAAAATATACCCTGCTGGCTTACCTGCAGGAGATACACCAGCATTTTGACCAAACCAAACTCTATCCCCAACTTGCCGACCTGATCTTTCATTTTAATAACCTGCGGGCTTTCCGCCATAATAAACAATTTCTCCAGCAACAGTTTCCCAAAAAATTCACACAGGTGGATATACACAAATTGGAAGCGCTTTACCAGCAAATCATTGATGATGATGAGATAATGAAGGAACTGGAAGAGATCATGCACTTCGCCATGGAAAAAATGGGTCTTGCCATACAGGACGGTACAGAGATCTATGAATTCGTGGAAGAGAAACTTACCATATTCCCCGTAGGACTCATTCCGCTGGAGAATAACGAAGGATATTTCTTCCTTGCTGATGGCAAAGCCACTGATACCAAAGTTTTTCACTACCGGTTAAGCATATTCGAAAAACACGACGAGCGGTACAGGAGCATCAAAACCACTCATATCAATAACTGGGCACGGAATTTTGTAAATACCTACGAAAATATAAAGGCCGAGCTGATCCGTCTTAAAACAGACCTGCCCAACCCTGCTGTTTATGGTATTGAAACGGATATCACTGTGCCTCTTGAGGAAACCCTGTTGCCTATTGCCAAGCGATGCCTGGTTAAATATATCTCCCAGAAAGCAGCTTAAATTATTAACCGCAAAAGAGTTCTTATGTATTCCTTTGCGGTTAATGTATTTACTTTCGATTTTCCACTTTCCACTTTGCGGTTAATGTATTTACTTTCGATTTTCCACTTTCCACTTTCCACTTTCTAATCCAGTCCCCAGTCTTTCCCCTTATCAACCGCCGGCACGCCGTCCGTGATCCATCTTGGCGGCTTCTCTCCCTTCAGTAGCCAGTCAAAAAACTGCTGTTCCCTGATCTGGATATCCTTCCGGTTCTTTCTCTCCACCAGGTTATGCGCCTCTCCGTTATAATTCAGCATCCAAACTTTCTTCTGAAGCCGGCGCATGGCGGTAAACATTTCAATACCCTGGTACCAGGGTACTGCACCATCCGCATCATTAGCCATGATCACCAGCGGAGTTGTTACACCCTGTAAATAAAATAAGGGTGAGTTCTCAATATATAGATTGCGTTTTTCCCAAAGAGAAGCACCGATCCTGCTTTGTGAATGCTCATATTGAAACTGCCTGTTGAGGCCACTCTCCCACCTGATGCCACCATAGGCACTGGTCATATTGGCTACTGGGGCACCTGCCCAGGCCGCCTTAAAGAGCTTTGTTCTTGTAATGATATGCGCTGCCTGGTAACCACCCCAGCTCTGGCCCTGGATACCCATGCGCGTGCTGTCTGCCCAGCCTTTTTTAGCAACGGCTCTTGCACCACTGACCACATAATCGAATCCTGCTTTACCAGGATATCCCTTTGTGTAGATGATATCTGGCGCCAGCACCAGGTAGCCCCGGCTTACAAAGAAAGGTATGTTCAGCCGGCTCGGCGTTGGGGCCGGCGGTAAATAACTATAGAGGCCATCAGATAAACGCTCATAGAAATAAACGATGAGCGGATATTTCTTTTTTGGATCAAAATTCTCAGGCTTGTACAAAATTCCTGTTGCTTCTTTACCATCATAAGCCTTCCAGTTGAACAACTCGGCCGTACCCCAGATATATTGATCCTGCTGCGGATTGATCCGGCTTAACTGCATTTCATCCCTGTTTTCATTGAAAACATGCATGTTAGGTGAACGGGTGAAAGACTCCTTCGTGTATATAATAACGTTAGCATCCCTGGCTTTAATCACATTCCCGATGCTGTAATCTCCCGATTGCATTTGTTTTGGGGCGCCTGCAGTTCCCAATGTATATTTTGATATGCCCGCCTTTTTATCAGATTCCCTGAAGGTCCGTAACAGCATATCCTGCCCGGGTTTCAGGAAACGCTCCTCCGGATCGGTTGACTGATAACGGTAAACAGTTTTAGTCTTCCGCCCTTCGCCGGCAGTAATATTTACTGGCTCTTTGCAACAACCCGGATCAAGTTGCCAGATATCATAACGATCGTAGACAAGCAGGGATTCATCATTCTCTGTCCAGCGTACAATGCCATACGGATTAGGGTCATCAGGCATGTCAAAGCGCTCGTCATATAAACGGGTTTTAACTTTGCCCGAAATATTCTGTATTTTACCATCTGCCCATGTGAAATAATGCCTTGCCGTTTCGTCGTACCAGAAAATGTATTTGCCCTTTGGCGATACCTGTGCGTTACCATTTACATCTTTCTTCACCAGTTTCCTGGAACCATCTGAAAAGCTTACGGCATAAACATCTTTGAGTGTCCGGCCTTCCCATTGAGCCTGAACGCGCTTACCCATATCAGTTATTCCGACCAACTGATCTCCATTGCCTTCATCCGATATCAGTACCTGGGGCAATTGGCGATCCGCAAGCTGTACCATTTTTTTTAAATCGGTATGAAATACTGCAAGGTAACTGCGCTTAAGATCCCTGTCAAGGTTCCTAAGCTGTTGCGGCTGCAGGTAATCGTCATTATAATGCCATACATCTACCTTTACAAGGTCTATCTCTACAAGGGTGGTATCTTTTGCAGGTTTCACCGGTGCGGTGCCAAAAAATAATCGCTTGCCGTTTTTACTGAAGGACGGATTTTCGTTTTCACTCACGGTCCAGTTCAAAGGCATGCCCACACTATTCTTATCAACGATCATCACCGCACTGTCTTTACCATTCTGCCAATGCCATAATTTATAGAACTTCTGCAAGGCTTTGGCAGAGCTGTCGCGTTCCGCTGTAAAGGCAACCTGGTATCCATTTTCATCAATCGCATAATTGCGGAAATCATTGCCGCCTTTGCTGATCGTATCTGCCTGGTTTTCGATGGTCCGCCAAACATAGACCGTATTTAGGCTTAGCTTATCTGTCTTCCTGGCTGTTCCTTCAACCAGCAGGATATTCCCTTTTTTACTCCAGGTGTATTCGCTTACAAAAGGCAGGAATTTCTGCTCGCCTGTTATAAGGTTTCTTAGTACCAATTCAGTCCCTTCCAATGAAGCGGCTGTTGCCGGATCATCTCCTTCAGCATCTGATACATCATTTATTGCTGATTCATATTCCTCTTCTGTATCAGACCTTTTCTTTTTTTTCTTTTTGACGGGTGGCTCTTCCATAGCAGGCGGAATATTTTTCTTTGTAGTATCCATCTGCTTCATAATGGAATCCATCTTATCAAATTTTTTAGCAGTATCCACTATTGCTTTTTCGAGGTGGTATGCAACCCAGCTGTCGCCCTTTTCCGGCACCTTGTACGACTTCACCCGGGCAGTCTTATAAACGGAATCTGTTCCCAGCATTACAATTGCCATAGAATCTTTGGGCATATCTTCAGGCTTTTTCTTTTTGATCCGGGCCTGCCTTGTATCGGCATAATGTGGCTTGATGCGAAAGATGACAAACCTGCTGTCGTTGCTGATGGAAATATTATACCCGCGGGGATAAACCCTTTTAAATGAGTTATCGGTTGCCTGAACTATAAGCTCACCGTCGCCTTCCTGTAGATCAACCATATACACCACCCATTTGCCGTCGTTACTCAGTTTTCTTTCACCGATGCTTTGCCATCCGTCATACACAGTATGGTCAAGCGGTTTTTTTTGGGCGAATAGTGATGAAGCTAACAGGCTGAAAAAAATGCAAAGTACAATCCTCATATATAAGATATTTTAATCTTCGCTTTTGAATGTTTATTTATTTGCCTTTCTGTGAAGTAACCAAACCCGCCAACTCTGCAAAAGCACCGTCAGTAAAATTATACCGAATCCAATATAAAAACCTTTTCCCAGGTATTTATTCTCCTGGTAAACCACAAAGGCAAGTATGATACCATAAACAGGCTCAAGGTTATAACTGAGGTTAACCGTAAAAGGTGAGATCTTTTTTAAGGCATCCAGGGAAAGCCTGAAAGCCAATACAGTGCATAAAAGACTTAGAAAAAGTAACCAGAAAAAATCGGTGAGTGTAGGAATATAATGATCTGCCGGGAACCGGTATACATAAAAGGGTAACAGTAAAGTGAGTATCAGCCATCCGCCCCCCATCTCGTATAAAGTGACGGTATTGGTTCCATGTTGCAGCAGCAGTTTTTTATTAAAGATCGTGAATAATGCCGCGAGCAGGGATGATATAACGCCAATGATTATACCGGTCTGGTACTGCCTGTCGAAATGGAATATCAGATAAATTCCCAGCATCACCAATACACCCAATGCCACTTCAATGACATTAATTCTTCGTCCGGACATCAAAGGATCCAATAAAGCAGTAAAAAATCCAACGGCGGAAAAACAGACCAATGCAATGGAAACATTGGCATACTTGATACTGCCGTAAAAGAATACCCAGTGGAGGGCAACGATAGCGCCTACCCCAAGAAGCGGCAGCCACCTGCCTTTCCCCGGCCGGGCTATACCTCCTGAAAATGCCATAAGCATCAGCAGGCCAAGCGTACTGAATAACATCCGATACCAGACCAGCAGCCCTTCATTCAAGGTGATGAGCCTGCCCAATATACCGGTGAACCCCGCCAGGAAAATAGCTGCATGTAATTGCAGAAATGCTTTCTTCATAAGCAGATTAATACCGCGACAAACTTAGTGGAATATTACGGAAGGACAGTAGAGACTTTGTAATGCAGTAAATGAAAAAAATTACCCGTTGGCAGCGTGTTCCGGCAATACAGCTGTCATGTCGGCAAACCGGTTTGTAACGCGGTGACGGTAATTTTTAAACATGCTCTGCCATTGAATGGAGAGCACCCCAAGTATCCCTTCTTTTACAATACCCTTATTCATTTTGGAAGCGCCGAATTTACGGTCCGTAAAAACGATGGGCACTTCCTTTATCCGGAAACCAAGTTTCCACGCTGCGAATTTCATTTCTATCTGAAACGCATAGCCGACAAAAGTAACTTCATCAAGGTTGATCGTGGAGAGAACTTCGTTTTTATAACACATGAAACCGGCAGTTGGATCTTTCACAGGCATCCAGGTGATCAGACGGGTATAAAATGCGCCGCCTTTTGAGAGCATGTTCCTGTCCCATGGCCAGTTATACACTTCACCGCCTTTTACATACCTTGATCCCACAGCCACATCGGCACCATCCCATTTACAGGCAGCATATAATCTTTCCAGGTCTTTGGGATTATGGGAAAAATCGGCATCCATTTCAAATATATACCTGTATCCATGTGCAAGGGCCCATTTAAAACCATGAATATAGGCAGTACCCAGTCCCAGTTTCCCTTTACGTTCTGCCAGGAATAACTGACCCGGATATTGCAGCTGGAGAGACCTAACAATATCACCCGTACCATCCGGTGAACTATCGTCCACTACCAGGATATGATAACCCTGGTTCAAATTGAAAACAACCTCCGTAATGGCAGTTATATTTTCTTTTTCGTTATACGTTGGAATAACAACCAACTTTTCCAATGGCTTGAGTTTTAAGGTCTGAAAAACAATAATACGTTATCTCAATGGTTTGGTGCGTCGGATCAGGGAGGTTACTAAAGGGTTAGGCTTTCTTTAACAAGGTCCGGTTGAATATTTCAGACAATTTCTGTTTGGTATGCATGGGGAAATCCCCTTTCATCATCCAATCATAGTATTGAGGTTCTGCCCTGAGGACGTCTGCAACAGGACGGCCCTTGTGTTTCCCAAAGTTAAATACTTCGACGCCTTTTTCCATCACAAACCTTCGGGCAAAATCAACAAGTTGATCGTCTCCCAGGAACTGGATGACCGATTCAACCGTATTACCCAGTTGCTTGTACTTTTCAAGTTGAGCTTCAAACACTTCCCAGGTGGCAACCGCGTCGGCTTCGGCACTGTGGGCATCCTCCAGGGTTTGGTTACAGTAAAACTTATAGGCAGCGGATAAAGTACGGGGTTCAAGTAAATGAAATATCTTTTGAACATCCAGCATTTTGCGGTCGGCAATATCAAATTCCATCCCGGAACGCAAAAACTCTTCCATCAATAATGGCCAGTCAAAACGATTGGAATTATACCCGGCAAAATCGCAGTTTTCCAGGAATTGTTTGGTCTCATTGGCAATATCCTTAAAAACCGGAGCATCTTTAACCATTTCATCGGTAATCCCGTGAATGGCCGATACAACGGCGGGTATCTTCATCTGCGGGTTGATCAGGCGTCGTTTACGAACCTGGGAACCATCCGGCATTATTTTCACAATTGCCAGTTCTACAATCCTATCCTGGGAGAGATTGATTCCGGTAGTTTCGAGATCAAGAAAAGCCAGAGGCCGTTTTAATTGCAGGTTCATCGGGAGAAAATAAATAAAGTAAGTGTACAAACATCGTCTTTTCTGCTCAACTTACCCGGTTAAATACAGGATACTTTCACACCGGTATTCCACAAATTGAAAGAAAAAAATAACCCAATCCATTGTTTTTTAGCAGGATACCATGAATTTAGCAAAGGTTTACAAAAATTTTTAGCAAAAGGCTTGCATATCTGAAAGGTAATTTGTTATTTTGATCTCGCTCTCACACATTTTTCCGATACCTATTTAATGCTAAGTGGTCCCCATCCTTTGAACAGGCCGACAAACGGTTTTACTTACACCGTTCCACGTGCCTTTTTTAACTTTAAATACCACACAAATGAAACGTTTAGCATTAATCCTCGTACTTTTTGTTACCACTGCTTTTGTTATGACTTCATGCACTGCATCTAAAGCGTCATCTAAAAGCGGCTGCAAAACTACCCAGGGCATGATCGGTTACCGTTAACAAAATACGCAACAGATTATATTCAGTTACCTCAAAAGGGTAACTTTTTTTTTGCCTCAACCTCAGTATAATTGGTCACAAACACCCTGAAATAAAAACCTTTTCCATATCCAAGCACCTGTATTTTAGATACTCCCGACTCTTGACTCCCGACTCTTGACTCCTGACTCCCGACTCATCCACCTCCCGTTCGCCCATCCCTGACCGTAACCTTTTTCTTCCCGGTATTCTTTTTCTCCCAATCCTCCACTGCTTTGGGCTTAGGGGTTGTTTTTGAAGGATCTCCGCTTACCGGTTGCGTTGTAGCCGATCCGGATCCCAGGGGTTTATCTTTTTGCCCGTACACCCAAAATTCTGTTTTTATGATTGACCCGCTGACGGGATCATAAAATTTCCAGTTGCCGTTTTTGACTTCCGCAGCTTCGTGTTTTATCACTTTACTGGTCATGATCATTGGATTATTCAGATCAGGCACATCAATTGTATCGTATGGATTCTCCGGATTTACAGCCTTCCAGCTTTCTTCCCGCAACAAATCACCAAGCATGGTAAAGTATTGCTGCTTACCATCGCGGTTTCCCCATTTATAATTCTCGATCGCTAAAATATCCCCCTGCAGATTGTACCTCCGCCAGGGGCCCACTTTTTTATCATCCTCAAAAACCCCTTCTTCCTCATACCCGGGTTCGCCCCGAAGTTCTTCGATACGTATGACCCATTTCCCCTGCTTCAGCTTTTTCTTATCAGTACAATTGATCGTATCTCCGTTAACGGATAACTGGTAGTTTTCCCACAACTGGGCCTGGAGAAGGTTTCCGGAAAGGATAAAGAGAAGGATTAAAAAACTGTTTTTCATGATCTCCGTTTTTGGCGGTTAAGCACTAATTTGCAGGAATGGTATATTCAAAAACCCTGCCCATTATGACTGTAAATTTAACGTTATTCTCCTGCATAAGGTATGTAGGAAGCTTTCTCCCGGCGCTGTTTTTGGTATTTGCACTGCAGACTTTGCAAGCGCAGGTAAAACCAACGCCCGCAAATGAAAGATGGAATAGCCTTTCGCTAAGGAAAGCCATGGAAGAAAAATCTTTGTTAAAAGATGTTTCCTTCCGCAATATTGGACCCACCATAATGAGCGGACGTGTAGGCGACCTGGAAGTGAATCCCATTGATCCTTCCGAATTTTATGTAGCCTATGCCACTGGCGGTCTCTGGCACACTACCAATAACGGGCAGAGTTTCGAGCCGATTTTCGATAGTGAAGTGGTAATTGGCATCGGCGATATAGCTGTCAACTGGAAAACCCGTGAAATATGGATCGGCACCGGCGAAGTGAACAGCAGCAGGTCTTCCTACGCAGGTATTGGCGTTTATAAAAGCTCAGACAACGGAAAAAGCTGGAACTATCTCGGGCTACCGGAATCACATCATATTGGCAAAATACAGCTCCACCCAACGGACCCGCTGAAAGCATGGGTTGCTGTGCTGGGCCCTCTATATTCACCCAATAAAAACCGCGGGGTTTATAAGACCGCGGATGGCGGCAAAACATGGAAGCAAACATTGTTTATTGATGACAATACAGGTGCCGTTGAAATGGAGATGCACCCGGCAAACCCTGAGATTCTATATGCTGCTGCCTGGCAACGTATTCGAAGTGGATGGAATTTTGAAGAGGGTGGCCCAACTTCGGGAATTTATAAAAGTACAAATGGTGGAGAAAGCTGGACACTGCTAACAAAAGCAGGTACAGGCTTCCCGCAAGGCAACGGAATTGGGCGCATAGGCCTTGCCGTTACTGCGGCAAAAACCAATGTTGTTTATGCGATCCTGGATAATTACACCCTCAAACCGGATACAGCAAAAAGAGATACCAGCCGGCTGGCACTCAATGATTTCAAATCAATCACCAAAGAGGAATTCGCCAGGCTCAACGACACACAACTCGACCGATTCCTGCGCAGCAATGGACTGCAGACACTGTACACTGCAACAACATTAAAAGAAAAGGTACAGAAAGATGAGATTCAACCCACAGCATTGTATCGTTTCCTGTATGAAGAAGGCGCCGGTCCGGCGGCAAACCAGATACATGGAGCAGAAGTTTACCGCAGTGATGATGAAGGTATGACCTGGAAAAAGACCAACGAAAAATCGCTAACCCTGTATAACACTTTCGGCTATTACTTCGGTAAAATATTTGCCTCCACAAAAAATGAAAATAAAATAGTGATCCTCGGGATCACCGCAGAACTATCAACCGATGGGGGAAAGACATTTTCCGCTATGGACAAAGGCAATACGCATGCAGACTGGCATGCATTGTGGATCAACCCGGTAAAAGACGGGCACATGATTGCAGGTAACGACGGTGGCTGTAACATTACTTACGATAACGGTAAGAACTGGTTCAAAGCCAACAGTCCGGCTGTTGGTCAATTCTATGCCATTACCACAGATAACGACAAACCTTACAATGTGTATGGGGGATTGCAGGATAACGGGTCGTGGTACGGGCCTTCCACCAATAGGGAAAGTATCGACTGGACCGAAGCAGGGCAATATGGATTTAAAAGGCTCAATGGCGGAGATGGCATGCAGGTGCAGGTTGATACAAGGGATAACAATACCATCTACAGCGGATCACAATTCGGCGCTTACTTCAGAACAACAAAACAAAGGACCGAAACAAAGTTTATCCGTCCTGCACCACCAACCCTGGATGACCAGAAACTACGTTTTAACTGGCAGACACCTATCCTTTTGTCTAAACACAACCCGGATATTATGTACATGGGAACCCAGCAACTGTACAGAAGCATGAATAAAGGGGAAAAGTTTGAAGCCATTAGTGGCGACCTCACCAATGGTAAAAAAACAGGTGACGTTCCTTTTGCAACACTCACCACCATCAGCGAATCTCCCCTAAGCTTTGGTTTGATCTATACCGGAAGTGATGACGGTAACATATACCTGACAAAAGACGGCGGTATCAACTGGCAGAAGATTGGTGTGCCCGATAAAAAAGGAAATGCAGTGTGGCCGCAGAGCCTGTATGTTAGCAGGGTACTGGCATCGCAACACAAACGTGGCCGGGTGTATGTAACCCTTAACGGCTACCGCAACGATCATTTCACAGCCTATGTATACCGTAGTGATGACTTTGGTCAAAGCTGGACCAGGCTTGGCATGGACCTGCCAGCAGATCCGGTGAATGTGATCCGTGAAGATCCAAAATCAGACAGTATTATTTATATTGGCACTGATGGAGGAGCATTAGCCAGCATTGATGGTGGACGTACCTTCATGCCTTTTATAAAAGGACTTCCGAGGTCAATTCCGGTGCATGATATTGCCATACAGGAAAGGGAAAATGAAATTGTCCTGGGTACACACGGACGCAGCCTGTATATTGCCAAGCTCGACCTGGTACAGGCGCTCCTGGCTAAGAAAGAAGAAGTGAAGAAATAATTCTTTGCACTTTTCCTCACTGAGCGGTTATACTTATTCAGATACTTTAAATACCCATTCAGCATCATTTGCTTTGATGTGGCTGTTTCATTCACCAGTTTTACTGATATCAATAATTACCAATAGTCAAACTTATTTAACAGAACAAACCAATTCCGTGCAATGGCGGCCAGAAATGCCTCCATTGCTTTAGCCTGCTTACTGAATTTTAGTTAAATTGTCC
>Ga0209254_10002611_pt1 | contig 16406 bp, 13 predicted proteins | sample FrelakmetDIP11DI_FD_187148 | JGI IMG/M metagenome (GOLD analysis project Ga0209254, IMG submission 187148) | Freshwater lake sediment microbial communities from the University of Notre Dame, USA, for methane emissions studies - DIP11 DI (SPAdes)... | ecosystem: Environmental > Aquatic >... | reverse complement strand
TCCAGGGGGAATAAAAGGGGGTCTGAATATTCCCATATTCCATCCTTTATAAAAACTTAGTTCACATTCTGGTTTTCATTTCCCCCTTCCAGGGGGAATTAAAGGGGGTCTATTTTCCCTTATTCCCTCCTTTAAACTTTAAAATTTCTTACCCCCTCCCAACAAGTAAATAAATATTCAATTCTCAGAGAGTTGAACAGTATGATTATTGTATTTATATTAGTGTATATGAGACACTTAATCACCATTTCATATAATTATACTCCAGATGTGATTCAGAGCTGATTTTTGAAGAATTTTTCCAAAATTGAGGCTTTGCTTTTACCAACCAGTTTTTCAAGCTCGCTGACTGGTATACTCCGGATTTTTTCGGGTGAATCAAAATTTTTCAGCAGTACCTCTTTTGTCATTGGCCCGATGCCTTTTATTTTATCAAGTTCGGATGAAGTCATTCCTGATGAACGTTTGTTGCGATGAAAATTTATACCGAACCTGTGCGCTTCGTTTCTCATCTGCTGGATCAGTTTCAGGCTGTAGGAATTTTTATCGAGATATATCGGAACTGAGTCGCCCGGGAAATATATTTCTTCAAGTCTTTTTGCTATTCCAATCACTGTAACCGTTTCTCTCAGCTCAAGCTTATCGATGCTTTTCATAGCTGAAGAGAGTTGTCCTTTGCCTCCGTCAATAACGACAAGTTGAGGAACCGGGTTTTGTTCCTCCAGCATCCTTTTGTACCGTCTGTAAATTACCTCTTCCATCGAGGAAAAGTCATCGGGACCAGTTACTGTTTTTATATTGAAATGCCTGTAATCCTTTTTGCTGGGCTTTCCATTCCTGAATACAACACATGCGGCCACAGGATTTGACCCCATGATGTTTGAATTGTCAAAGCACTCTATATGAACAGGCAGAACCGGCATGTGAAGATCGTTCTTAACTTTTTCAAGATTTTTACCCGTCCTTTCTTCAGGCTTGTGCTCCAGCAGTTTCTTTTTCTGTTCGAGTTTGTAATAGATTGCATTTTTTTCGGCAAGCTCAAGCAGCTTTAGTTTTTCTCCTATTTTTGGTATTGTATATTTGATTTTATCTAATTGAATATCAGGATTGAAGGGAACTATAATTTCTGGAGAATCGCTTGAGTAGCGCTGTCTGATTTCCGTAATTGCAAACCCTAAAAGAAATGCATTCTCTTCATCGACCCGCGATCTCATTTCAAGCGTAAATGCCTGTATTACTGCTCCTTCAACCACTTTCAGATAATTTACATAACATCTGTCGTTATCCTGAGCAAAGGCAAAGACATCAATATTTTTTATAGTGTTGCTTACAACGGCGGACCGGCTCCTGAACCTTGACAGGATATCGATCTTTTCCTTAAGTATCTGCGCTTCTTCAAATCGAAGGGCAGCTGAAAAGTCAGCCATCTTTTGTTTCAGATGTGTTGTAACAGTCAGGATGTGACCTTTCAGGATTTCCCTTATCTGGACAATGGTCTCTGCATATTCAGGCTCCTCCTGCATTCCTATGCACGGAGCCTTGCAATTTCCAAGATGGAACTCCAGGCAGGATTTGAATTTGCCTGCTGAGATATTTGCTTCAGTCAGATTATAGTTGCAGGTTCTTAATTTGTAAAGCTGCCTTATAAGGGACAAGAGAGTTTTCACCATCAGTCCGGATGTATATGGTCCGAAATACATTGACCCGTCCCTGAAGACATTTCTTGTGCTGAAGACCCTGGGAAACGGTTCCTTTTTAATACAGATCCAGGGAAAAGTCTTATCATCTTTAAGCAGGATGTTGTATCGGGGCTGGTGTTTTTTAATGAGGTTGTTCTCAAGCAATAAAGCATCCGATTCGTAGTCGACTATAATATGCCTGATATTCTCCGCCCTTTTAAGCATAACTGAGGTCTTTCCTGTTTGGTTTTTTGTAAAGTAAGAGGTTACTCTTTTTCTGAGGTTTTTAGCTTTCCCGATGTAGATAATTTTTCCGTAGATATCAATGAACTGATAAACTCCCGGTCTGTCAGGAAGCGAAGAAAGTATCTCCTTATGATTCTGAAATAATGACATGCTATTACTTTCAGCGCAAATATAATGAATCCTGAGCTGGTCTTAAAGCCCCCTTTTATATTCCCCCCAGTGGGGGAAAAAATTCCAGCCCTCAATAAAAACTCCCTTAAGTCCACAGGATTTTCTCCCCCTTTTGGGGGGAGATGTCGTGAAACGACAGAGGGGGGTCAATAGTTTCGACAAATATGCCTTGGGGGGAGATGTCGTGAAACGACAGAGCGGGTATTAATCCCTGAACAAAGGTACAAACTTAAATTCTCTGCCGTCAAACAATCCCTGGTTGCTTAATTTTAATTCAGGGATAACCAGTAACGCCATAAAGGAAAGAGTCATAAATGGGGCTGACATTTTACAGCCGGATAATCTGACTTTTTCCGAAAGCCCTTCATACTCAAAAGCAACTTTATCCAACGGCTGATCTGACATAATTCCAGCTACAGGAAGTGGCACTGACTTTATATAATTCCCTTCGGCAAATACCAGTCCCCCATTCATTTTTATTACCTCATTCACTGCATTTACAATATCATTGTCGATTGTTCCGACGCAAATGATATTATGACTGTCATGAGCAACAGAACTTGCAAACGCACCTGATTTAAGTCCAAATCCTTTTATAAACCCGATGGCTGGCGGCAGATCTTTATAACGATCTTTTAAAACTATTTTCAAAATATCCGATTTCGTATCTGCACTAATGATTGCGCCTATTTTAACCTGTGCCATGAATTCCTTTGTTGCCAGGTCCCCGTCGAATGCTTCAATCACCCGCAGGTTTCCGCTATCCGCCGAAATTTCAATATCCTCTTTTTTTATTACGGTGCAATTGAAATTGTTGACAGCCTCAGGTTTCTGATAATCAAACAAAACTTTGTTGTTTTCAAATACCTTCTCGCCGTTTATCCAGGTTTCGAGGATATTCATTTTTAAGGGATCATCCACAATTATAAAGTCGGCCGGCTGGCCGTGTTGAAGCAATCCTGTGTTCAGGCCGTAGTGCATGGCCGGTTCTATTGTACAGCTCCGGATTACATCAAAAACACCAAATCCTTCAGATATAAGCTTTGCCACCAGTTTATTAATATGCCCTTTAATAAGCATTTCCGGGTGAAGATCGTCACTGCAGAGCATAATGTTTCCTGGATTTGTTTTATAAAGATCTTTCAGTTCATCCAGGTTTTTAGCAGCGCTTCCTTCCCTGATAAGGATTTTCATTCCCAGGCCAATTTTCTCCCTGGCCTCTTCAATTGTTGTACATTCATGATCAGTTGTTATTCCGGCAGAAATATATTTTCTTAAGGATTCCCCGGTCAATCCCGGTGCGTGACCGTCAATTGGCTTATTGAGCTTTTTCGCTATTTCAATTTTCCTCATTACTTCAGGATCATTGTAAATAACTCCCGGAAAATTCATCATTTCACCCAGGTACTTAATTTCCGGCAAATCAAGCAATTGTTTTATGTCGCCGGAATCAATTTTTGCACCTGAAGATTCAAATGGTGTCGCAGGCACGCAGGAAGGAGCGCCAAAGTAAAACTTAAGAGGTACTTTTGATGCCTCATTTATCATATACTGTATGCCCCGGGTCCCGAGCACATTCGCTATCTCATGAGGGTCTGAAACAACAGCAGTTGTTCCACGTGAAACAGCAGCTTTGGCAAATGATCCCGGGGTGACCATTGAGCTTTCAATATGTATATGGGCGTCGATCAGGCCTGGCATAATATACTTTAAAGGTGCAGAATCGATTCTTTCTGTTTTCTCGATTGTCTTACCCTTTACAGAAACTTCAGCCGGATAAATTTCCCGGCTGTGAATATCAATCAACTGGCCCGTGATTTTCATATAGTACTGAATTTATGATCATAGGTTTGCTTCGTCGACCAACTGAAGTTGGCCACCTCGCAATGACACTACATCCTATTTGGTATCCTATAATTCAATTACCTAACTTTCTAAATCTACCGTCATTGCGAGTCCCAATCTGCCGTGAAAGCTTAACTTTGTAATGGCAACGTCATTGCGAGTTCCGGTTCACCGGAACGAAGCAATCCGTTGGTCCCGTTACTACCCTTTATTAAGTCCCTGCCATCCCTGGTGGTTTGCTTCGTCGACCAACAAATGTTGGTCTCCTCGCAATGACCCTGCTTCCTATTTGGTTTATTCAATTACCTGACTCTGTAACGGCATCGTCATTGCGAGTCCCGTTTCACCGGGACGAAGCAATCCGTTATTCTCAAATCCTAGCCTAATTAAATAATTCCCTAACAAAATAAATCAATTCTATAATATAGTTCCACGTGGAACATTCTATCTTCCAATATACATCAGCAGAATGTTAATGTCCGATGGCGAGACACCACTGATCCTTCCCGCCTGTCCAATATTTACCGGCTTTATCCTGGTAAGCTTTTGCCTGCCTTCTGTTGAAATTGATAGTAATTCAGAGTAGTCAACATCCTCCGGAATCTTTACCTTTTCGAGCCTTTTTATTTTTTCAGCAACTCCCTTCTCTCTCTGTATGTAGCCTTCATATTTAATTCTTATTTCGGCCGATTCAGCAACTTCGCTCCCTAATTCAGACTCAATAACTTCCGTAATTTCATTGCCGGCTATTTCACTCAACAGTTCTTTAAGGTTTACCTGTGGCCTTGCAGCTAGTGTTATTGCTCTGACCTTTTGTGTAATGTTACTGGTTCCGGCCTTTTTAAGAAATCTGTTTATAATATCAGGCTCAATTCCCTTCTCCTCCAGAAATGAAATAACCTTCTCAATCATTTTTTCCTTTTGTTCCAGCTTAATTATTCTCTCTTTATCTGCGAGTCCTATTTTGTATCCCTTTCGGGTCAGCCTCTCATCAGCGTTGTCCTGTCTTAATAATATCCTGTATTCCGCCCTCGCGGTAAACATCCTGTATGGTTCATCAATTCCTTTCGTTACCAGGTCATCAATAAGAACTCCGATATATGATTCGTCCCTTCCGCTGACAAACTCTTCCTGCCCCCTAATTTTGAAAACTGAATTTATTCCTGCCATTAAACCCTGTGCTGCTGCCTCCTCATACCCTGTAGTACCGTTAATCTGCCCTGCAAAATAGAGTCCGTCGGTCTTCTTGGTTTCCAGCGTGTGCTTTAACTGAGTCGGCTGAAAAAAATCATACTCTATCGCATATCCGGGTCTGAAAATCTCAACAGATTCAAGACCTTTTACCTTTCTTAACGCCCCTAGTTGTATTTCAAGTGGCAGGCTGCTTGAAAAGCCGTTTATATAATACTCTATTGTCTCTCGGCCTTCCGGTTCAAGGAAAAGCTGGTGTGCTTCTCTCTCCCGGAATGTTACAATTTTATCCTCTATGCTCGGGCAATATCTCGGCCCCCTTCCTTTTATCCGTCCTGTGAAAAGCGGACTGAATTCCAACCCTTTCCTAAGTTCTTCGTGAACTTCTTCATTAGTATGGGTTATGAAACAACTCATTTGATTTTCTACAGCGTCTCCTCCGCCCATATAAGAAAATGTCTTTCCCTCTAAATCCCCTTTCTGTTCAATCATCTCCGAGAAATTTATGCTTCTTCCGTCAATCCTGGCGCTTGTGCCAGTTTTCAGGCGGTCGACAGAAAAGCCCATTTCTCTTAGTTGATCGCTTAATCCCATTGAGGCTTCTTCGCCCGACCTTCCTCCTTTAACATTTTTAAAACCAACATGCATTAATCCATTAAGGAATGTTCCGTTCGTAAGTATTACAGCTTTTGCAAAAAATTTCGTTCCGTAGCTCGTTTCAATGCCTGCAGCATGCCCCTCTTCGATAATTAGACGCCTGGCCTGCTCCTGCCATATAAAGAGATTTTCTGTTCCTTCCAGAAACTTTCTCCACTCCACGCTAAATCGCTGCCTGTCGCATTGTGCCCGTGGACTCCACATAGCCGGACCCTTTGATCTGTTAAGCATCCTGAACTGGATCATACTGCGGTCTGCAATAATTCCGCTACCCCCGCCTAAAGCATCTATCTCCCTGATTATCTGTCCTTTTGCAATTCCTCCCATAGCCGGATTGCACGACATTTGTGCTAGCTTTGTCATGTCCATAGTCAAAAGAAGTGTTCTCGCTCCCATTCTTGCTGCAGCGTGTGCTGCTTCACAACCGGCATGCCCGCCCCCGACTATAATTACATCATAATTGAAATTCATTCAGATCTCCTTCCCAAACTCCTTTAGTATGCTTTCCTGCCTCTCAAACATAATATCCTGGTCAATTTTGTTTCCGTCCCTATATCCGCACAAATGCAGAACCCCATGTATCATTACTCTTAATAATTCTTCCGAAAGCGTCACCCTGTAATTCAAAGCATTTCTTCTTACAGAATCAATGCTTATATATATTTCCCCATTTATAATTTTTCCTGAAGAATAATCAAATGATATAACATCTGTATTGTAATCATGTTCGAGGAATCTCTTGTTGATATCACTGACGGTTTCATCGCTGGTGAAAATAAAAAAAAGGTCGCCTGGTTTCTTATTTTCGTCCGCGATGACCTTCCCGAGAAATTTTTTGATCTCTGTTGCTTTGTGAATCCTGTACCTTATCTGATCATAAAAAATTCTAATATTCAATTAGATACCTCCTTAAAGCACATCGTTACACTATTTCCTTTTTCATTAAACGCGATTGAATCAGCGAGCTTGGTCATCAGGAAAACACCTCTTCCGCTTAATTCTTCAATATTTTCAGGCATCGTAGGATCCGGGATTCTTTTAGGATCGAATCCCTCCCCATCATCAGTGACGGTAATTTTAATCTGATTTTTTTCGAACTCAATCTCAACGTCTACAAGCTTATGCGAAATCGATTTATTGCCGTGAACTATTGCGTTATTTACTGCTTCAAGTGTGGCTACAAGTATCTTACCATAATTATCCTGATTGACTCCAATAGCTCCTGTCATTTCATCTATAGCATTTTCGATGACCCTGAGGTTACTCATTCTGGATTCTATCTTCAGTCTTTTATACATTTTAGCCATTCCTTCTCAAATTTTCAATTTAATCAACAAAAGTTATGCAATTTCTAATTTTTTTTTGATATCCACAATTCCGGATCCAATTTTAGTGTTTCCTCAAATACCATGAATTTAAGTATTGCCTTATCCCCGTTTTCCGTATCGTTGAATACCTTACCAATCTCCTGCCTGGTCTCCACTTTGTCTCCCACTTTCACTTTAACATTCACAATATTCTGATAAACAGTTAAATATTTCCCATGACGGATAATAACAGCCATGTTCGCTCCCCTGATTGAGAAGACTTTAGCAACCTCTCCCTTAAAAACACTCCTTACCGCCGTCATTCCTGAACTTGTGATTTCTATATCAATGTTGTCTTCTGTAACATATTTTAATACCGGATGACTGTGCACTCCGAAATGGCTTGTAATTATTCCTCTCTCAACCGGCCAAGGAAGTCGTCCCCTGTTCTCCAAAAAATTATCGCTGATAATCTTCATCTCTGGCGTTGCGTCATTTTTTGCCGACTTCTTCCTTTCTTCCGCAATTAGTTTTGCTATTTCTGATTCTATCCTTTTAGCAATGCGCTTTTTTTCTTCCAGCTCCCTTTGCAACTCCTGTTCCTTTTTGCTCAGTGATTTTACAACCTTCTGCTGCTTATTCTGCTCCCCCTGCAACAAATATTTCTGCTGTTCCTCTCTCGATTTTAATTCTGAAATCCTCACAAGGTCCTCTTCCATCTTGTTTTGTGATATTTCAATTTCACTTTTCAATTCCTGAATTATTTCCGATTCCTGCCGCCTGAATTTTGTTATCTGCTGAAGGTATTTTAGTCTTTTATAAGCCTGATTAAAATTACTGGCCGACAAGATATAACCTATCTCTGAATTTCCTTTTGAAGCCCTGAATGAACTTATTACGGCTTTTTCGTAATCTTGTTTCAAAATTGTCAGGTCATTTTCCATCATATCTATGGCCAGTGTATTAAGGTCAATCCTTCCGCTAATTAGTATGATCTCATCCTGAAGTCCCTTCAGAACTGATTCTCTGAGATTCAATTTCTTTCCTATTATCTTCAGTTCATTCAGACTTTCCTTTTTCTCCTTCTCTGTTTCTTTCAATAAATTATCAACATAAGTTATCTCCTCCAGAGTTTTCTTTCTCTGATCTTCAAGATCTTTTTTTGACTGGGCACTTACAGTCAGGAGAACACTAAATAATCCGATATTTATAAGCAGGAGAACCTTCATTTCATTACAATAACCTTATATCCCTGGCCCGGAACAAAACCTATTTTTCCTTTCCATGGCCTTTCGATCTTCCTGATTTCTAAAAGTATATTAAGAGAACTCAGGTCATCATTAATCTCTATCCGCTGGGGAAAACGCATTTGATCTTTATCTGCTATATCGCTGAACCTGATGGTTATATTGCCCGATTTAATATCTCCTGCAAAATAGGCCTGTGTGGCCTTTCGCTTTTTACAATCTATTATATATTCTACTCTTTTCCCGTTTATTTCATACTCTTCCCTCGAAATTCCCTTTGTACAATTAAATGACCTGTTTTTGTCATTCTCCTTAACAATCACGTCTCCAAGTAAAACAAAAAACAGTGCCGGCTCAATTCCATATTTTGGACCTATAACCGATGGTGATCCAATCATAAGCTTGTTATTTATCCTGTCGTTTATGAGTATTGTGTCTTTTGTGATCAGGCCTCGTCCTGCTTCAATGCCAGCCCTTGACCTCACAGTAATCAGCATGGTATCAGGCTTTCTGAACTTGATACTGGCAGTAAACCGGGCAGAAAAGTTATCCTGTGTTACACTGATATCTGCTTTCTGAATATGAAAATTTTCGGCTGACAGGTTATTCACAATTACCGATTCAATAGTCTTTACATCAGTATCCGGAATTTCCGAAGAAGCATTTGTCACACCTGCTTTCTTAGAAACAGAGCATGCATTCAGGAGCAGTGACAAAAAGAGTCCTATGTATATTATCTTTCGCAATTTTCTATTTCTTTATAAAGGTTAATTTTTGTTTTGTCTAAAGACATTGCTGTTTCCCAGCTTTTTATTGCCTCTCTGCATTTTCTCATCTTTTTCAGAATATATCCGTAATGTTCAAGGTATTCAGCATCAGCTGGCTGGTCTGAGTCAATTATCCTTTCCATAATTTTTGCTGCATCCCTTAACTTGCCTCTTTTATACAGCACCCAGGCATAAGTATCGAGATATGTGTTATTATCCTTTTCAATTTCTATTACATTCTTTGCCATTTTTTCAGCTTCCTTCAGGTTCATATCCTGTTCAGCCAGATAATAAGCATAATTATTCATCACTGTCAGGTCGCTGTTGTCTAACTTAAGAGCCTCATCAAATGCCTGAAAAGCTTTTGCGTAGTCTTTCATTCTGTAGTAAGTATCTGCCCTTAAGGTCTGAACCTGAAGCTTCATCTCTTTATTCTCCCCGGCAAGTATATCTGCCTTGCGAAGCTCTTCAATTGATACATCGTAGTCTTCATTTTCCATTGCGCCTGTTGCATAAAGCATCTTAGCAATTATAGAACGGTTGAACCTCGTCGCACATTCTTTTCCGCTGCTCTGTAGTTTTTTAAAGTCCTTCAGGTCATAATAGACCAGGAGTAGCTTTTCCCATGCATAGTAATTGTCGGGGTTTAATTTTATTATTTCCTCCAGCCTTAATGCAGCCTCTCCTGTTTTTCTTTCTTTTTGTAAAAACTCGGGCCTTAACAACAATATTAAATCATCATCCAGATAATTTGCTTCCATAACCCTTATGGCGAGCTCCATTTCATTTCCATATTCCCTGGTAATATCATCATTCGCGATGAGATCCGCTATTAAGGAGACTTTTTCTTCCCTCGTTATTTTCTGATTAATAATTACTATGTTCAGAAGATCAAATAATTCATCATAGTTCTTTTCTGATACCAGGAATTCACATAAGGACAATTGAATTCCGGGGTTGTCCGGATTTCTTGCTATCAGCTGATTATAGACATCTTTTGCTTTCTGTGTATCGCCCTGTTCCCTGTATATTGCTGCAAGGTATCCGTTATATACAATATCATCAGGCTTCTGTTCCAGAAGCTGCTGAACTTTTACAAGAGCCTCCTTGCGTTTACCTTCAGCAATCAGATTCTCTATTAACGTAAGGGTTGTATTCTCATTGACTCCGTATTTCTCATCAAATTTACTCAGGATACTCCTGGCTTTTTCGTAATTCTTATTCTGAGTATACAGCTTGGCCAGGGAAACCTGGAGTTCTTCCTTTTCGGGATAAGCCCTGACTGCCCTCTCAAAGCATATTATAGCGCTGTCTATGTTCCCTTCGCGATGGTATATACTCGAAAGTAACATGCTGTACCATAAATTGTCCGGTTCGATTTCACTGGCCTTGCTTACATATTTCTTTCCATTCGCCAGATCCCCGTTTCCCAGAACAATCTGAGCCATCTGGTAATATGTAGCATCGCTTTCAGGATTTAAAACAAGGCACTGCTCAAAATACTGAAGTGCTTCTCCCAGATTTCCCATGAGTTTCTGCCTTATCCCCTCAACATAGATATAACTAAATGCAGCGCTGTCATTACCAGTGCCGGCCTTCCCGGGCTTCAAACCAGGAACTATATTTTTACTGCATGCCGCCAGGAGCAAAGCAGCAGTTAGGATGATTGATATTAATAATCCTCCTTTCATTACCAGTATTTTCCCGTATGTCCGAACCCTGCCCATCCTCTCTCTGTCTTTATACGTTTATCCGTTACAATCCATTCTGCCCTTTCGTGCCGCAATGTGCTGATTATTAGTATTTTCACTTTTCTGTCCTGCTGAAGAAAGCACTCAGAAGGTGATCTTTATACTGAGCGTAACATATAAAAATAAGCATTAAAACTGTATTAATAATAAGCTCTGCAATGATGCCAGGATATTTAAAGTACTTTCCAAATAAAACCATTGCCACAGCCATCAAAAAATAAGGTATAAACTGTTTCATGTTGTAGTTGACCTTGTATCTTTTTCCGGCGAAAATGAAAGACAATATTATCATGCTTCCATAAGACGCAATATGAGCCCACGCGGAGGCCATATATCCGTAAAAAGGAATCAGCAATACATTTATCAGAACCGTAATCAAAGTACCTGCAAATGTAATATAAACGGCAAAAATCGTCATATCGTTCAGTTTGTACCATATGCTGTGATTGACATAAATGCCATACAGGAGATAAGCCATGCTAATAATGGGAACAACCACAAGAGCCTCGCGGTAGGTGAATGCAATGATATACTTAAAGCCCGAAATATACAGGTTTATAAACAGGAACATAGCGAGCATTATAATAATGAAATACTTCATTACCTCTGAATATGTTTTCCGGGCATCCTCATGCTTTGCCTTTTCAAAAAAGAATGGTTCTGCAGCATACCTGAACATCTGAATAAAAATTGCCATAAGTACTCCAATCTTATAACCAGCGCCGTATTTGCCCAGAACTTCAAGGCCTTCTTCGCCTCCTATAATCCTTCTCAGCATTACTTTATCGAGCGCGTCATTAAGTGTTCCGCTCAATCCTGCCAGAAGGAGAGGAAACGAGTAAGTTATCATTCTGTAACATAATCCCGTATCGAATCTGAATCTGGTCCTGATAATAAAAGGCGTAAGCATCAGTAGTGTGAAGCCGCTTGAAATGAGGTTTGCCAGAAATATATATCCAACTTTGTAGTCAGGATTATAAGCATGCCTGAACCAACCGTTACTTTTTTCCCAGATACCCGGTGCAATCTTTAGGAGAAAGACGACCAGCCCGATTGTTATCAGCACATTTATTATCTTTAACGTACTGAAAATACCAGGCCTGTTCTCCTTCCGCAGCCTTGCAAAGGGTATTGCAGAAAAAGCATCTATTGCTACTATAGCGGCAAACATCCTGATGTAATCGTGATTATTTTCATAATCCATAAGTGCTGACACAGGGCTGATAAATAGATTCACCAGTATAACAAAGAGCAGCGAGGTTACAAACAGGCTTATCAGTGAAGTGCTGTAGACTTTCTCGTAGTCTTCGCTTTTCTGAGAGAATCTGAAGAATCCTGTTTCCATCCCGTATGTAAGTATAACCAGGAGTATTGCCATCCAGGCATATAACTCCGTGATAACACCATATTGTCCCAGCTCATTATAAAATACCCTTGTGTAAAAAGGAGTCATAACTGCGTAATGCAGGAACCTTGGAATAATAGTCCCAAGACCGTAAATCAAAGTCTGGCCAGCAAGTTTCCGGACTTCCTTCATTCTAAAAATTTGATGACAAATATAGCGCTAACGAACCAAACTGGTGTTGTCTCATCGAGTTTCAGCTATATTTGCTCAATTTGAAAACTAATTCTTTCGAGTATCGGCCAAAGTTAAATATCTTTGCCCTCAGATTTGCAGAACGTTATTAACCAAATTTCAGTTTTCATGAACACGTTAGTCAGACGCATTATCTCTTTCACTGTTCTTTTCCTGATCATTTCATGCAATGTTCCAGGTGGCAACGGCAATAATATGGTTTTAATCAAAACCTCTGAAGGCGATATTAAAATAAAGCTATATGATAATACCCCCGCTCACAGGGATAATTTTATTAAGCTTGTCAATATGGGCTTTTACAACGGGATTTCATTTCACCGGGTGATCAGGGATTTTATGATTCAGGCAGGTGATCCCATGACAAGGACAGGTTTTACAAAGGAGCAGCTTGACACTCTTAACACATATACGATTCCTGCTGAGTTCAATAAGGAATACTTTCATAAGAAAGGGGTTATTGCTGCTGCACGCGAAGGAAATGATGTGAATCCGGGAATGCGCTCATCCGGAACGCAATTCTATATAGTTCAGGGTAAAAAATATTCTGAAGCTGAACTCAAGGCTACTGAGGAAAGGATTAACAGCAATATCAAACAGGTTCTTTTCAGCAGATTCCTTAAGGAAACTGCCGACAGTGCAAGGTTATCCGGAACGCCTCTTGATGACAGTGAAATCCAGGAACATGCTTCAATGAAAATGTTTGATTATCTGACAACTGCAGGCGATTTTAAATTCTCCCGGGAACAGCTTGATTCATATATGAATACAGGTGGAACGCCACGTCTTGACGGAACATACACTGTATTCGGTGAAGTTACTGAAGGGCTGGATGTTGTTGACAAAATTGCTGCAGTTCAGACAAATCAGGCTGACAGGCCTCTAAATGATATTAAGATTATTTCAATGAAAATGGTCAGTAAATAGAATAAGGCTGATATTAACCAAAACACCAATGCTTGACAAAATAAAAAACCTGTTAGAGGAGATTCCTTTAATTACGGCAGTAACATCTTCAGATATTGAATCATTCCGGCTAAAATATCTCAGTAAAAAAGGACTTATTACTGAACTTTTTGAAGATTTCAGGAATATATCGGCAGAGCATAAGAGGGAGGTGGGCCAGAAGCTTAATGAGCTGAAGCAAATGGCACAGGAAAGATATAATGCTTTGAAAAAAGAGATGGAATCACGCGATACAGGATCTTTTGAAGACGATCTTACCAGGCCTGCATTTCCTTTTCCTTCAGGATCGCGCCACCCTATTTCAATAGTCAGGAAAGAAATTATTGATATTTTTTCCAGGATTGGTTTCACAGTATCAGAAGGCCCGGAAATTGAGGATGACAACCATGTCTTTACAAAGCTAAACTTTGCCCCGGAACATCCGGCCCGTGACATGCAGGACACATTTTACATCTTCAGGAGCTCTGTGGAAGACTCAAAGCCTGAAGATATCCTTCTTCGGACCCATACTTCGTCCGTCCAGGTAAGGGTGATGCAAAACCAGAAACCTCCGATCCGCACAATCTCTCCCGGAAGGGTTTTCCGGAACGAGGCCATTTCAGCAAGGGCTCACTGCATTTTTCATCAGATCGAAGGACTGTATATTGATGATAATGTCTCTTTTGCAGATCTGAAGCAGACTTTATTATTTTTTGCCAGAGAGCTCTATGGAAAAGAGATAAAAATCAGACTCCGTCCTTCATACTTTCCCTTTACCGAACCTTCTGCAGAGATGGATGTCAGCTGTAAGATATGCGGAGGAAAAGGCTGCAATGTATGCAAATATACAGGGTGGCTCGAAGTTCTTGGGTGCGGCATGGTCCATCCCAATGTGCTTGAAGCCAGTAACATTGACAGCAAAAAATATACAGGATTTGCTTTCGGAATGGGAATCGAGCGTGCAGCAATGCTTAAGTATCAGGTAAATGATCTCCGTCTCTATTTTGAAAATGACCTTAGATTTCTCGATCAGTTCAAAACAGCTTTGTAGCCTGCTTTAAACATTCAGGGTCGGGCATTGTTATTATATTAATGAAACCGGATAAAGAAATGAAGCAGCATGATTTACATATTCCATTATGTGATAAATGCGCTCTTGAAACAGGGTCTATCTTCAAGCATCTTACCGCTGAAGAAGTTGAAATTATCAACTTCTCAAAGGATTTCAGGCAGTATAAGCGCGGAGAAATTCTATATCAGGAAGGCAACAGGATAAGCGGATTTTATTGTATCCACAGTGGAATAATTAAGGTTTACAAGACGGGGTTTGACGGAAAAGAGCAGATAATCAGGTTTGCAAAAGCAGGTGAAATAATTGCCTACCGGAGCGTACTTAGCAATGAGGTTGCCTGCACTTCAGCCAGGGTGATTGAGGAATGCAGTGTATGTTTCATCCCATCGGAAATTCTTATCTCTTTCATTAAAACAAATCCTGCATATTCTCTTGAGCTGCTTAAGCTTGCCTGCCATGAGCTTGGAGAGGCAAATTCATTCATTACAGATATCGCCCAGAAAACAGTCCGGGAAAGACTTGCAGAAATTCTTCTTCTCCTGGTAAATGATTTCGGTCTCGACGAACATAATTATCTGAGGATATCCCTGACCCGTGAAGAACTGGCCAATATTGTAGGAACTGCTACCGAATCTGTTATCAGATTATTGTCCGAATTTAAAACCGACAGGCTTGTTGAGCTCAACGGAAGAAAAATAAGCATCGTGAATAAAAAAGGACTTGAGAAGATCAGCAATGTCCTGACCAGGAGTTAATCCTGCCAGCATTTAAAATCTGAAGTCCTGTCCTTCGCCTCCGCCGAAGCTTTACGCGAAGGCGGATTAAAAAAGAGTGCCGTTCAGGTTACGGCCAAATTGCTTTCCCAGGTGTTTATAGGCATGTTCGGTCGCTTCACGACCCCTTGGCGTCCGTTTAAGATAACCTTCCTTGATAAGGAATGGCTCATACACCTCCTCAATAGTCCCGCTTTCTTCTCCTACTGCTGTGGAAATAGTATTCAATCCTACAGGTCCTCCTCCGAATTTGTCAATAATTGCAGACAGGATCCTGTTGTCCATTTCATCAAGACCGTGCTGGTCAATGTTCAGGGCTTTCAGACCGAACCTGGTTATTTCAATATCAATTTTCCCGGAACCCCTGACCTGGGCGAAATCCCTTATCCTCCTAAGGAGCGCATTTGCAATTCTTGGAGTTCCTCTGCTGCGCTTTGCTATTTCAATGGCTGCATCATTATTGATCTTAACCTTAAGAATACCGGATGATCTTTTGACTATCCCGGTAAGAACATCATGATCATAGTATTCCAGATGAAAAGTTATTCCAAATCTTGCCCTGAGAGGGCTTGTAAGAAGACCGGACCTTGTTGTCGCCCCTATAAGCGTGAATTTATTCAGTGTCAGCTGAACCGATCTGGCGCTGGGCCCCTTGTCAAGCATTATATCTATCTGGTAGTCTTCCATTGCAGAATAGAGGTATTCTTCCACAACCGGGCTCAGCCTGTGAATTTCATCAATAAAAAGAACATCTCCCTCCTGAAGGTTTGTAAGCAGTCCCGCGAGATCCCCTGGTTTATCAAGCACCGGACCTGAAGTGACCTTCAGGTTCACTTTCAATTCATTAGAGATTATTGCAGCAAGGGTTGTCTTTCCAAGTCCCGGAGGTCCGTGCAGCAGCACATGATCGAGCGATTCTCCTCTTTGCCTGGCAGCAGTGACAAATACTGTCAGATTATCTATTATCTGCTTTTGTCCTTTGAAATCATCGAAATTTACCGGACGGAGTTGTTTTTCAAATTCCTGGTCATTTGTTTCCAGATCTTCCTTTCTTATATCAAAATTATCCTCCATTAAGGGGTAAATGTATTTATAATCAAGAGTTGCTTTTTACTGGGTACTGGGTGCTGGTTAGTTGGTGATTAAAAATATAATTCGTTG
>Ga0209254_10002610_pt1 | contig 16407 bp, 14 predicted proteins | sample FrelakmetDIP11DI_FD_187148 | JGI IMG/M metagenome (GOLD analysis project Ga0209254, IMG submission 187148) | Freshwater lake sediment microbial communities from the University of Notre Dame, USA, for methane emissions studies - DIP11 DI (SPAdes)... | ecosystem: Environmental > Aquatic >... | reverse complement strand
TGCTCGATGCAGGTCTGAACTACGGCCTCGGCCAGGGCCCGCCCCTCCGGGGTAGCGGACGTTTTGTCCACGAGGATCATCTGCGCCATCTCCCGTGCCGTCAGCTCCCAGTCGGTTTGGAATTGAGGGTAGGATAAAGCGCGCATATCCTGAGAGTTGTGGAGTATCATGGCGATGCGCTCTACGCCAAGGCCCAGGTTCATCACCGGATAGGGGATATCGTACTGAGATAGCGCTGTTGGCGAGTAGATGCCGAAGGTGGCCACCTCCACCCAGCCCGACTTGTATTTGGTCGCCGACCCGACCAATCCGGGATGATAGGCGTAAACCTCGATTTGCGTGCCCGGCGTGTAGTACTTACTTCGTTTTTCGTCCGGACGGAACTGGAACTTTTGGAAGCCAAACTGGCTGAGCAGGCCGTCCGCCACGGCTTTGCCGTCCTCCACGGATAACTCTTCATCCATGATCACGCAGCTCGCCGAATAATAGCTCATCAGCCGTGCAGCATCCTCGGCCTGCTCCCGGCGAAAGCAACGATCCACGGAGAAGAGACGAACGGGCAGCTTCTGGCGAAAGTGAAGGTTGGATAGCGATAGGAACCATCCCGAGGTCATGTGGCTGCGCAGCGTCTTGGTAGTGGCCTCGGCCTTCAGTTCCCGAAACTCCGGGAAGACCTTCTCCAGAATGGTGGAGATCAAAGCATCGTGAGCGCTCAGCGCCTTGGCAATCTCCACAACTAGATCGTCTCCCTCCAACTTGCCCTTCTTGTAGCCGTGAAGGATCTGGCGGAATTCTTCCACCTCTTCTGTGGATAGCTCTCGGCCCAAGAGGGCATTGATCTGGTCGATTCTTTCATCCGAGATGCCGATGTCGGGCCTGGGCAAACCGGCCAGGTAAAAGCAGCGATCCAGTACCGCCAGGGCTTCGGAGCCGAACTGCCGGTAGACATCCTGTGCCTCAACCATCACCGGATTCATGGCCTCGCTAAATCCAAGCCGCATGTAGGCCTCTCGTAGCTTCTGAATGGTGTCGAAGATGGGGTGTGCGGCCCCGAACAATCTGGTATTTCTCGGATATCTATTGTTTAGAGCTGGCTTTTCAAGATAATCTCTTCCCTGTTGCCAGGTTTTATCAAAATCCTCCTTGGCAGCCTCTCTGATTATGGCGGGATCAAACTTCATTTCTATTCATACTCCAATAATTTTAAGATGCCAACACGTCATCGGCGTTCATGAATTCCGCTCATGAATTCCGCTTCTCTCTAGCCCTTAAGTTCCTTGGCGAGCTTGCTATCGGGCTTTCCCTGCAATTGACATAGCATGGTCTCTACCTTTCCCAGCTCCAGAGCATTGGTGAGATCACCCCGGGTCCTCTCAAGCATCGATCTGGCCAGATCGCTCTTGCGGCGCAGTCCGCGGGTGATTGCATCCGGGTAATCGAAGAGCATCAGCAAGTAGTGGATCTCCTCCATCATCCCTAAGAAATACGTTCCTTCCTCTGCCCGTCCGCTTCGGATTAGGTCCAGAATATGACGACGAAGCTCGCCTGATGCATCACCGAGTCCTGCCAAGTAGTTCACCAATTCCACTCCAACTTCTTCAGGAGTTAGGATCTCATGTCTTGTGATAATCGAGTAAACGCTTTTGGCTTCAGCGTACTCCTGCTCAGCCCCATCCACAAATCCCGCATAGCGCACATCTTGGTGGTTTTTCAAGAGATCTCGGATCTTTCCCAAGCCCGCTGCCGCCTCATTCATGAGCTTCTCTGCCGCATCCAAATCACCACGATGCATGGATCTGATGGAAGACGAACAATGGCGTATCACATCCCTGGAAAGTCGAAGGGCCTCCTCTCTAGCACGATCCTTCCCATCCAGGCATTCAAGCATGCTTTTGGCAATATTTTCGAAATTTGACATGGTAGTATTATTCGCTCTACTTGATAATTATCATTCAAGATTCATCAATTTTTTGAGGCGATTCACAGATCTTTGGCCTTCTTCCAGAGATCGTGACTCGGTCACTATGCGGCCTTTATAATCCTTCAAACCTGCGGCCACCTTGTTCCAGGGAACAGTGCCGTTTCCAACAGGCAGATGCTCATCCCTCTCGCCGTGGTTGTCATGCATATGAGCATGAATGATTATATCTTTTAACTTGAGGAAATTCTCCACATTGCCGTTGGTATTGGCGTGACCCACATCAAAGATGAAACCGACATTCTCCCGATCCACGGTCTCCAGAATTCCTGCGATCTCTTCCGGGTGGCGACCAAGGAGTGCAGGCATATTGACCATATTCTCCACGGCAATTTTCATATCCAGATCAGCGGCATGGTCGCATATCTGTCGAATTCCAGTAATATTTTGGGACCAGGCTGCATCTGGCATCTGCATTCCCAGGGGTGATAGGTGGCCTGGATGAACGACGGCCAGGCGAGCAAAGTCGCACGCCAGGCTGAGACATGCCTTCATCTGCCGCACCGTCTCCTCCCAAATGGGCTGATTCATGGATGCCAAATTCAGGTCGGAATAGGGAAGATGAATGGTTATAACCAGATCGGTGGTCTCAGCAATTTGCTTTGCCTCGGCCTGGTTTTCCGGCGTAAGTCTCTGCCTCCCCTCGTTGACAATCTCCCATCCGGAATAGCCGAGGTCTTCCAACTGATAAGCCCAGTCAAATGGTCGGTCTACCAGTTTGCTGGAGGAAAAGCTAAACATTATGCTTCACCTTTGGCACTCTTGACATCTTCACCTTTGGCACTCTTGACATCTTCACCTTTGGCCGTTTCAATCCTGACCCGCCTCCTTCATCTCGATCTCATTGATCGGCACACCATTTTCAGTTTCCGGAGCCAGCCAATCGATAACCATTTCGCCACCCATAATTTGAACATGCAAAGAGCCCAGTGGCTCCTCTTCCGGCGGAAAACTCACAATTCCCATGAAAGCCGCCTGCTTATTTAGCTGAAACAATATGGTTTCGCTGACGCGACCGCGAAGCATTACGGTTCGAGCTGTATCCAGGATGCTTTGCTCTCTGAGAAGCTTATGCAAATTTCTTAAGGATTCGAGGCCGTCATAAGCTTCTATTCTATCCGCCCGAATATCCATGACCATTCCTGGAAAGATATTCTCGATGGCAGATGCGACCTTCTCCACGCGCTCCGTAGGTCTGACAGAAGAGTAAACAGCAACCTCGATCATTCTCATCGCCTCTAAATGTGGCTGGTCTTGTATCTGAGGATGGCGGCAATGCCTCCGAAGGCCTTATAGAGCTGCGCACCCTCCTCAAACTCCGAGGAAATTATCTTCACTTCAGCTCCGCTCTTATCTGCCAACTTGGATAGATCGGAGACAATATCCTCCTCCTCTGTGACTGATAGAGGGCTGCCGCACTTAAGGCAGTTGCCCACAGCAGCTGATGCTGACGAGCGGGTTTGCATCTCGGAAAAATCGCAGCTTCGATTGATGCAGACGATCTTAGCACGAGTCTTTCGCAGATCCTCAGAGAGAAGAAGCACCTCAACCGCGCCCAACTCCAGGTTGTGACGGACCTCTTTCTCTCCATAAGCTGCCAAGCCTTTGTCGCTCACCAGTTCCTTCATAAACCGGCGCATAATCAATTTGTCTTGCGTTACCTCCAGGTCAAGTAACCTCTCCTGAGCGGCATCCACCAGCTCGTAGAGTCCGGATTCATCGGTATAGGAGACATCCAATGCATCCAGAATTTTATGCTGCAGCTCATGATGCAGGAATCCACCATCCACGAACTCCTCCTTTGTCGGTGAGGGCCCGCCAATAAGGATGCCCTGCAGGTCTTTGGGATCGACGGCTAGAAAAGCATCGTTGGCTGACTCCCCGATTCGGCCATAGAAATCATGAATGGCAATCAAGCGAAGCTGTTGGAACCTATGGCTGGATTGACCGCCTTTTCTCTGTTTGCCCGGTACTGTAGAGGTGAGATGCTTCAGCGGTTCTACATATTTTCCCTTCATAATCCCGATGGCGGCCTCGCGCCTGTCCAGGACTATGAGCCCGAAGGTCTTTTTATCCGCCAGCATCTCCTCAAGAGGCCCCAGCAGGAAAGAGGAGTCGCAGTGATATCTATATGTTATAATGGGATCGGGCGGCTCCAAGGCTGCGCTGTACATTTCGGTTCTATTGGCACCGATGTCCACGCTTCCGATGAAGATAACCACGCCGTTTTGCGGAGGCTTGGGAATAAGCTTAAGCCGGGACATGGCGGACTCCAAAGAGCCCTGCACGCTAAGACGCGTCACTCTCGATTTTATATTGGCTGCCTGGCCGTACTCCTCTCGCAATTGGGCCATGACATCAGAGATCTGCTTATCTGGCGGAATATAAAGTGAGATTAGCTCTGTGCCTCTCCCCGTCTTGGACCGCAGATCGTCGAGAAGACGCTTGTACTCGTATTTTTCCTGTGCAGTAAACTCCATCGGCGAATCTCCAAAAATTGCTCACGGCCATGATATAAAAGGCTTCTTCAGCTTGGAAAAATGAGTTTAATGGATGGATTGATGGCGACGGAGAAAAATGATTTCACAATCGAAGCTGAATCCTCTAGCTTAATTATTATTACTATTCTAATTATTCTTATTAGATTCTCATAGTTCAGAAGAAATCTAGAACCATATATCTGAGACAATCGATAAACATAGAAGTAAGATAGAAATTCTAAAATTTTTGTCTACTCAAAAACTATATAAAGATATAAGTAATCTTATAATCTATGGATCAATTAGTTGTTCTTCAGGAGATTTATGAGTCATTTTCCAAAGGAGCCGGCACCCTTCAAAAAATAGATGCAGGGTCGATAGAGGGAAGTTGCCCAAAACTAATGCGTCATCTGCTGGAGGATTCGAGGAAGGGCAGGATAGATAAGGATCTTTGCACGCAACTATTGAATTCACTCCAAGATGTCTATGAGATCAAGCGCCTGGGCGATATCTGTCGGAAGGCGAGACTACTTGGTCTTGCCATTAGGTCTTACAATAAAGCCCTCTCCTTAACAAGAGATGAAAGTGTACGCGCAGTTCTGCAGAGCAACTTGGGCCAGGCTTATGCCTGCCAGGGAGATCTGGCTCGAGCTGTCATTTATTATCAGAAAGCGGCTGACGGCTTTGAACGCGCAGACGACAGCAGCGGGCTGGCGCATGTCTTGGCGAACCTTGGTTCAGCCTATAGACGCGGCAAAAAATGGGATAAGGCTATAGAAAATTGCTATCGCAGTTTGAAGACCTTTGAGGAAAGAGGAGATGAACTGGGCATTGCTCAGATGATGGGCAGTCTTGGTAGGATTTTTGCAGAGATGGGTGAGAGAGAACTTGCACAGAGATATTTCGAAAAGAGCCTCAAAGACTTCCAGAGGCTCGGCGACAAGAAAAGCTCTGCCTGGGTCCTGGATAGACTAGGAAGAAATGCCTACGAGAGAGAAGATTGGGACAAGGCACTTGGCTGCTACAATAAGAGCCTGGGACTTTTTGAAGAGCTAGGGCATAACCTCGGTGCCGGAATTGTGCTCTACAATATGGGAAGGATGCATCTGCATCTGAATCAACCTGCTGCCGCCAGGGAGTGTCTGGAGAAGGCCGTCAATTTTGTGCCGAGAAGCGCGCAGCCAGTTTATCAAAATATTATCTCCGCCCTGGCGGCAACCTACAGTACCTTGGCCAGAGAATGCTTACATGTAAAGAGATTTGCCGCCAATGAGCCCAAAAACAGCCAAAGACAGTCAATATCCGAGGGCGCAGCATCAAAATACTATGCAAAGGCTTCGGATCGCTATCTAGAGTTGGACTCTATACAAAGTCGCGATCTGCCTAGCATAAAAGCGGCCGCCGGAATAACCAGATGCCGTTCTTACCTGGCAAAGCTCCAGGAAATAGTTCCTGAGGATCAATCTGGTTTTGATCAATCTGTTCTATATCAATCTGTTCTATATCAATCTGTTCTATATCAATCTGGTTTTGATCAATTTGTTGCCATTTTGGAGAGGGCATCAGAAGCACTCGATGCTGCCGCGGCCTATACAGAGGGCCCGAAGAAATCAAAGATGGAATGCCTGCAAAGTGCGCTCTCAGGCATGAAAGAGGTCTGGTCCATTGGTTCTATCGGGAGCGAGCCATTGGGAATCACCAAGGCTCTATCCAATGCCACGAAGTATATGCTCGGCGGAGCTTGCATTTCAAGCGAGGCCGTCAATTGCCTTTCAAACGCATTGCAGAACCTAGGAGCAAGCATTGAGGCAGAGAAAGCCAGGAGGAATCCAGCTGACAACCTGATAAAAGCAGTCAACGACCTGCGCGCTGCGAAACGACTGTTCGACTCACAAAATACGGCAGATGGAAACGATAGCGCTTCCAAGGCCAATGAGGCAGCCAATATCATTGAAGGATGGGAAAAGGCTCTGGCTGCTCGAAGCGAAACGAACTCCCAATCAAGCACCTCCGATTTTATGGACTTCAGACCGCATAGGAGTGCGCTCCTGCTTATCGGCTGGATTTTAGCAGATAGCACACTGCAAGAAGTGGATGACACTACTGCCTGCTATTCTTGGGATGAGGCCCTCAATCTGGTAGACGGCCCTCAAGATATCAAAGCGGCCAAGGGCATCGAAGTTGATCGATCAGACAAAGAGAATGAGCCGAACTCTATTATAAAGGCCTGCCGGCCTCTCCTTGTTCTTTGCAAAGATGGATCAAGCCCAAAAGAGGCTATTTTTAAGGATGCAAAAGTCGAGCTTTCGCTCTTCGGCACGGGCTATACGAGTGCCAACTGCTATCTTGTTGCAGCCAAAACACAAATGGCCTGTACTTCCTCGGCCCAGATCATGCTCCATTCTGATGAGCCAATGGTAAGAGTGATCCTCAGTCCTGAGATGCAGAAGACTAAAATTGAATCGAAAGATGGATCTTTCCGTATTATAACAGAACAGCGCGCTGAAGAAATTCAGGGAAACGAAGGAGGCAAATCTGTCCATCCTCCATCCCAAGAATCATTTGGCGGGTCGCACGTGTCTTCCTACCAGAAATTGATCGGTGAGGATCCCATCTGCCGATACAACGCCATAATGCTTTTAAAGATTCTATTGGCGGTCGCGGTCCTGCTCCTGGCCCTCGAGGTAGTGCTCTATTTGATATAGCATGATATTTGATATGGTGGATTTGAAATAGTATCAGGGCTATTAAAAAGATGAAAAAGAAGCAACTAGAGATATTGCTGGAGCGAATGGAGGGATTTCACAATCCGGTTCCCGAGCTGGAGCAATACGCTACCCCGGCCTGTGTCGCAGCAGAGATGCTCTACCTGGCGTACATGCACGGAGACCTGGGAGTGGTATGCGACCTGGGTTGCGGAACAGGCATGCTGGCTGTGGGAGCGGCTCTTCTGGGCGCGAAGGCCATCGGTGTGGAGGTTGACACTCAGGCCTTATCTGTGGCCAGGCGCAATGCAGATAAAATGGGCGTCGAAGTGGACTTCATCCAAGGCGATATCAACTCATTGGCATTGAAGGGAATAGAGACTGTAATCATGAATCCTCCCTTTGGTGCCCAGAGGGCAAGCCACGGAGATCGCGCCTTTCTCAGAAAGGCCGTCAAAACCGCAAGAGTGGTCTATTCTCTGCATAACCGGGGAAGCGAAGGTTTCATTAGAAGGTTTGTAGAACCATGTCAAATAGTGGAGATATATCTCATTCCCTTTCGCATGAAGAGATGCTTCGAATTTCACAGCAAAGAAGTCAAGACCTTTGAGGTTGAGCTTTATAGGATAGCGTGTCAGCAGCAAACGTAAAAGAATCTGCGCATCATTTAAAAATATTATTTGAGGAATAAACTATGGACGGCAGCTTTGTGCTCCCAGGAGACGTAGTGGGATCGGCCGAGGAATTCGTTACCGGCGATTGCACTTACGCCAAGGGAGGAATGATTTTCGCTTCAACGGCGGGCTTGGTCAAGATTGATCCCAAGACCAGAGCCGCTAATGTGATACCCAAGACCAATGCCCCACCCAGGCTCTGCCAGGGCGACATTGTTGTAGGAGAGGTAATCGACCTGAAGGATAGCCTGGTGATCATTTCTTTGGCCTTTAAGAAAGGATATGAGAACCGGCCTATTTCCGATGAGGAGGCCACCATTCACATCTCTAATGTGCGCAACTCCTATGTTAAGGACCTGCGCCATCTCTTCTCAGTCAGGGATATACTCAAGGCCAAGATTATCGATGAAAGACAAATGAGGCTTTCCACTGGAGACGAAGACCTGGGCGTAATCAAGGCCTATTGCAGCCGATGCATGATAGGGCTCATGCGCAAAGACGGCAAACTAGTTTGCCCCAACTGCTCCAATACCGAGAGTCGAAAGCTCAGCTCAGCATACGGACTGGGAGTGGTTTAGTGAACCTTAAAATAATCAAAAAGACCGACGAGGTGTTGATCATTGAATTCGAGGGGGAAGGGCATACTATCCTCAACTTGCTTCGAACCGAGCTTCTGGCCGATGAGCGTGTGCAGATAGCCGCTTACGACACCAAGTTTCCGATCATGGATAATCCGGTATTTCGTCTCAAGACCATAGGTGTTGATCCGGTAATAGTCCTTAGAGAAGCTACGAGTCGCATTATGAATCAGTGCGATGAGTTCAGCGGCCTGTATTCCCAAGCCGTCAGATGATTGAGATAGACGGCTCCCATGGAGAGGGCGGCGGCCAGATTCTAAGGACAGCAGTAGCGCTTTCGGCCGTAACCGGGCATCCGGTAAACATCAAGAAAATCCGGCAAGGCAGGCCTAGGCCTGGTTTAGCCCCTCAGCATGCAGAGGCGATTTTGGCTATGACCAAAATCTGTGGTGGCAGGATCCAGGGAGCGACGTCAGGCTCCTCGGAGATAACCTTCGAGCCCGGCGAGATTCGAGGCGGAAGCTACCGCGTGGACATTGGGACTGCGGGAAGCGTCACACTTCTCATGCAGTGCCTTCTTCCGGCAATGCTCAAGGCACAAAGCCCGGTTTCTCTGCAGGTGCAAGGCGGCACCGATGTGCAGTGGGCTCCTACTGTTGACTACTTCCAACATGTCTTTTTGCCCGCTTTGATGTGCTTTGGAGCCAAGGCCGACCTGGATATCAGGCAACGAGGGTACTATCCCAAAGGCCAGGGTTCCGTGCATCTGCAAATTGAGCCCTGCGACCTTCATCCGTGCCATCTGAAACCCCAATCTTCAGCTTTGCGGGGAATCTCTCACAGCTCTAATCTTCCTTCGCATGTGGCCCGGAGGCAAGCAGAATTTGCGTTTGAGATCTTGATGCAGGCAGGCTTTGAGGCTGAGATTGGCGTAGAATCGCTTTCTGCTCCCTCCACTGGAAGCGGCATATCCCTGTGGTCCGGCTGGAAAGGCACGAGCGCTATTGGAGAAAGAGGGCTTCCTGCGGAAAAAGTGGGAAAGAGGGCCGCGGAAGAACTCGTTTTAGAGTTATCGTCAGGCAAAGCGGTTGATATGCATTTGGCAGATCAGTTGATCCCTTACATTGCTTTGCTAGGAGGAAGCTACACGACAAGAGAGATCTCCAGGCACACAATGACCAATATCTGGACTGCGAAGCATTTTCTGAAGAGAGAAATTTATATTGAAAGAGATACCTTAAACATAAAAGCTGATTGATTTCGATTTCCATTATTTCAAGCGAATCGAATTGCCATTGATCGCGATACGGCCATCAAATAGCTATTTTAATTCATGATTTTCGATCTTCAAGTGCCCCCTCAAATTGATCGACCCTATAGGATTTCTATAAATCTTATGTATTTATCTATTTTATGTAATTATTTCTTTTGACACTGATCTGAAATGAGAATGAAATCAAGAATGAGAATGAGATTTAGTTCCTGCCGAAAAAGGGTTATTACTGCCTTCACAATGAAGTCAATAGCTGCAATGTTCATTAACTTTAGAAATTCTTTTTCGATCGAAACAGTTATAAACTTTAAAAAATATCTATTAAAGTATGAAGGACGACGCCGGATCCAATGAGAAAAGTGCAATCCCGACTCGTGAATCTTTGATTGAGCAGCATCCCAATCTGTATAATATTTTCCTGATCCTGGCATTGATCTCTCTCGTAGGCCTAGTTATATTTCTATTATCAGATGTCATATCTTTTGGACAAGATGCATCTCATAAAGGATTGCTCGAAGACATCCATTCTCAAAAGACGATAGCTTCAGAATTCATCTTGTTTACGAATCAAACCTACGATGTCCTTAAAAAGATCTCTCTTGGAGTCAAACCAGTCATCGGGCTGATCTATTCCGGCTCGTCAAGCCTTTCCGAAGAAAGGAGCGGAAAATCTCTTTCTGCTTCGAATGCTTCGGATAATTCCGGGGATCAGACAGCCATGAAGAATGCCATGAACGCTTCAAACTCTTCGCCAAACTCATCGCTATTATCACCCATCCCGGTCTCGGCCAATAGCAGCAGGAAGAAAGAATCTACAGGAAGCGGATATGTCATAATCGCAGGTTCAGGTGGAGACAGCTCCTCCAAAGATAGCTCCTCTAAAAGCAGACTCCATCACAGCAATTCGGGTTCAGCGTCCTCAAAGAAATCCAGTGAAGCTCCTTCCGTGATCAATAAATCACTGCAAGGCCAATCCAAGCTTGGCGGATCAACGCCAATCCAATCCCTGCTAAATTCGTCTCAGGTAGCAGGCGCACTCGATGACATGCAATTGAATCAATCCCTACGGAACAGGTCGCAGCAAAATGGATCAGAGACAAGCAATCTCTCAGCCGGAATATCGAATTCCGAGCAATCGCAGCCCAATGCCAATTCGAACCTTATCGGCGGCAAGATTTCGAAAACCGATCAAATAGGAAGCGAGGATATGATAAATGGCGTTTCAACCTTCAATATTAGCCGTGCCGATCTACCATCCGAATCATCTGCATCCGAGGGAGCTGCATCCTCTGGTGTCGCTTCAAATAATTCCTCGGCCGGTCATGTCGCTGCAGAAGGTATTCATGGTGATGAAACAGCTGCAAGTACCACATCGACTAATAACACTACCGCGTCATCGTCCAACGACCTTTTGCCAGGATTGCATGCTTTGAAATCAGATGCCCAAAATCTGTCAATCTCTGCCAATCAATCAATCTCTGCCAGAGACATTAGCATGCAAATGAATGCATCCAAGATCTCAATCACGCCGTCGGTACATTATAAAGGCGGAAATGCTGCCGATGTCAGCAAGGATGTGGGCGAGGGAAAATCCGCAGACCATTTTGTCGTCAAATCATTAAAATTTAAATCAAATAATTTGGACAAAGGAAGCAGCGACACTGCTAAGCCTCCTGAGAGGAAAAGCAAGAGCATCTCATCCGCTAGCAGTTCATCCAAGTCCAAGGATGGCAAAAAAGTGCAGCCAAATAAACGAAATAGAATCAATCAAGGGTCCAAGAGACCGATTCGTACTGATAGATCTAATACTAAGAATGATAGATGAGCATCATGATCCGGATCGCGGTCTTAAATTGGCACCTAACCGGTCGAAATGAGAAGCGGTTTGGAATCTCTATATGATTTGAAGATATGCCGCAATTTCTTCTCTGCGGAAAAGCAGGCGATCGAAAATCCTCGAACGTGCCTTCATCCTGGGGCACCTATATAAAATAAAATTGCACGCTATCAACGCCCTTCTTCGTCAAGCTCATGGGGGCGTTTTATCACGGACCGAGAAGCTTCGAAGGATATCTCAATTAAGGTGATTTCGCGGAAGAAGAAAAGTCCAAGAAAGTGGATGATGGCAGTTCTGGCCAGACCCTGCCTTTTCGATTAACAGCCGTACCAGTAGTTGTATGGGTAATAACACCATGAGTAGCGATAATAGGAGCTCGGATACGCGTAATACGTTGGATAATACCAGGAGTAGCTATTGTAGTAAGGGTATGGGTAATATGTTGGGTAATACGTTGGATAATACGAAGAGTAGCTATAGTAATTAGGGTAGGTGTAATACGATCCGCCATAGTAGTTTGCTTTGCCTCCATGGTGTGGCTGGCCTCCACCATGCGGATTTGCGGATGCTACTGCTACAAGCATTCCCAATATCAATACGGTTAAAATTAGTGTTGTTGCTTTGATTTAGATACCTCCGAGCACTATATTCTTTCAGCTTGATATTAGAAGATGAGGTTTATGTAAATATCATATGAACCTAATCGCTATCTGAGGAAGTTGCTGGAAATTTTAAATTTGGAAAAAAAAGGATTAAATTACCGAAGGTGATTGAACAATCATGACCGAAATACGAAGCGTCCCACTACAGTCTTCGCATGATCGCATCATATGGGTGCTTACCGGGAATAGCGGGAAGATGGGACGAAGCAGATTGAGGAGATTCGCGGGAATGAGATATGCTCTCTTTAATACTGCTTCGGCTTAAATCCCTGAGTCATCTCGTTTGGTGGATGTAAAATGACCCGAATATAATCTCCCTTTCATGACACGATTGGATTATTCAGCATCCATATGCGTCAATCTAGATCAGCGCTCTTTATCGACAACCGTGAATTCATCGATGTCGATGATCTGATTCTTTTTGCCGCGAGGGTCATGGTCGCCTTGGCCATTCTCTGAACCAATCAAAGTCAGCAGCAGAGCCCCAATAATTGGTATAGGCGACAGTTGAGAAATTCCGCTTCTCTTCATATATCTTAGCAGCACTAAAGTCAATGCCCCTTTCACCAAAGACAGAAGATATTTCTGTCTGACCTTGCCGCTATCCTTTTTGATCAGATTCCATAGAATTGCAACGAATGCGCCCTTTGTCGCGACGGTCAATGGTAGCAAAAGCCAATTCAGAGATCCAATCCTCGCAACCTCCAGGAAACCTCTTATCATCCTAATAAGAAGAAAAGCTCCCATTGAGGCTTTCATCAATCTCTTTATCATAACCATTTAGTTTGTATTACTTCTTCCCTTGATATAGCATTACCTGTTAAAGGTTTGAAATGAAACGTCTAAGATGATCATAAGTCGCGAGGTCCTCAATTGAATGCGGATACTTTTCATTCTTCTATCCAAAATCTCTCCGGCCAGAGCATTCTCTCCTCGCTTCGCAGCCGTATCATCTCATCCACCTCAGGAATAGTGATAGCGAACACTTCAGACAAGATCTCCTTGGCTGCTTGAAGCTCGAGCATTGAGCGATCTTTGTTGTGAAGCTTTGCAGGGATCGACGGTTCAACAGGGCGTTTCTTGGACCTTCCCAGGCGATCTAAGACTCCTGCCATGTCATCTTTTTACTGCATGCAAGAATAAGAACTTTCGCGTAGGAAGAATAGCTATGAAACAATAATTCGCTAAATCAAAGTACATACAACGATGAATCAGGAGTTTATGTCTGCCAGAAAGAAAAGATGCCAGACAAAATTAGGGGGTAACCTATGGGCTGTTCCACACTGGAAAATGGACTTGACGGGATTCGAACCCGTGGCCTCCGCCTTGCGAAGGCGGCGATCTACCACTGATCTACAAGCCCTGAAACAAGGGAACTAAAATGTCAGAGGTTTTAGAGGAGGCCTACCTCTTCTACCTCTACGGACTCTACGCCTGGGATCTTGGAAAAAGCGCTTTCAATTTCCTCTGGGCTATGGCCACCCTTATCATTCATTATGGTGACAACTATGATGGCCTTTAGACCAAAGGCTATGGGCATCTCCTCCATGGCGTGCAGCCTGGCAAATCCGGGCACCGCTTTTTTAATTTCTTCCATTACTTTGTTAAGGTCGACTTCCATGCTCTCGGGCATGATCTTCATTCTTACTGCTGCATCTCCCATACCGGTACCTCAAGGCCCTGAGAAGCCACAGGCTTTGCATGTATAGACGTTGCTCTGCTTCTTACATCGGTTGCATCTGGCAATCACGGTTCCGCAGCTTGGGCATGGGAATCTGGTCCCGCCCACGCCGGTCAGCGTAATGCCACATGATATGCATCTCTCTGGAATTTCCTCTTTCATGTTATCTCCCTCTGCTTTGATGTATTTCCCTGTATAAACCTTCCCATGGATGTATTCTCATGACAGCAAGGTTTTCGTCCCTTTCCATGCCGTCGTTCCCTCATCCGTAGTGTTAGGCAGATCTTGTTGGATCTCCTCTTCTCTTATCTTCGATCTCTTATCTCCGATCTCTTGTCTTCGCTCTTATAATCGTCCCACCTTTTCCATTTCTGATAGCATATATGAATCGATTAGTATCGGTTCCATTTAGAACCCAGGCGCTTGTTCCTTTTGAGCAGGCCTGGAGAATTTGAAGCGATCCCTGATCCATGCAGCTTTTCTTACCTATCAGTTCACCAGGAGATATTTCTTCTATTACTTTTCCATTAATGATCACGCCATCCACATCAGTGGCTTTTATCATTTGAGCATCAAGGCGCAGGGCTGCCAGTGCCGCTACGGCGTCTGAGGTGAAGTCCCAATTGTGCCCAAGTCCGCCATCATCTTTAAGAAGGGCCTGATAAGGCAAGAGAACCTCAACGCCATTATCCTTTGGCCTTACGATCTCTGCAGTAAACTTCGCTCCGGTACCATCAGCAAGAAAATAGGCATACTGTTCCATGGCCAGGATTGCCATCCAATGCGCGGCCTCCTGCGAAATCTCATGCCTGGAAAATAGATCCCTTAGAAGGTCCGCCATTGGCCCACCGCCCGGCACCGCCAGGAAACTATATCCTTCCTTATCGAGGGAGGCGAGAGCGCGAATCAGATCCCTGGCGCAATTCAGCAAGCTGCCTCCAACTTTGAGAACATAAAAGGGCATGAAAAAGGATAGTCTAACCTTGTATTTTGGCTCTTCGCTGTTTAGTGTGGGTAAAGATATTCCTGAGCGCTCTTAGACTTCAATCGCTTTATGCATTAGTGTCTCTGCAATAAATACTTACGGGATGACCACCGAGGCACAGAGGCACAGAGAAAAAAAAATATTAGTAAATTAAGATAATAATATTAAAATCTATTTATGCCCTACTAAAAAGTATTTATCATGGATAGGGATTGACTTGTGGGACAGGAACACGCCAGCCTAGCGGACACGGCGGCTACTTCCATTTGAGTTTATCATGGATAGGGATTGACTTGTGGGACAGGAACAGGGCCAGCCAAATTGCAGAAAATACGGCACACTACCTGCTGGAGCAGATTCTGCCTGGAATAAGGGAGGGATGGTATTTCCATGAAAAACAAAAAAAGCAAATGCATTGCAATATTTTTCTTATTATTGCCTTTGATATCGCTGCCGCCAGTTCTCGCGCAGGCAGCCGAATCAAGCTCGAAATGGGATCAGCCTTTCGATCAGCCGATGTACTTGCTGCACACCAATGGAGGCAAATATTACGACAGTGATTGGAAAGATTCCGGAACTATAACTGATGAACGATGGATATTGTATCCCAGCAATAATGGGTTCATAGATATGCCAAGTGGATCCGGGGGCTTAATCGTCAGATACAGCATTGATAAACAGATGGGACCTTATGACACCCCCAGGAAGGTCTGCTCTGTGGCAGCTGGAAAGTATCCATACATCATCCAAGGGAACAATTTCGTCTTACTCAACTGCAAAGATATGCCGGCACAACCTGAAAAGCCTAACCAGCCCGATTCAGGTGTGGGCTCCACAGGGGATCTGGCTGTGCAAACCACAGCAGGCACGACTGAGATCAAAAAACCTGGAAGTAAAATGACATTATCTCCCGAAGACAAGATCAAATTAGGGGCCAATTGCAAGGAATTCGTTCTGCTTGTTAGAGGCAGTATGGGCAATGATCAGAATTTTGTCGGTGCTATTTTACGCTTAATGTTTATTAGGTCGGGGTGGTTAATGGTTCTGCCGGATCATGCTCTCTTTGATTTGATGAGCTGCGTTTATACTTGCGCCAGACTTTACGATGAGAATCAGGGGCGACTGGCAAAATCGGCCTCTGATATCACCCTTCTCCTGGGGTCTTCGATAGATCAATCCGACTCGCCAGCTCAGATTGAACTGGGACTGGAGTCAGGGCCTTTCCTTGCTGAAGTGGTCAACGACAAGGTCTCTTTAATCCTTAAGACGGATACCGCAACCGTCACCTCATCTGGAAAGAACACCTTCGGCGTGGCGTATGTCCCCTCGATCGGCACTACTTTTGTGGCTGCTTATCAGGGATCTGTCAGCATCCAGCCCACGAACAGCAATCTGGCACCCTTTACCCTTGATGCCGGTCAGATAGTAGATGTAAGCTCAGAGGAAATAGGGCCCGTAACGCCCCTGAGCCAGGTTTCAGGAGGGACAGAGGGTTCCACTCATGTCAGTCCCAACGGACGGGACATCTACGGCCCAGCTGGAGGAGCAGGTAAC
>Ga0209254_10002609_pt1 | contig 16408 bp, 12 predicted proteins | sample FrelakmetDIP11DI_FD_187148 | JGI IMG/M metagenome (GOLD analysis project Ga0209254, IMG submission 187148) | Freshwater lake sediment microbial communities from the University of Notre Dame, USA, for methane emissions studies - DIP11 DI (SPAdes)... | ecosystem: Environmental > Aquatic >... | reverse complement strand
GGAGCCGAATTCCTGGAGGTGCTCCGATGAACACCCCTATACTGGACATTGCTCTGGCGCTGCCGCCTACTGCGTCGACGCAGGCGGCAGCCGGTCGCCATGCCTGGCGCCCTCCTGGCTGGACTGGCTTTCCGCTCACCGAGGCTCGATGACAGTGGCATGGGGCATGGATCATCGGGCCATCGAAGCAGGCCTCGGTCCGGCGTTTGTCCTCACTATCGGCATCTTCTTGTTCGTCCTGCTCGCCATTAGCCGGTGCTGGATGCACGAGACGGCTGCCGCGCTCGCCGGCGTGGTGGCTCTGTGGCTGATCACCTACATCGGCGGCACCTTCGTCCCTGCCCTGCATCTCCTCGACTTTGGCGAGGCCATGGCGTCCGTCGACTGGAACGTCATCTTTCTCATCTTCGGCATGATGATCTTTATGGCCATGTTCGGCGAGACCGGCGCCTTGCGCTGGCTGGCCTTGGGCGCCTTTCGCATGGCGCGTGGCAACGCCTGGCTGTTGGGCCTGATCCTGGTGCTTCTGGCCGGTCTCACGTCGGCTTTTCTCAACAACGTCACGGCCATCTTGCTCCTGGTGCCGCTGACCGTCCAGATTGCCCAAACAGTGGGCGTCCATCCGTTTGTCTACGTCATCCCCGAGGTACTGGCCGCCAACATCGGCGGCGCGGCGACCCTGATCGGCGACCCGCCCAGCACCATCGTCGGCTCGCACCTGGGCCTTGGCTTTTTCGAGTACATGGCCGAGATGGCGCCGGTGGCGGCCGTGTGCCTGGTCATCCTGGTCGGGCTGGCCGGCTGGCTTTACCGGCACGAACTGTCGGATGCCAGGCAGCAGATCTCGCCGGGGCTAGTGGCCCAACTGGAGGCCGGCGCTCACGTTACCGACCGGCCGCTGCTGCGCAAAACCATCCTCGTCGGCATGGTGACGATCCTCATGTTCTTGATTGGGCCTGTGTTCGCCCTGCCGCTCGGCGTCATTGCCCTGGCCGGGGCGACCTGTCTGATGATATGGGTACGGCCCAATATGCAGCGGATGATGCGCGAAGTGGACTGGACGACCTTGTTCTTCTTCATCGGGATCTTTATCCTGGTCGGTGGCCTGCAACAGACAGGGGTTTTGCGCCGGGTGGGCGAGTCGGTCGTCAAGCTGGCCGGGCACAACCGGGTGATGGCCACCGTCCTGATGGTCTGGGTGTCGGGTGCTACGTCGAGCGCCATCGACAACATTCCCTACACCATTGCCGCATTGCCCGTGGCCGACGCCCTCAGCGCAGCCGTTCCGGGCGCCGGGGCCGACCGGATATTTCACTGGGCGCTGATCCTGGGCACCGACCTGGGAGCCAATGCCACCTACATCGGCGGCGCGGCGAACATCGTGGCCGTCGGGTTGCTGGCCCAGGCCGGCTATCGCGTCGGCTTTGGCCGTTTCGTGCGCGATGGGGCGCTGGTCACCGTCATTACCCTGGCGGTAGCTACGATCTGGCTGTTGATCCGATACTAGATCTGGTGCATAATCGTGCGTTGCATTGACCGGCGAGAAAGATGCCGGTTGGTCAAAGATTGGAGGTGAAGGTGGAACTACTGCTTCCGTTTACCCTGACCCTGGCTATCGTCATCGTCGCCGCCAAGGCCTCGGGGTACGTCAGTGTCCGGCTCAAGCAACCTGCCGTCCTGGGAGAGCTGCTGATCGGACTGATTCTCGGCCCCACGGTGCTCGACATACTGCACTGGCCGCTGCTTGGCGCCGGGCACCTGGAAGAGACGATCCATCAGCTTGCCCACCTCGGCGTGCTGTTCCTCATGTTCATCGCCGGCCTGGAGGTGGACCTGGACACTATGTTCCAGACCGGGCGACCGGCGGTGCTCGCCGGTTTGCTGGGTGTCGTCACGCCGGTGCTGTTGGGCGCGCTGGTGATGCTGCCTTTTGGCTTTGGCCTTCAGGAGAGTCTGGCCGTCGGCCTGGTCCTGGCTGCCACGAGCGTCAGCATTTCGGCCCAGACCCTCATCGAGCTGGGGGTACTGCGCAGCCGCGTGGGTATGGCCCTGCTGGGCGCCGCCGTAGTCGACGACATTCTGGCTATCCTGCTCCTGTCCCTATTCATGGCACTTGCCACAGGGACTGGAGGCGGCATAGGGGCTATCGCTTGGGTTCTGGTCAGAATGGCGGCGTTTCTGGGGCTGGCAACGGCTCTGGGGATGCTGCTCATCCCCCGCCTGGCCAATCTGGTCAGAAGGCTGCCGATCAGCGAGGGAACGATGGCCCTGGCCCTGGTGGTCACGCTGCTCTATGCCTGGACTGCCGAGGCCTGGGGGGGCGTCGCCGGGATCACCGGCGCGTTCCTTGCCGGCCTCATTTTCGCTCGTACCCCGGTACGGCGGGCCATCGAAGAGGGCATGCACACCCTGGCCTACTCCTGGCTGGTGCCGATCTTTTTTGTCAGCATCGGCCTGAGCGTGGATGCCAGGGGCCTGAGCTGGAACGACGTCATTCTTGCCCTGGCCATCATCGCCGTGGCCATCGTCTCCAAGATATTGGGGGCCGGCCTGGGCGCCCGGTGGGGTGGGTTTCCCAATCGACAGGCACTACAGCTCGGGGCGGGCATGGTGTCGCGCGGGGAAGTGGGGCTAATCGTGGCAACGGCCGAAGTTGACGCCGGCCTGCTTAATGACCAGATCTTTACCAGCGTGGTACTCATGGTCCTGGCCACCACTCTGGTGGCGCCCGTCCTGCTGCGCGCTCTGTACTCTGAAGCGGATCGGCACCCTCAACCGGCGCCAGATCGAACGGCTGAATTCGGAAAGGAGGAATGAAATGCACCTGGTTGTGGTGGTCGTGGATTGCGTGGAGCTCTGTTCTCCACTGCTGGAAGCCTGGGAGAAGGCGGGCGCGGTGGGGATCACCATCCTGGAAAGCATGGGCGTGCGCCGCCTGCAGACAATGATGCGTGATGACCTGCCTCTAATGCCTTCTCTGCGTGACCTCGTAACCAATGAGGAGCTTTATCACCGTACGTTGTTCACCGTGGTGCCAGATGAAGTGACCGTCGATCGGATTGTTGAGGCGACGGAAGCGGTGTTGGGTGACCTGTCCCTCCCCAACTCCGGGTTCCTATTCGTCGTGCCGGTGAGCCGGGCGTTGGGCCTGCGAAAGCAGGAGCGGCCGAGGCGGTGACCGCCGCTGCTGACAATCTGGCTACTCTGTCCCGGCGGAATCGAGGCCGTCGCGCAGAGATTCCCAAGCGTTTTGTCTCGACTGCCTGACTTTTATCCAAGGAGGTGGATATGTCAGCGAGAAAAAAGAAGACTGTGGTGGCGGGTGCGCTGGGCGAATGCGTCCACGTGGCCGGAGTGCTGAGCTTTCTCCGGCTGGCACAGGCAGCCGGTTGGAGGACCGTTTTCCTCGGCCCGGCCGCGCCCATCGAGCAGTTCGTCAGGGCAGCCGACCGCGAAGGGGCGGATCTGGTGGGCGTGTCCTACCGGCTGACGCCCGAAACGGGCGAACGGCTGCTGGGCGAGTTCGCCGAGGCGGCCGACCATCTGCACGCCGCCGGCACCCGCTTTGCCTTTGGCGGCACTCCGCCTGTCGCAGAACGGGCGCGAGCGATCGGCTTCTTTGAGCGCTGCTTCGACGGCAGCGAGCCGGTCGAAGCGGTGCTGGCTTACCTGAAAGGCCAGGATCACGCCGTCTCGACCGGGGCGGATTATCCCCAGACGACCGTGGAGCGGATCGCCTGGAAGGCGCCATTTCCTCTCATCCGCCACCACTTTGGCCTGCCGACCGTGGAGGCAACCCGCCAGGGGATCGAGCAGATCGCCGAGGCGCGCGTCTTGGACGTCGTCTCGCTGGGAATCGACCAGGATGCCCAGGCCAACTTTTTCCACCCCGAACGGCAGGACCCGCGCCGCACCGGGGCAGGCGGCGTGCCGGTGCGCAGCGCCGACGACTATCGAGCGCTGTACGCGGCCAGCCGGCGCGGCAACTATCCGCTTATGCGCACCTATTCGGGCACCGACGACTTGCTCCGGCTGGCCGAGATGTACGTGGAGACGATCAACATCGCCTGGTGCGCAATCCCGCTGTTCTGGTTCAACCAGATGGACGGGCGCGGTCCATGGGACCTGGAAGGCTCGATCCGCGAGCATCAGAGGGTCATGTCCTGGTATGGGGAGCACAACATCCCGGTGGAGCTGAACGAAGCGCACCACTGGGGCATGCGCGATGCGCCCGACGTGCTCTTTTGCGTCTCGTCCTACCTGTCAGCCCACAATGCCCGCGCGTTCGGCGTACAGGATTACATCGCCCCGCTCATGTTCAACAGCCCACCGGGTCTGTCGGATGCAATGGACCTGGCCAAGATGCTGGCCTGCCTGGACCTGATCGCACCGTTAGCCCAACCCGATTTCCGCATCTGGCGACAGACACGCACCGGCCTGCTCAGCTACCCGCTCGATCTCGATGCCGCGCGTGCCCACCTGGCCGCCAGCGTCTACGTGCAAATGGCCCTCCGCCCCCACATCGTTCACGTCGTGGGTCACACCGAAGCACACCATGCTGCCATGGCCGGCGATGTGATCGAGGCCTGCAAGCTGGCCCGGCGGGCGGTCGAAAACGCGTTGCGCGGCGCGCCCGACCTGACAGCCGACCCGGCTGTGCAGCAGCGCCGCGCCGAGCTGGTGGACGAGGCCCGGGTGACCCTGGCTGCCATTCACGCCTTGGCCGATCCGGGTGTGCCCGACCCACTGACCGACCCGGCTACCCTGGCGCGGGCCGTCACCAGTGGGCTGTTGGACGCACCCCACCTGCGTAACAACCCCTTTGCGCGGGGCCAGATCGTCACCCGGATAGATGACCGCGGCGCCTGCGTGGCAGTGGACCCGGCCGCCGGTCAGGCCTTGACCGAGATGGAGCGGATCGCCCGCCTCGGGAACTCTAATAAGGAGATAGAATGGACAACAAAACCCACTACACTGTAATCGGGGCAGGCCACGGCGGCAAGGCGATGGCCGCCCATCTGGCCTTGATGGGGCTCGACGTGACGTTGTACAACCGGACGGCAGCCAACGTGGAGCTGATCAGGCTGAGAAAGGGGATCGATCTGGAAAGTTACGACGGGGGACCGCACGGTTTTGGCCGGCTGGCAATGGTCACGTCGGACATGAGCGAGGCGTTGGCCCGGGCAGACGTCGCCATGGTGGTGGTGCCGTCATCGGCTCACGCCGACGTCGCCCGCACCGCGGCGCCACACCTGCGGGACGGGCAGATCGTGCTCCTGCACCCGGGCCGCACATTGGGCACCATCGAGTTCGCGCACGTGCTGCGCCAAAACGGCTGCCAGGCCGACGTTACCGTGGCCGAGGCCGAGACGTTCATCTATGCCAGCCGTTCCGATGGACCGGCCCAGGCCCACATCTTTCGCATCAAAGAGGCAGTGCCCCTGGCGGCGCTGCCTGCCACGCGCACCCAGCAGGTGCTCGATGCCATCTGCCCGATCTATCCCCAGTTCATCGACGGCGGCAATGTCCTTCAGACCGGGCTGAACAACATGGGGGCCATCTTCCACCCGGCCCTCACCCTGCTGAACGCTGCTCGCATCGAGTGCGTCGGCGGCGAGTTCCAGTTCTACATCGAAGGGGTGACGCCCTCGGTTGCCCGGGTGCTGGAGGTGCTGGACCGCGAGCGGGTGACGGTGGCGGCGTCGTTGGGCATCCGCGGCCGGACGGCCATGGAATGGCTCAAGATGGCGTACGATGCCACCGGAGAGGACCTGTACGAGGCGATCCACAACCAGGTCGGCTACTATGGCATCATGGCGCCGCGCAGCCTGAACCATCGCTATATCACCGAGGATATCCCCATGAGCCTGGTACCGATCGCCGCCCTGGGACAAAGGTATGGCGTCTCGGTGCGTGGGATAGACAGCATCATCCGCCTGGCCTGCATCATCCACCGGACCGACTACTGGCGGCGCGGGCGAACCCTGGACAAGCTGGGCATCGACCAGATGAGCGTGACCGAGCTGATGCAGTATGCCATCGAGGGAGTGGGCTTGGAGCCCTAACCATGAGACGGGCAAGCGCAACTGGTTCATATCCCGCCGCTGCCGTCATTGGGAGTCAGGGATCGTTTGACAGCAAAACCGCCCTGTGCTACAATTCCGATGAGGAAATCGGCCCTTTGTAACAGACAACCCGATCTCAGGGGAGGTGAAGCCCATGTCTTCAAAAGCTCGCGGTCCACTGATCCCAATTACAGGGCTGTTGCTCGCCGCATTTCTGGTCGTCCTCTCCGCTCGACTGGCCTGGACGGCTCCCCCCGCCCAATCGGCCGCAGACGGCGAGGCGATCTTTCAAGGCCAATGTGCCGGCTGCCACTCGATCGGAGGCGGGCGATTGGTCGGTCCCGATCTGAAGGGCGTAACAGCACAGCGCGATCGGGACTGGCTGGCCCGCTTTATCGCCGAGCCGGACAAGGTGCTGGCCGAGGGCGACCCCATCGCCGCCGCCCTGCTCCAGGAGTCCAACAACCTGCAAATGCCCAACCTGGGCCTTTCCCAGGATCAGGTGGCGGCCGTCATCGCCTATCTGGGGGCCCCTGGAGGGGCAACCGCCCCGGCCGCGGCCCCAGGCCTCGCCGCCGGAGATCCGGACAGAGGCGAGGCCCTGTTTATGGGTAATCTCGACCTACAGCGTGACGGCCCGCCGTGCATGGGCTGCCACAACATTGACAGCGCCGGCGCCCTGGGCGGCGGGACCATGGGGCCTGACCTGACCCAGGCGTTCGCCAAGTATGGCGACGCCGGCCTGGCTTCGGCCCTGGCCAACATCCCCTTCCCGACCATGAAACCGATCTATACCGACCACCCGCTGACGCCGGAAGAACAGGCCGACCTGCGGGCCTACATTCAGGCTGCGGCAGACCAGCCGCAGGCGGACAAGGAGCTGCTGATTGTGGCGATGAGCCTGGCCGGTTTTGTCGCAGTGATGGTCGGCATCGGCATTGTCTGGCGGCGCCGGTTGCGGGGCGTCCGCCGTCCGCTGGCGGACCGGGCGCGAACCGGACGCTGAGGGCTGTGAGAACCGCCGTGAGGAGGACAACGTGAGCTGGATCCAAGACATTGCCAACCCAAAAGCACGGCAGTGGGAAGAGTTCTACCGCAACCGCTGGCAGCACGACCGCGTGGTGCGCAGCACCCACGGCGTCAACTGCACCGGCGGCTGCTCCTGGATGGTGTACGTCAAAGACGGCATCGTCACCTGGGAGATGCAGGCCACCGATTATCCCGCCCTCAAAGCCGGACTGCCGCCCTACGAGCCGCGGGGCTGCCAGCGCGGCATCTCCTTCTCCTGGTACCTGTACTCGCCCATCCGGGTCAAGTACCCCTACCTGCGCGGCGCGCTGATGGACCTGTGGCGAGAGGCTCGTGGCCGGCACGCCGACCCGGTCGACGCCTGGGCGGCCATCGTGGAGGACGAGGCGCACCGCCGGTCCTACCAACAGGCGCGGGGCAAGGGCGGATTTCGCCGCTCCACCTGGGATGAGGTGCTGGAGATCGTCGCTGCCTCGACCGTCTACACGGTCAAGAAGCACGGGCCCGACCGGGTCGTCGGCTTTTCGCCCATCCCGGCCATGTCCCAGCTCAGCTACGCAGCCGGCAGCCGTTTTCTGCAACTGCTGGGCGGCGTCTGCCTCAGCTTCTACGACTGGTACAGCGACCTGCCGCCCGCCTCGCCCGAGGTGTGGGGCGAGCAGACCGACGTGGCCGAGAGCGCCGACTGGTACAACGCCAAGTATATCGCGTCGGTGGGCTCTAACATGAGCATGACCCGCACCCCAGACGTCCACTTTGCCGCCGAGGTGCGCCACGCCGGGGCCAAGCTGGTCGTCTTTTCGCCCGATTTCAGCCAGGTGGCCAAGTACGCCGACTGGTGGGTTCCGCTCCACGCCGGGCAGGACGGCGCCTTCTGGATGGCGGTGAACCACGTCATCCTGAAAGAGTTCCACCACGAGCAGGCACAGCCCTACTTCCTGGATTATGTGAAGCGCTACACCGATGCCCCCTTCCTGGTGGTCCTGGACAGGACGGGGGAGACGTACGTGCCGGGCCGCATGCTGCGTGCCGGACAGGTCAGCCGCACCCGTGACGTGGAGCACGCCGGCTGTAAGTTCCTGGTCTGGGATCGGGCCGGCGGCCAGCCGCGCATGCCCCAGGGCAGCCTGGGCTTCCGCTGGCAGAAGCAGAAGGGACAGTGGAACCTGGAGCTGAAGGACGGCCTGGATGGGGCCGAGATCGACCCACGGCTGACGTTCCTCGACGACCACGAGGAGATCCTACCCGTCGCCTTTGCCGAGTTCGGCGAAGGCAAAGCCTTTCAGCGGAGCGTGCCGGTGCACTATGTCGAGACGGCCGAAGGCCGGCTTCCCGTGGCCACCATCTACGACCTGTTGATGGCACAGTTCGGCGTGGGGCGCGGCCTGGCCGGCGATTTCCCCGCAGATTACGAGGACGCGGACCTGCCCTACACACCTGCCTGGCAGGAGCGCTACACCGGAGTGGACCGCCAGACGGTGATCCAGTTCGCCCGCGAGTGGGGCTTGACCGCGGCCAAAACCGAAGGCCAGTGCACGATCATCATCGGCGCCGGCGTCAACCACTGGTACCACAACAACCTGATCTACCGCGCCGGCATCACGACCCTGATGCTCACCGGCTGCGTGGGGCGCAACGGCGGCGGCCTGAACCACTATGTGGGCCAGGAAAAGGTCGCCCCCTTTTCGTCGTGGTCGACGCTGGCCTTTGCCCTGGACTGGCTGAAACCACCCCGTCTGCAAAACACGCCCTCCTTCCACTATGTGCACAGCGACCAATGGCGCTACGAGCGCCGCTACACGGAGCACCAACCCGTGCCCCACCCGACAGGTGACCGCGCCAGGGCGCTGACCCAGCAGCACGCCATGGATACGCAGGTCCAGGCGGTGCGCATGGGCTGGCTGCCTTTCTATCCGCAGTTCGACCGCAGCTCTCTCGAGCTGGTGCGGCAGGCGGAGCAGGCCGGGGCCAAGACCGAGCCGGAGATCCGGCAGTGGGTCGTCGATCAATTGAAGGCGGACAAGCTGCGCTTTGCCGTGCAAGACCCCGACGCGCCGCAAAATTGGCCCCGGCTGTGGTTCATCTGGCGGGGAAACGCCCTCAACGCCAGCGCCAAGGGGCAAGAGTATTTCTTCAAGCACTACCTGGGGACCCACACCCACACGATCGCCGACGAAATCGCCGGCGACGCGGTGGGCGAAGCCGTCTGGCACGAGTCGGGTCCTCGCGGCAAGCTGGACCTGGTGGTCGACGTCAACTTTCGGATGGACACCACGGCGCTCTACTCCGACGTCATCCTGCCCACCGCCACATGGTACGAGAAGGATGACCTGAACAGCACCGACATGCACTCGTTCATCCACCCCCTGTCGGCAGCCGTGCCCCCCTGTTGGGAGTCCAAGAGCGACTGGGAGATATTCAAGGCGGTGGCCCACAAAGTGAGCGAGCTTGCCCAGGTGCACCTCCCCGAGCCGGTGCGGGACCTGGTGGCGGTGCCCCTGCAACACGACACCCCGGCCGAGATGGCGCAGCCAACGGTGAAGGACTGGGCCAAGGGTGAGTGCGAGCCGGTGCCCGGGGTGACCATGCCCAATCTGGTCGTGACAGAGCGGGATTACGCCAACCTGTACCGGCGGTTCATCTCCTTCGGGCCGGCGGCGCAGCGGGAGGGCATCGGCGCTCACGGCATCCGCTGGTCGATCGAGGACCTGTACCAGGACCTGCTCGACGACGGCCCGACGGTGGCCTGGGGCGGCCGGCAGTATCCCTCGCTGGACGATGCGCGGGATGCCGCCGAGGTGATCCTCTACCTGGCGCCCGAGACCAACGGCCAGGTCGCCTACCGGGCCTACAAGGCCGAGGAGGAAAAGACAGGCAGGTCCTTGACCGACCTGGCAGAGCCGACGCGGGGCACGCGCTATACCTTCCAGGACCTGCTCAGCCAACCCCGCCGGCTGCTCAACAGCCCGATCTGGACGGGCATCGTCAGCGATGGCCGCGCCTACGCAGCCTACTGCCTCAACGTGGAGCGCCTGGTGCCGTGGCGAACCCTCACCGGCCGGCAGCACTTTTACCTGGATCACGAGGGCTATCTCGCCTTTGGCGAGAATCTGCCCACCTACAAGCCGCGGCCCGATCCTCACGCCTTTGGCGACCTGGACAAGAGCCGGCCTGAGGGCAACACCATCATGCTCAACTTTCTGACGCCTCACGCCAAGTGGCACATCCACTCCAACTATTTCGACAACGACCGGATGCTTACTCTGTCGCGGGGCATCGAGCCGCTGTGGATGAACGACCGGGACGCCGAGGAGATCGGCGTGGTGGACAATGATTGGGTAGAGGCGTACAACGACCACGGCGTGACCGTGACGCGGGCCGTGGTCAGCGCCCGCATCCCGCGCGGGCTGTGCATCCTCTACCACTCGCCGGAGCGGACCATCGGCGTGCCCAAGTCGCCGCAGCGCGGCAACCGGCGGGCCGGCGGCCATAACAGCCCGACGCGCGCCCGGCTGAAGCCGCTGCTGATGATGGGCGGTTATGGCCAGTTCACTTACGGCTTTAACTACTGGGGGCCGACGGGGATCAACCGCGACACCTTTGTGCTGGTGCGCAAGCTGCCCGGCGCACCACAGTATTAGAGGTGACACGATGAACGTACGCTCGCAAATATCAACGGTCTTTCACCTGGACAAATGCATCGGCTGCCACACCTGCAGCGTCGCTTGCAAGAACATCTGGACCGACCGCAAAGGCGCCGAGTATATGTGGTGGAACAACGTGGAGACCAGGCCGGGCACCGGCTATCCCACCCTGTGGGAAGACCAGGAAAAGTACAAGGGTGGCTGGGAGGTGGGGCCGACTGCCCTATCGCGTAGGCTGCCTGCCAAGCTACAGCCTCGACTGCGGCTCAAGCTTCAGAACCGGCTGACGGCGCTGGGCAATGTCTTTTACAACCCCTCCCTGCCCACCATGGACGACTATTACGAGCCGTGGACCTACCGCTACCAGGACCTGTTCACCGCCCCTCCGGGCGATGACCAGCCCACGGCGCGGCCCATCTCGCTGATCGACGGCAGGCCAATGGAGATCGAGGCCGGCCCCAATTGGGACGACGACCTGGGCGGCTCGCCGGTCTATGCCGCCAGGGACCCGATCCTGGCCAGCCTCAGCGAGGCGGAGCGGCAGCAGCTCTTTGAGATCGAGCGGCTGGTGCATTTCTACGTGCCGCGCATCTGCAACCACTGCCTGAACGCTGCCTGCCTGGCGGCCTGCCCCGCCGGCGCCATCTACAAGCGCGGCGAGGACGGCATCGTGCTGGTGAGCCAGGACAAATGCCGGGCCTGGCGGATGTGCGTCTCGGGCTGCCCGTACAAGAAGGTGTACTACAACTGGTCCACGGGCAAGTCGGAAAAGTGCATCCTGTGCTATCCACGCCAGGAGACCGGCCAGGCGCCGGCCTGTTTCCACGCCTGCGTAGGCCGCATCCGCTACCTGGGCGTGCTGCTGTACGACGCCGACCGGATCGTCGAGGCCGGCACAGCCCCAGACGAAGCGTTGGTGGACGCCCAGCGGGCGGTGATCCTCGATCCGGCAGACCCGGCGGTGGTGGCAGCGGCGCGGCAGAGCGGCATACCCGACGGCGTGATCGCGGCCGCGAAAAAGTCACCGGTGTATCGCTACGTCGTGGAGTGGAAGCTGGCTCTGCCGCTGCATCCCCAGTTCCGCACCCTGCCGATGCTGTTCTACGTGCCGCCGCTGTTGCCGGTGGTGGCCTCGGCCCAGGAGGGAGGGACCTATCGCCTGGCCGGCGACCTGTTCAGCTCCCTGGAGAGCGCCCGGCTGCCGATCCGCTACATGGCAGGGCTCCTGGCCGCCGGCAACGAGGAGCCGGTCACGGCGGCGTACAAAAAGCTGATCGCCGTGCGCCTGTTCAAGCGCTCCCAGGCCGTCGGCGACGTCACCGACGATCAGGCAGCGGCAGCCCTGGCCGGAGCGGGGATGACGGCGCCGGAAGCCGAGGCGGTCTACCGCCTGACGGCGCTGGCGACCTTTGAGGAACGGTTCGTCATTCCGCCGATGGCGCGTGAGGCGGCCATCGAAGCGATGACCGACCCGTTCGAGCACAAACAGGCTGGCACCGGCTTCCGCCGGCCCGCCCGGCGTGGTCCATAGTCCATGACTCACGATACGATCGGCCACCTGTACTGCCTCTTTGCCGACCTCCTGGGATACCCCACCCCGGCCCTGGCCGGGCAGGCACAGGAGGCCGCGGCAGGCGCAGGGGTGGCTCAGGCGGCCGCCTTGCTCCATGAGTTCCACAGCTTTGTGGAGCAGGCGTCGCCGGCCCGCCTGGAAGAGCTGTACACGGGCACCTTCGACCTGCAGGCGGTGTGCTATCCCTACGTGGGATATCACCTCTTTGGCGACAGTTACAAGCGTGGCATGTTCATGGCCCAGCTCAACGCCGGGTACCGGGAGAGGGGCTTCTCGGCAGAGAAGGAGCTGCCGGACCATGTGGCCGTCATCCTGCGCTTTCTAGCGACGGCCCCAGAGGACAGGTTCGGCCAGGCGCTGCTCCAGGAGGGGTTGATCCCGGCCCTGGACACGATGGTCAAGGCGTTTGGCGACCAGAGCGACAGCCCCTACGGCGGAGCGATCCGCGCCCTGTTGTTGGTGCTGCGGGGTCCAGACGATCAGGTCTGAGAGGGAGGAGTGAGCGATGTTTGACATTGTGCTTTTTGTGGTTTTTCCCTACGTGGCGGTGGTCCTGGCGGTCGGCGGCAGCCTGTACCGCTACTTTACCAACCGGTTCTCCTACTCCAGCCTGTCTTCCGAGCTGGTGGAGAAGGATTGGCTGTTTTGGGGCACGGTGCCCTGGCACTATGGCATCGTGCCAACCCTGTTGATCCACCTGGCGGGGTTTGTCATCCCCGGCGTGATGGCCATCCTGCACGGCACGCCGACCTTGCTCTACCTGACAGAGCTGACCGGCAAGGTGTTCGCGCTGATGGCTCTTACCGGGATGGTCGTGCTGATCGTGCGGCGGTTGAGCCGGTCGCGGATCAGGGTCATCACTTCGGCCATGGACTGGGTGGTGTTGGTGCTGCTGCTGAACCAGGTGTTCCTGGGGTTGTGGGTCGCCTTCTTTTACCGGTGGGGGTCAGCCTGGTATATCCACACCGCCACGCCGTGGGTAGTATCCTTGGCCACCTTCCAGCCGCAGCCCGAGTATGTCGCCGCCCTGCCTCTGGTACCCAAGCTGCACTTTTTGAACGCCACGCTGCTGATCGCCCTGTTCCCATTCAGCCGGCTGGTGCACCTGGTGACATTGCCGATTACCTATCTTTGGCGTCGCTTCCAGGTCGTCATCTGGAACCGGCGGCCGGCGCAGTAGCGAGGTCCCGCCATGTGGAGCAAAGTAACCAGCGCCGCCCAGGAGGGGATCCGTGGCCTTTTCCCCGGCTACTTTGCCCTGGTGATGGCCACCGGCATCGTCTCCATCGCAAGCCATCTGCTTGGCTTCGAGTGGGTGGCACAGGCGCTCTTCCTGGTCAACAAGATAGCCTACTGCATCCTGTGGGCGCTCTTTCTCCTCCGGCTCGTTTTCTACCGACGGCAGTTCTTTGCAGACCTGACCGACCACGCCCGCGGGCCTGGGTTCTTTACGCTCGTGGTCGGCACCTGCGTGTTGGGCAACCAGTTCATTCTTCTGGCGGCCGATCGCACCCCGGCCTTGGTCCTGTGGTGCCTTGGGTTTGCCCTGTGGCACGTGCTCATCTACACGTTTTTCACCGCAGTCATAGTCAAGGATCCCAAGCCCGCCCTGGATGCAGGGATCAACGGCGCGTGGCTGATCGCGGTCGTGGGCACGCAGGCGATCTCGATCCTGGGGACGCTGCTGGCTAAGGACATGGTCGGCTCCAAGGAAACGCTGCTCTTCTACACTCTGACCATGTACCTGCTCGGCGGCGTGCTCTACCTGCTGATCGCGGGCATGATCGCCTACCGGCTCTTCTTTTTCCGGCTGGAACCAAAGCAAGCGGCGCCGACCCTCTGGATTCTGATGGGGGCGGTGGCGATTACGACGCTTTCCGGCGACACACTGATTCTGAATGCCGGGCAATGGACATTCCTGGAAGCGCTGCTGCCATTCCTCAAGGGCGCCAATATCCTGTTCTGGGCGACGGCGACGTGGTGGATCCCGCTGTTAGTGCTCCTCGGTGCCTGGCGCCACCTGGTGAAGCGCTTCCCGCTGCGCTACGACCCGCAGTACTGGGGCATGGTCTTTCCGCTGGGGATGTACACGGCATGCACCTTCCAGTTGGCCAAGGCACTCCAGCTTCCGTTCCTGCTGGCGATCCCCCAATACTTTGTGTACATTGCCCTGGCGGCGTGGCTGGTCACCTTCGGCGGGCTGATCCACCGGCTGGTGAGCAGCCTGATCCTGGCCCCGCTGCGCACCGATTCGAGATAGCCCTGTCGACTCGGCCGGATGTCATGAAGCGCAAGGCCTTTGCCTACATCACCCACGCCGGTCGGCTGCTCCTGTTTCGCCACACCGACTACCCCGAGGCCGGCATCCAGGTCCCGGCCGGCACCGTCGCCGATGGCGAGCAGCCCGACGCAGCGGTTCTGCGCGAGGCGTTTGAGGAGACCGGCCTCGCGGGCCTGGAGCTGGACCTGCTCCTGGGGGAGACGGTCTGCGGCGTGTCAGACCTGGGCCTGGACGAGGTTCACCACCGCTACTACTATCACCTGCGCTGCAGCGGCGATCCGCCCCAGGTCTGGCGCCACTGGGAGCGCGACGCCAGCGACGGCAGCCCGCCCATCGAGTTCGAGCTTTTCTGGGCGCCCCTGCCCGATGGGCTGCCGCAGCTCCTGCCCGCCCACGCGGCGATGCTGCCCAGGCTGCTGGCGCGGCTGGGGCTGCGATAGGCCCCGCCGGGAAAGGCCGCCCGGCGTTTGACACCACCCCTCTTGTATGCTAGAATTTCCCAACCTCAGTCTTGCTGGGGAATTGTGTCGTCTAGAAAGGTTGATGTTGAACCATGAACGATCGAGATCGTAGAGCACGGCTGTTGTGGTTGGCCCTGCCCCTGGCCGCCTTTGTCTTGCTGGCCGGGCTGGTTGGCCATACCCCGGCCAGCCAGGCCCTCGGCCCGCAGGCTGCCGGAGTCACCAAGACGGTCGACCCGGCGTCGATCCTGCCCGGCCAGACACCCGCACCTCTCTATACCGTCACCTTCTCCAACCCGGCCACCACCACCCTGATCCTCGACTGGATCACCGACACCCTGCCCACCGGCTTCTTGTTCGTCAGCATGGACCCGTCGAGCGGCTGGCTTCAGCCGCCGGTCGACACCACCGGGCCCGACATCGTCTGGCAGGGGCCGATCACCGTCCCGGCGGCCTCCACCCTGTCCCTAGTCTACTCCATCTATGTCCCGGCCAGCGTCCCGCGCAGCCCCGTCCCCTACGTCAACTCGGTGATCGCCACCGCCGGCGAGACCACCATCGGCCCGGCCACCGCCGGCCTGCTGGTCGGCGCCGCCGACATGGGCGTGACCAAGACCGCCGCGCCGGCCCGCCTCCTGCCCGGCCAGACCACCGACTATACCGTCACCTTTGCCAACAGCGGTGAGCTGACCGGCACCCTGACGGTCATCAGCGACACCCTCGACCCATCCCTGACCTTCGTCCAGATGCTGCCCGGCAGCGACGTCACCGACCTGCCGGCCCAGGTGGGCGACACCCTCGTCTGGACCGGCCCCTTCACCCTGCCCGTCGCCGCCGGCCTGGTGCTCAACTACCAGGTCGATACCTCGAGCGAGCCCGGCTGGCACTACCCCTGCAACGAGGCCACGGCCCTCGCCGGCGGCACTCTGGTCGGACCGGCCCGCGCCTGCGTCGAGGTCGGCCCGGAGAAGGCATACCTCTACCTGCCGGTCGTCATGAAGAGCGTCCGCTGGGCCCAGTTCACCATCGCCAAGAGCGTCACCCCCGGCGAGGTTGACGCCGCACCCGGTCAGGTGGTGACCTACACCGTGACGATCGCCAACGTGGGCGACGAGCCGGGCAAGCTGGCCGCGGTGGTCGACACCCTGCCGGCCGGATTCACCTACCTGGACATGGCGCCCGGCAGCGACGTCGCCGCCGACCCGACCGGCGTCACCGGGCTGATCCGCTGGGCCGGCCCGTTCGACGTAGCCGACGGCGGGCAGTTACGGCTGATCTACAAGGTCACGGCCAACCAGACGCCAGGCCAGTACACCAACTCGGCCAACGTCGAGACCCTGGTCGGCAGGCCGCCC
>Ga0209254_10002608_pt1 | contig 16409 bp, 18 predicted proteins | sample FrelakmetDIP11DI_FD_187148 | JGI IMG/M metagenome (GOLD analysis project Ga0209254, IMG submission 187148) | Freshwater lake sediment microbial communities from the University of Notre Dame, USA, for methane emissions studies - DIP11 DI (SPAdes)... | ecosystem: Environmental > Aquatic >... | reverse complement strand
GATATATTCCTTTTTGAGATAACCCTCCTTTACCAGTTTTCCATCAGGTAACAGTTGCATTGCCAGTTCCCTCCCTTCTTTTAAGTAGGGTTCATAAATTCCCGCAGCAAATCCTCGTTTTTCTTTTTTCAAGACTTCTTTCGGCAATAGTTCTTTCATCGCCTTTTTAAAAATATATTTTCCGTTCGGATCACTTGTCTTGTATTGAACTGGAATATTAAAAGAAAAATCAATAAGATCTTTATCAAGTAAAGGTACCCTGCTCTCGAGGGAATTCGCCATTGTCATCCTATCATCAACCAATAAAAAATCGTCTGTCAGTTTTATACTAAAATCTGCTAGCATAACTTGTTCAACGAACTGGCGGGCATCTCTGAAATATGGGTTGTAAAGATCCCTAATTGCTGGTAAATTTTCTATTAATAACTTTTCACCATAAATCCTCTCAAGATATTCTTTATCGAATACTTTATCTTGAGTTTGGGTAATTAAGTATAATTCCTCGTTAGAATTAATACTCCTTATCGTTTCAAGATAATCCAAATGTTCATCATCAATGATATTCCCATAGCGGGTTTGAAAGCTGATTAGTTTGTCAGCAAAAACGGAAATATTTCTTTTTGTCTCAAACATCGTCTTTTTTCTTATTTCCTCAATTCCCTTGATAAAATCGTATTTAAAAATATATCCCCCAAATAGTTCATCGCCGCCAAGACCCCCAAGAGCTGTTTTTACATGTTTACTTACCATTTCAGCAATATAAAACGGATACAGATTTCTTTTAGGTTCATCAGCATACCATATCATCTTTGGATAATCTTTTAAGAGGCTTTTATCAACTATCAATTCTTTATGATCGGTATTGAACAAATCTGCAACATATCGAGCATCTTTTATTTCATCATTTACTGTGCCAAATCCCATACAGAATGTTTTGAGGGGCTCTTCAACAAACTGACTAGCAAGGGCTACAATCGAACTACTGTCAATTCCCCCTGATAAAAAAATGCCAACTGGAACATCACTGACTAAATGTCTACGAATAGAGAGATCTAGAAATTTTTTTAATGTTTTTATATAATAATCCTCAGGTTTGTCTTCAACAGAAATAGTCGGCTCCCAATATTTTTTGATTGTCATTTTATTTTCATGATATATCAGATAATGCGCTGGCAATAGCCTTTTAATGCCTTTAAACATCGTAAAATCTCTTGGAATGTATCTCAGATTAATTAAATAGTGAAGGGCGACAGGCTCCAGAATCGCTTTAATTCTTTTATATTGCAGTATTGATTTAATTTCTGATGAAAAAATCAACTTGCCATCGTTAAGAAATACATAATGAAGTGGTTTTATTCCACATCGATCCCGACCGAGAAAAAGCGCCTTATTATTAGAATCATATAATGCAAATGCAAACATACCATTGAATAATTTGATGCAATCGTAACCAAATTCTTCATAGGCGTGGACAATAATTTCGGTGTCAGTTTCAGTTTTGAATTTGTGCCCTTTTTTTTCAAGATCGTGACGTAATTCCTGAAAATTATAAATTTCACCATTAAAAATCACGACAATCGAATCATCTTCGTTAAATATTGGCTGGTGTCCGGTTTTTAAGTCAATTATACTTAATCGTCTATGTCCTAATGTAATGCCCTCATTTGAGTAGTAACCTTCGTCATCAGGACCGCGATGAATAATAACATCGCACATCCTCTTTGCTAAATGTATATCGTCAAAATTGAACCCGATTATTCCACACATGCTAATAATTATTGATTCAGAATGAATATAATAAGATTAGGAATTCCTTAGATCGAATGGAATTACCGAATAAATCGACTTTATTTTATAGTGGGCATCGAAGATGCATCTTTTAAGATATCCCCATCCCAAATACCTTTACCCTAAAAAGCTAATTTTCTATTACTTCAAATGGATGATGTCATGGCCTCACTGAGTCTTTTAAAAAATAAATATGCCATTTTCATATGTGTCCTTCTTGGAATTCTGACCATATTTACCCTCTGGGTCCGCGTCCTCCCCCTCCTGAACCTTGGGTCCACCGATATTCTCAATATTGTCGGTTCAGATGATCCGCTCTACAACCTCCGGCAGATCGAGCAGATGCTTGTCAATTACCCGGCCTATAACTGGTTCGATGTAATGACTCTCTACCCCACCGGACAAATAATCCCCTGGGGACCGATGTTCAACTGGATTACAACGACGTTTACGATGATTACCGGGGCATCTACACGGTCTGAAATTATATCGGTAGCACTGTGGGTTCCGCCAATAATGGCAGCCGTAATGGTTCCGGTAATGTTTGTTCTGGTCAGGAAGGTATGGAACTGGAAAGCAGGCCTCCTTTCTGCTGCCTTCATTGCTGTTATGGGTGGACAATTTTTCTTCAGGTCTCTGGCCGGGTACCTGGACCACCATATCGCCGAAGTGTTATTCAGCACAATCTTCTGTCTCGCCTATATCTATGCAATCGTATATTTGAGGGAGCATCCCGTCGATTTCAAGGTGAAAGAGACCTGGAAGATGCCGGTCGTTTTTTCTGCCTTGTCAGGGATAGCCTACGTCCTTGGCTTCCTCACCATGTCCACGATGATACTTTTTGCATTCATCGTAGCGCTCTCTACCATTGTTCTCTTTATCGTAGATTTTTACCATGGAAAGCCAAGCGACTATCTCCTCGTATTAAATGCAGTGACCTTTGGCATAGCCTTCGTTATTTCACTTATTTTTGCAGTTCTTTCCGGAGGAATTGGAGAAGGATTCGGACTCTACCTCTATAGCCTGGCCCATCCGATCTCCTATCTCTTCCTCATTATCGGGACAGTTATCCTTTACTGGCTCTCGCACTATCTGAAAGGGAAAAACAAACTATACTTCCCTGCCTCCGTAATAGGACTTGGGATCATCGCATTTCTGGGATTATTTATCCTGCTCCCGGATATGTATGGAGCTTTTATCGGCGGCCTCCAGGTCTTCTTCGGTTTCAACCCCTTTGCCGTAACCGTCCAGGAAGCCCGCCCCTGGACCTTGGCAGAAGCCTGGGCAGTATTCAACTTCGGCATCATCCTGATGATCGGGGGAGTAATCGTCCTCCTCTATAAAGGCTGGAAAGAGTACCGGGCTGAGCATATTTTTGTCCTGGTCTGGTCTGTGTTCATCATCATCGCAGCGTTCCGCCAGGTCCGTTATGAATACTACCTTGCGGTGAACATTGCCCTTCTCGGTGGAATTTGTGTTGGATATGCCCTTGAGCGGGCATGGCCGGACATCAAAGCAATGGGAAAACGTGCAGCGGTGAAAGAGCCAAAGGAAGAGCCGAAGGAAGAAAAAGGATCAGCGAAAAAGAAGAAAGCTGATAAGGCCGCCCGGAAAGCCCCCCAAAAAACCGCTCTGAAGCCGAAGGTCAATTATGTCAGCATCCTAATTACCGGGATTGTCTGTGCCTTTGCCGTCATCTTTGCTGTAACATCGTTCGGGACGCAGTACGCCATTGCATCATCCGGGGCAATCCGGATGAACGGGGACTGGCGGGAGTCGCTCGAGTGGATGGAGACCGGCACGCCGGATACGGGGGTCGACTACTTCACCATCTATGAGCGGGAGAGCTTCACCTATCCCGATACCGCGTACGGGGTTATGTCCTGGTGGGACTACGGGCACATGATCACTTTTATCGCAAAGAGGATTCCAAACGCCAATCCGTTCCAGGCTGGGGTGTATGGACCAGATGGTGCGGCTGCCTTCTTCATGTCGCAGTCGGAAGCGGAGACCAACAGGATTGCAGACGTCAAGGGAACCCGCTACGTGATGACCGATATCGAGATGGCTACCGGCAAGTTCTGGGCCATGGCCACCTGGTACAATGCATCGGTCGGCCAGGGCCCCTACCAGCAGATCTTCCTCGTGCCCGAGGATCCGGCCAATCCCCGGAACTTCGTGCCGGTCACCATGTATACCGATGAATACTTCCGTACCACCATCTCCCGGCTCCACAACTTCGACGGTTCGTCCACTCCTGCCGGGCAGGTGTACTACATTGAATATACCACCACACCAACAGCACCCTACCCGGTCATCACCAATGCCCAGGTCATGGATGCCGCCCAGGCGAGAGCTGCCGCAGCCCAGTTTAACCAGCAGGCGCCTGCAGGATACCGGGCAGCGGTCGTCAGTACCATGACCATCCAGTCGACGGAAGCCCAGCCTGCACTCCGTCACTACCGGCTTGTCCACGAATCGCCGACAAACGTGTATGGCGGGCAGGCACAAGTCGATCTCAGGTATGTCAAGGTGTTTGAATACGTCCCGGGAGCAAGGATCAGGGGCGAGGGGATGATCGAGCTCCCGGTCATAACCAACACCGGGCGGCAGTTCGTCTGGAAAGCAGCAAGCGAGAACGGTGAATTCATCCTGCCCTACTCCACGGAAGGAAACCCCTATGAGGTGAAGGCTGCCGGCAAGTACCGTATTATCGCGACGGGCCGGGAAGTCTCGGTCAGCGAGCAGGCGGTCATGAGCGGGGCGTTGATCAGTTAGGGAAATGACCAACCGGTGTTCGGCAATATACGGGGAGGAATTCACGGCCCATGAGCTGGAACGACACAGTGAGAACCGTGAACGGTTCCTCCGGGCCATCTCAGGAATCCCCGGTTTTGCCACCCGCATTCCCCCTGTCGGGGCCTCGGTCACGGACCTTGAACGGGTCCACAACCGGCGCCATATCCGGATGATCGAAGAGTTCAGTTCCTACGGAAGCACGCACTACATCGACATGGACACCTATGTCACCGGAAATTCCTTCCAGACCGCCCTCCTTGCAGCAGGTTCATCGATAAAGGCTGCGGAACGGGCCCTGGACGGGGAACACTGTTTTGCCCTGGTCCGGCCACCGGGACACCATGCCGAGCCGGACCGGGCCATGGGGTTCTGTCTCTTCAATAATGCAGCGGTGGCAGCGGCATGGGCCCTTGAGCAGGTGGACCGGGTGGCCATCGTGGACTGGGACCTGCACCACGGGAACGGGACCCAGAAGATCTTCTACCAGAGCGACCGGGTTCTCTTCTGCTCGGTCCACCGGAACAATGCCTTCCCGGGCACAGGATGGATCGATGAGGTCGGTGAAGGGCGCGGGATGGGTTTCACGCTGAATGCCCCGCTCCAGCCCGGGTGCGGCATCGATGATTACACCTACCTCCTCAGGGAGGTCTTTGCCGAAGCGCTCGGGCATTTCAAGCCCGACCTCCTCATTGTCTCTGCCGGCCAGGATCCGCTCCACGATGATCCCATGGACGGCATGCGGCTTTCCCCTGAGGACTTTGCCGTGCTGACCCGGGTCCTCATGGAGGCAGTCGACCAGCCCCTTGCCCTGGTGCTGGAAGGGGGATACGGCCCTTCCATCGGCCCGGCGGTTGCCGAGATATTCAAAGCGCTCCACGGGGATCCGGTCAGGATGCCGTTCGGGGAGCCCCGGGAGAGCACGATACGGACCGTGACCCAGCTGAAAAAAGTGATGATCTGAACCCAAGCACCAGATTGTTCTCCAGATAGTCCAGGTCAGGGGAACCAGTTTCCCCCTGCCAATCCGGGTCGTGATCTCCGGATACAATCTGAGCCTGGATAATCACCGTTCTGATTATCTTACCCTCTCTTCCGGACCCGTTCCGGGTTCACGGAAGAGACTTCAAGCCCGGGAACAATCACCCGCACCACCGGGATCGTGGTCCGTGGGAGATCGTACACACAGGCCCGCCTGGCATGAGGCTTCAGCCGTCCGAGGATAAGCCGGATATCATCATCGATGAAGGGCGTGCTCAGGTCATCCAGCGTTGAGAGTGAAACGGCAGGTCCGCCGGCAAACCACTCGCGGTTGATCCGCTTGAGGCGCTCATACCCGGCCTTCTCGAGCAGGACACTCCGGCCGGGATAATCCCGTTCACCACGCAGCTGGGTGGCCCGCTGCTGGGCGAGGTCGGCGAGCGCCCGCAGCGCTGCAATGGCCGGGTCAGTATGCGCCCCCGATCCCACGAGCAGGAGGGCGGGATCGCGGGCCACGGTATCGTCCCCGGCTGCGGCGACCGTGGGGATGCCGGTCCTGCCGTCCAGGAGCCAGAGATGGACTTCGACCCCGGCGGATTCGAACCGCTGCCGGAATTCCCGGGCAGGGCAGTCCACATCGATATCCAGTCTCTTCCCCATCGACCGGGCCTGCCCGGCACGGCTCATGGCATCGCGGTCAATGACTTCGAGCAGTCCATGCAGGATGGCCTCCTCCCTGGTATTTCCGCCGGCAAGCCCGTTGGCATCACTCTGGAACAGCGGGAAGGTCATGCCCAGGGTGTCATAGGGGTGGAACACCGCATTGCTCGGGACATAAATCTCTTCCTCCCCTGCAAGGTCGTAACAGAGACTCCAGTGGAGTCTCTCTCCGGGCTGGAGTGGCCGGGCAAGGATAAGGTCTTCCGGATCCAGAGCCCGGTGAACCCCGATCTCTTCTAAAGATGCAAATTCCATGGGATCGCGACGGTATTCCCCGCTGTACCGCTCGATGGCCTCCACCATGGCTGATACTTTTGCCTGGAGCAGGTCCGTCCCTTTCCCGCTATGGTAGCGGGCCCCCCCCCAGGCTGCCCGCGGCCGGTATGCGGAAAAACAGGGAATCCCGACCCGGTCGGCCTCCGTGATGTCGATCACTTCTTCAACCCCGATCGTGCCCATCAGGGGTTCGACCATGGCCAGGGTCTCATCAGGAGATTTTGCCCGGTGTGTTCCGTTAAAATATCGCTTCGGTACATGACGGAGCACCTGGTTCATCAGCTGTACTGGGGAGGGAGAATACCTTTATAGTATCTTTCCTATTGATGGGTACATATGAACGCCGATGAGCTGACCGTTGGTATGCAGGTCCGCTACGCAAGAACCGGGACAACCGGGAAAGTGACCAGGATCGAGCAGCTGAAAGGGGATACCTTCGCCGAGGTCGATACCACCCAGCTCCTCTACCGGGCAGACCAGCTCGCTCCTGCAACGACCATAAAGGAACGAAAGGAAAAGCGCAGGGAAAAGGACATGGACCAGGTACAGAAGGAACGGGAGTATATGGCCGGTGCCGGGTTCCAGGACGCGGTGACCCATACCGACCAGAGCTGCGAGGGCGGAGGTTAATCGTTCAGCGGTATCGTGGTCAGTTTCACCGATTCCACCCCTTTCTGGGACATGAGCCGCTCGGCGAGTGTTTTGAGATCAGAGCCCTCTCCCCGCACCAGGATAACCTCCAGACAGCGTTCATGGGTGACATGCGAGTGGAGCGAGGCCTGGATGTATGCCGTGAAGTCATGCTGGATATCGGTCAGGGTGGTCAGCAGGCCCCGCTGGTCATGGTCATAGATCATGGTGATGACCCCCTGGCGTTCGCCCTTCACATCTGACATCCATTTATAGTAGGTGATGTAGCTCCGGATGGCATCCCGGATCCCCTCGGACCGGGACGAGTATCCCCGGTAATTGATGATCTCATCGAATTTATCCAGCAGGTTCTTTGGAAGGGAAATTCCTATCCGCGAGAGTTCAGTATCCATGGTCATGCCATCCTACCTCAGTCAGGTTGATCTACTCATACTGGCTTTTTAAGCTTTGTGAAATTATGGCATACAGAGTGTTACGCAGCACCCCAGAATCGTAATGGCCGGACCGTTGGTTTCCCGGCCAGCCGGAATGAACCGGCCGGCTCTCCTCCTGACCGGTTTGTATAAGTATAGTCATTTATAATGGTATAAGGAGGTTTGATCGCAGTTGCGTGACGTAACAATTCCCAGCGTCAATATCGGGGTCGTCGGCCATGTAGACCACGGGAAGACGACACTGGTATTCGGCATGACCGAGATGTGGACCGATCGCCACAGTGAAGAGATAAAGCGGGGCATCTCGATTCGTCTCGGATACGCTGATGCGACATTTTACCGCTGCGGGCAGTGCAGCGGGGGAGACTCTTTTACCACCAGACCCGACTGCCCGGTCTGCGGTGGAAAGGCTGTACCGTTCAGGTCAGTATCATTCGTGGATGCCCCGGGCCACGAGACGCTCATGGCCACCATGCTCTCCGGCTCGGCACTCATGGATGGCGCCATGCTGGTGATCGCAGCCAACGAGCCCTGCCCGCAACCCCAGACCAAGGAACACCTGATGGCCCTTGAACTGGTCGGTATCAGGAACATTGTGATCGTACAGAATAAAATAGACGTAGTCTCCCCGAAAGATGCACTCCGTCACTACGAGCAGATCAGGGCATTCGTCAAGGGGACCGTTGCAGAAAACGCCCCGGTCATCCCGGTTTCAGCCCAGAAGACCATCAATATCGGGGCGCTCGTTGAGGCCCTCGACAAGGGCATTCCCGAAAACGAACGGGATCCCGATGCTGCCCCGGTCATGCTGGTCGCCCGTTCGTTTGACATCAACAGGCCCGGTTCAAACTGGCGTGAAGTCAAAGGCGGCGTTATCGGAGGTTCCCTGATCCGTGGCGTACTCAGGGAAGGGGAGGATATCGAGATCCGTCCGGGCAGACAATTCCAGGCAGAGAACAAGATCCGCTGGGAACCGATCACCACCAAGGTCACCACCATCAACGCCGGCTCAAAGAAGGTTGCCGAAGCAAGTCCCGGCGGGCTGCTCGGGATCGGTACCAAGCTTGACCCGGCCCTCACCAAGAGCGATGCCCTCGCCGGGCAGGTTGCCGGCCACCCTGAGGCCCTCCCCCCCGTCTGGGATAAGCTGAAATTCCAGGTCACCCTCATGGAACGGGTGGTGGGAGCCACGAGCGAGCTCTTGATTGAACCCCTGAAACACCATGAACCGCTCATGCTCTCCGTCGGGACTGCAGTCACGGTTGGCATTGTGACCAATGCGAAAAAAGACCTGGTCGAGGTGACGCTGAAGCGGCCGGTCTGTGCCGAGCTCGGGTCACGGATAGCCATAAGCCGCCAGCTGGGGGCCCGATGGCGACTGATCGGGATGGGAGTCCTGGTCGAGTAGCGGTCCTGCTTGACGCCAATGCGCTGATGGCGCAGGTGCAGTTCAGGATCGATATCCTTGGAGAGCTGGGAAATCTTATCGGTGCCTGCGTGCCATGTATACTCTCAGAAGTGCGGGATGAACTGCGCGGTCTTGCACGGTCCCGCGGGAAGGAAGGGAGCGCCGCGCGGGCCGCACTCGTCCTTGCAGAACGGTGCACCCTCGTGGAGAGCGGCCTTGCCGGGGGGACGGTCGATGAGAAGATCCTATATTATGCAAAGACGCATGGATGCATGGTAATGACCAGCGATCGGAACCTCCGTTCAGCGCTGCTCGCACAGCGCAGTACGGTGATATCGCTTTCAGGCAGGCAGAAACTGGAGATATTCAGGAATTAGGTGGGTCATGTATTACCGGATGAAACTGGCAGACAAGGTGAGGGTACCCCCTCACCGCCTCGGAGAAGAGCTCCGGAAGGTCATCCTCGATGTGCTCCAGGAGCACCTTGAAGGGAGCATTGACAAAGAGATCGGTATCTTTATCGCCATAACCCGGGTGCTCGATGTCGGGGAGGGCGAGATTGTCCCGGGAGACGGCGCGGTCTACTATGATGTGGATTTTGAAGCAGTCGTGCTCAGGCTCGCCCTCCAGGAGGTTACCGAGGGCCTGGTGGTGGAGACAACAAGTTTCGGTGCTTTTGTTAGTCTTGGACCCATTGATGCCATGCTCCACGTGAGCCAGATCTCGGACGAGTACATCAACTACGATGAGAAGAACGCCCGGCTCATCTGCCAGGAATCAAAACGGTTCATTGCGGTCGGTGAGGGTATCCGGGCCCGGGTCGTGACCCTCTCACTCAACGAGCGCGAGCCCCGCGACAGCAAGATCGGCCTGACCATGCGCCAGTCCGGGCTGGGCACCGCCCGCTGGCTCGATGAGGATCTCGCCAAAGAAAAAGAGAAGGAGAAAGGTGGAGAGCGTGGCGGCCGTTAAAAAGAAACTGGTGCATGTCTGCAGGGAATGCCACCGGGTAGTGGAAGGCGCGAACTGCCCAGTCTGCGGGAGCCAGAACCTCTCAACGGACTGGGCAGGGTATCTCATTATCATCGATCCAAAAAACTCTGAAGTCGCAAAAAAGATGAATATCACGCTTCCGGGCAGATATGCGCTGAAGGTCCGCTGAATGTTTGTGCTGCCTCCGGAAAAACGCCATTTTTTTAAAATACCGTTCGGAACACTCCATGCCGGCATTGCGGAAATCCTCCCGCTGATTGCGGGAAAAACCATCTACAGCGTGGGGGATATTGTCACCGAAAACCTGATCGAGGCGGGAATCACCCCTGCCCTTGCCATTATCGACGGCCATAGCATGAGGTCCCCGACCAACCGGCCCCCGCCGGTCTTTTCAAAGCGGTTCCATGCCCGGAACCCTGCCGGGACCCTTACGAGAGAGCTCCTGGAAGCCCTGAACGACGCGGTGAAAGAGCCAAAAGCCCTCATTATCGTGGACGGAGAGGAGGATCTCGCGGTCATACCGCTGGTGATTGCTGCACCGGACGGGGTCATCATCCTCTACGGGCAGCCGGGAGAAGGGGTCGTTCTCAATGAAGTTGATGAAGGGGCAAAAGAGAAGGCAGCAGAGATGCTCTCCTACTTTGCAATCGTCTGAAAAAGGATACAGATGATGCGCCGGGTGGCTAGGCTATAAATAATCGCAAAACGAATAATGAGAGGATACCGATGGATTTCGCAATTACCAGGGATACGAGGAATGAACTCCTTTCCAGAAGGGAAGTGGATTTCTCCCTCCGGTTTGACGGTCCGACACCGTCACGGATGCAGGTCATTGGCAAACTGGCTGCAACCCTGAATGTGCATGAGAACGTGCTCGTCCTCGATTCCATGAAGACGAGGTTCGGCACGACCGAGCTCTCCGGAAAGGCCCGGATATATGACAGCGAGGAGCAGAAGGCAAAGACCGAGCGGTCATTCCTCATGGTCCGGGGGATGCCAAAGCCGAAGGAGGAGGGAGCCTGATGGCGGCAAAGAAGAAGGCAAAGAGTACAGGACCCCGTCGTGCCTCATGCTATACGGTCGAGGGGGGCAGGGCTGTCCTCGCAAAGAAGTTCTGTCCCCGGTGCGGCCCGGGAATCGTCATGGCAGAGCATGTGGACCGGACTGCCTGCGGAAAGTGCGGATATACCGAGTTCAAGAAATAAGCGTCAGATGCCTGTTTTTGGGCAGATTCTTGGGATCGAGGGGACAGCCTGGAACCTCAGCGCCGCTGTTTTTGAAACCGGCCTCATCTCTCTCTATTCCAAAGCCTACCGTCCACCCGGGGGGGGGATTCATCCCCGGGAGGCAGCCCAGCACCATGCAGCGGAGATGAAGGCGGTCATCTCCCGGGTCCTCACCGCTCCCGATAAAATCACCGGCGTGGCATTTTCCCAGGGGCCGGGTCTCGGCCCCTGCCTGCGAACGGTTGCCACGGCAGCACGATCGCTCTCCCTTGCCCTCGGTGTTCCCCTTGTAGGGGTGAACCATTGTGTAGCCCACATCGAGATCGGCAGGTTCGCCACCGGTTGCCAGGATCCGATCGTCCTCTATGCGAGCGGTGCCAATACCCAGGTTATCGGTTACCTGAACCGCCGCTACCGGATATTCGGGGAGACACTCGATATCGGGATCGGAAATGCACTCGACAAGTTTGCCCGGAGCAAAGGCCTTCCCCACCCCGGCGGCCCGGCAATTGAGGAACTGGGCCGGCAGGGGGGGTATATCGATCTCCCTTACACCGTGAAGGGGATGGACCTTGCGTTCTCCGGGCTGGTAAGTGCGGCCCGTGAATCCCGGGCGCCTCTGGAAGATGTCTGTTACAGCCTCCAGGAGACTGCATTTGCCATGTGCGTGGAGGTGACTGAGCGTGCCCTTGCCCATACCGGGAAGGATGAGGTTCTGCTCGTGGGAGGGGTAGGGGCAAACAGCAGGCTCCAGGAGATGCTCGGCACCATGTGCGAGGACCGGGGAGCCGGTTTTTTTGTCCCGGAAGGCAAATATCTGGGTGACAACGGGGCAATGATTGCCTACACGGGCAGGCTCATGCTCGGGAGCGGATACTGCCTCCCGCATGAAGCATCGCAGGTGAACCCGTCCTACCGGTCCGACCAGGTCGTTGTCACCTGGCGGAATGATGATCCTGACCGGAAGGCGACCACGGTTCCCCTGGATGACATGACCCGGGCCATGGGTGCCGAAGCGGTGGTGACCCTGGGCCCCCTCAATGTCGAGAAGCAGCGGATCAGCAAACGATACCGCCGCCCGGAACTGGACCGGCGCCTCATTGCCGAGCGGACACGGGCCGAGGCCCGCCTCATTGCCACGGCCCGGAAATTCGGGGTGCCGACCCCCCTGATCAGGGATGTGACCGCCGACACCCTGGTCATGGAGAGGATATCAGGGACGCTCCTGCGGGATGCCCTGAACAATGAGTACTTGCGCAGTGCGGGAAGCATGGTCGGGCTGCTCCATACAGCCGGGATCATCCACGGTGATCTCACCACCAGCAATATGGTGATCCGCAACGGCCAGGGTGTCCTGATCGACTTCGGGCTTGCCGGGGTTTCATCAGAGGTTGAAGCACGGGGGGTCGATATCCATGTCCTCTTCCAGACCCTCGAGAGCACGACCGACAACTATCCTGCCCTCAGGGAGGCTTTTTCCGAGGGCTACCGCGAGGGGTTCTCCGGGGCAGATGAAGTGCTTGAACGGGAACAGGAGATTGAGAAGAGGGGGCGATATCTGTGAAGCTTGCCGTGGTAACCTCCAATCCTCATAAGGCCAAAGAGATCGCAGCATTTTTCGGGCCTGCATTCCGGATCGAGCATGTCTCCCTGGAGATCCCCGAATACCGGCATGATGACGTGGGGGAGATCGCCCGGAGGAAAGCAGAGTATGCGTACAGGGTTATCAGGAGGCCCCTCATGGTCGATGATACCGCGTTCTCTGTCATGGCACTCGGGGGGTTTCCGGGCCCGTACGCTGCCTATGTCCTCGCAACCATCGGGTACGAGGGAATATTAAAGCTCCTCGACGGGATACCAGACCGGAAGGCCTCCTTTGAGACAGCCATCGCCTGTGCCACTGCCGAGGGGGTGGAGGTCTTCCGCGGCAGGCTTGACGGGCTTATTGTGGCGCCCCGGGGGACCGGGGGATTCGGGTATGATCCCATCTTTGAGGTAAACGGGACCACGCTTGCCGAGCTGTCCCTTGCAGAGAAGAACCGCATCTCCCACCGGGCCCAGGCGCTGGAAAAGGTGAGGAGATGGCTGGGACAGAGGGCTGGAAATGGTGCGGACGAAAACCGTTAAGAGGACGGGCAACCTTTTATAAAAGACAGGAAGTGGTATCCCCATGGCAAGATTTCCCGAAGCCGAAGCACGGCTCCTGAATGTCAAGATCTGCATGCGCTGCAATGCACGGAATGCAATACGCGCAACGACCTGCCGGAAGTGCGGGTATAAAAACCTCCGCCCCAAGAACAAAGAGAAGAAGGCCTGATCCTTCAGGCACTATAAAACGTCACTCTTTTTCCCTTCTGGGCATATTCCCCTCTGAAGGTCTCAATGTTTCGCTTATAGCCGATACGCTCGGTAAACCCGAGTTCGCGCAACCGCTCCCTGACCCGCATGACATCGGCTTCATCGCGCCAGTCCGGAGTATAGATATAGATGACTTTCATGTTATCCCGGGAGTCAGGGTTCGGCTTTGCCGTGCTCACCTTGGCTGAGATGCCGAGTTCCTTCCCGCAGGTGGCATTCCGGACTGTGATCCAGGCTGCATCTACCTGATCAGGGGGGAGGAAGATGAGCCATTTCCCGGCGAGTTCATCCTCGATGGCATCAGGTTGCACGTCAGGAGCGTCCTGGACGATCCAGTACATCCTGGTTGTCCTGCTCGGAACCACTCCCTCCCCGTCACGGACTGACTGGTAGAGTACGGCTGGTGATCCGAAGCGCAGCAGCAGTGCCTCTCCCAGCTGGGGGTATTCAGTCGAAAATTTTTCAAAGATAGCGGCAAACAGGCGTTCGAAGTCATTCCTTTCTTCGACGAGTTCAAAGAGGTAGACGCCCCGGGCACGAACCTCGGTAGTGAGCATCACTTCAAAGAGCCCGTAGGCCGCATCAGCAAGCTCGCCGGGGCTGACTTCGTCCATGTACTAGGGTTTTTCCCTAAAAAGCAATAAAATCCTTCTCTCCCGGGAAACCATCTCCCCTGATCAGGGACAGAGCTCCCTGGTAATCAGCGAAGCCGCATATTCCCCGGACAGCAGCATCCCGCCAAAGACCGGGCCCATCCGGTGCTCACCGGCAACCGCATTTGCGGCCATGCCGGCCACAACGAGCCCGGGAAAGATCTCCCGCGTATGCCCGATGATATTTGCCTCGGCACGTTCAGCCCACATGAACCCCTCACCCTGCACCCTGATCGCATCTGATTTCCTGGCAATAAGGCGGCAAACCACGGCATCGTGACCGGTCGCATCGATGGCATACCGGCACCCGATGGTAAGCGGGTCGACATGGAGGCCGGCCATTCCTACCGGGGTCCAGTTGATCACCAGCCCGGAGAGCCTCCCGTCCTGCCTGACCATGACATCCTCGACGGTCATGAGGTTCAGGAACTCAACTCCCGCATCGCAGGCAGCCGCGGTGAGCTTGGCGACCGCCTCCACGGAAGATGCAACATAGTAGCCCTCAGCATACGGGATGTAGTGGATGGAGAAATGGTCGAGGAGTCGTTTTGCCTCCTCCTGGACCACGATGCGGGGAAACATCATCCCCCCGCCCCACATCCCGCCCCCGACAGAGAGTTTCTTTTCAATGAGGGCCACGTCCAGTCCCCGTTCCCCGATGAACGCTGCAGCGGCAAGGCCTGAAGGGCCGCCTCCGACCACTGCCACATCCACATCAGTGCAGGCAAGCAGGATCTCCATCTGTGATGCAAGGATTGCCCGGGTAATGATCCGCTCGTCCAGCTCCATCCCGTTCACTCATCGGCATTATTCCCCCTCTTCAGTATTAAGAGAGACCATTTGGTTTGCACGGTACTGGCCATGGTGAGTGTCAGAACCATACCGGGGCCCGGTTGCGCTGACCGATCAGAAAAGCCCATGAATCCCGAATATTTTTCTATTCCGGTCAAATTTTCCGGGTAAGGAGAGAATATTTATGAACCACTCCACCCGTACATTCATCTATGAAAATATGGAAACGCGACTGGGGTCTCACCGGCAGGATCTGGCTGACGATGTTCCTGCTGCTCCTGGTCTACCTCGCCTTCATTGCCATACTCTCCATGCTCGGTATCGGCCTTCCCTTCCTGGTCGTCCTGGTCTTCCTGATGGCATTTATCCAGTACTTCTTCTCCGACCGGCTGGTACTCTGGACCACCCGGGCGCGGGTGCTCGATCCCGAAGAGTATCCCGAGCTCCACCGGATGGTCGAGAAATGTGCCGCCGAAGCCGGGATTCCCAAGCCCCGGGTAGCCATGATGCAGACACCGGTACCGAATGCCTTTGCCACCGGGCGGAGCCCGAAGCATGCGGTGGTTGCCGTGACCGATTCAATCATGCGCCTGCTTTCCCCGCGGGAGCTGGAAGCCGTTTTGGCCCACGAAATATCCCATATCAGGAACCGGGATGTCCTGACCCTCACCATCGCCAGTTTCGTGGCCATGATCGCTGCGCTGGTCATGAACAACTTCCTGTTCGGGGCCATGTTCGGCCGCAGGGACAGCGGGAGCGCCTGGATCCTTGCCGGCATCGTAGCGATCATCGTGTACTTTGTCGCCCAGCTCCTCATCATGGCCCTCTCCCGCTACCGGGAGTTCGCAGCCGACCGGGGGAGTGCGTACATTACCGGTTCCCCGGCAGACCTCATATCTGCCCTCGAGAAGATCAGCGGGAGGATGAGTGCAGTACCCCCCCAGCAGAAGCAGGCAGTCGAGACGGCGAATGCCTTCTTCATCATACCCGCCCTTTCAGGGTCAACCCTCATCGAGCTCTTCTCGACTCACCCGCCTCTGGAAAAGAGGATCGCCGCCCTTGAGCAGGTCGGGCTCGAGCTGAAAGGGCTGGCATAACCCGGATAATACATTTTTTTCAAACGGCAGAACTTCCCGGAAATCCTCGTTTTAACGTCTTCCTTGCGTTTTTACGAAAGAAACGGAACCGGAACAAAAGTAATAATAGGCTCAAATCCCATATTCAAAGGCGCAACTGCATCGATGGTCTAGTGGCATGACTTAGGCCTTCCAAGCCTATAGCCCGGGTTCAATTCCCGGTCGATGCACTCCGGGCTCGTGGTCTAGCTGGTTAT
>Ga0209254_10002607_pt1 | contig 16411 bp, 16 predicted proteins | sample FrelakmetDIP11DI_FD_187148 | JGI IMG/M metagenome (GOLD analysis project Ga0209254, IMG submission 187148) | Freshwater lake sediment microbial communities from the University of Notre Dame, USA, for methane emissions studies - DIP11 DI (SPAdes)... | ecosystem: Environmental > Aquatic >... | reverse complement strand
GCGGTGTGGCGAGCGGCGCGGAGCGCATCTACCTGCCCGAGGAAGGGGTCGGGCTGAAGGACCTGCAAGCCGACGTGGAACGCATGATCAAGGGCTTTCGCGGCGGCCGGCGCTTTTACCTGACGATTCGCAACGAGCGCGCCAACGAGCAGTACACCACCGACTTCATGCGCCGGCTGTTCGAGGAGGAAGGCAAGGGCCTGTTCGATGTGCGCCAGTCGATCCTCGGCCACATCCAGCAGGGCGACAGTCCCTCGCCCTTCGACCGCGTGCTGGCGACCCGTCTGGCGGGCCACTGCATCGATTTCCTTACCGGGGAACTGGAGCGGGGTTCGCCAACCGGGGCCTACATCGGTCTGGTCGAGGGCAAAGTGACGATCTCGCCGCTCAAGCAGATGCCCGACGTCATCGACCTCGAGCATCGCCGGCCGCTCAAGCAGTGGTGGCTGGACTTGCGCCCGGTGATGCAGGCCCTGGCGCAGCCGGCTAGGGAACAATAGGCGAGAGTCCCCCATTCTCTTCGATTACCCCTGCGAGCAGGGGTGGGGATCACCCATCTCCGGCACCTCATCTTCAAGCGCGCGCTTCGTCGAGCAATCCCTCGTGTCGAACGAACGCGACAATCTCATCCACACCCGCGCCCGTTTTGAGATTTGTGAACACGAAGGGCCGTGCCCCGCGCTGAGCTTTCGCGTCGCGCGCCATCACGTCGAGCGAAGCCCCAACGTGCGGAGCGAGATCCGTCTTGTTGATCACGAGCAGATCCGATCTCGTAATGCCGGGACCGCCCTTGCGCGGAATCTTCTCGCCCCCCGCCACGTCGATCACGTAGATGGTGAGGTCTGAAAGCTCGGGGCTGAAAGTCGCCGCGAGATTGTCGCCACCACTTTCGACCAGCACGAGGTCGAGATCAGGAAAGGTTTCCTGCAGCCGCGCAATCGCGTCGAGATTGATCGACGCGTCCTCACGAATCGCGGTGTGCGGGCAGCCGCCGGTCTCCACACCGACAATGCGCTCCGGGGCGAGGGCCTGCGCGCGGAGGAGAATTTCCATGTCCTCCTTGGTGTAGATATCGTTCGTGACGACAGCCATCTCGTACGTTTCCCTAAGGCGCTGGCAGAGCGCCTCGCAGAGCGCAGTCTTGCCGGATCCCACGGGACCGCCGATGCCGACGCGAAGCGGGCCGTGATGCCGAGGAGAGCGGGAAGCGCTTTCGTGATTCATGACGTGGCAGGAACGCCAAACGTCTCAGGAGCGAAACAGGCGGCCCACCTGCACCTCATGCAGGTAGCTCGCAAGTGACGCTGCCGGTACGAAGCTGCCGATCGCGTCATCTTCAAGGCATAACGCCGCATCAGCCACGCGCGGGATCGCCTCGCCCAGCACGTGGAGCAGTTGCTGACCCGCAGTCTGTCCGAGCGGTATCGCCTTCACCGCCGCCAGCACCTGATTCTCCGCCCACGACCAGAGATAGGCGACAAGGGCATCCACCGCAGGAATGTGCCATAGCACGGCCGCACACGTAAACGCGGTCGGCAAGGGCACATTCGTACGCGCCATCAGCGCGTCGGTCGCGGCCCGGTTATTCACCGGAAGGCCAACGAGCAGCCGTGCGAGGGAACGGCCCGCCTGCAGCGTCTCGGCGCGGAGTTCGGCGGCGTCACGCGTTGCGAGGAAGAACTCGCTCCAGGTGTCGACGCTCCGCAGGTCCCTCCGAGCCCATGCCTCGTAAAGGCGCGCCCAGACCGGCGCCTCGCAACGCCCCATGTTGAACGTCAGCTGATCCTGGATCCAGACGAGCGCAGTTCGGTCGTCCGTAACCCATTCCAACCGGATCGCCGACTCGAGTCCCTGGGAGTAGCTATAGGCGCCGACGGGCAATGCCGGACTCGCCAGTTGGAGAAGCCGTGTGAGAAAACCCGACGAGTTCACGTGCCTTGCCGGCGGAACACCAGGGGGCGTCCCGACACCGCAGGATGGTCGTGGGGCTGAGCGTGGGGACTTCCGTAGGCACCGCCCTCCGGCTCGAAGGAGGCTTTCTCGTCTCGTACCCGTGCGCCCAGACCCACTAACATTTCCTTCAAGACGGGGTCGCGTTCGATGCGCAGCCAGCCATAACCGATCTGCAGGGGAACGTGTCGATTGCCCAGGTGATAGGCGCACCGAGCCAACACATGATGATTCTCGCCGTCGATTCTGCAGACCTCTTCGGTCGCGGCCACGACCTGCACGACGCGTCGTTCCTCACCCGAAAGGTAATCCCCGCCGCGCACTACCGTTCCGCGCGGCAGAATCAGCGCAACCTCTTCACCCGAATCGAGAAACGCGCGCAGCCGGCTCTTCTGCCGCAGCGCGAATGGCAGCACGAGAACGCCGGCCACGTGCTCGGACGGCGCGCAGATCTGGGTGAGCGTGAGCATCGCCGAGGCATCATACCTTGCCTAGACGGCGAGGGCGCCCCTCACATCGTGCGCATCCATTTCGGACCCCGAACCCTGCTTCACGATCTCCCCGCGCGACATCACCATGTAATGGTCGGCAAGCGATTGTGCGAAGTCATAGTATTGCTCGATCAGAAGGATCGCCATTTCGCCGCTGCAGGCGAGGCTGCGAACGACGCGTTCGATGTCCTTGATGATCGACGGCTGAATGCCCTCCGTCGGCTCGTCAAGGATCAGCAGCTTCGGTTTCGCGACCAATGCGCGCGCGATCGCAAGCTGCTGCTGCTGGCCGCCCGAGAGATCGCCGCCGCGGCGCTTGAGCATATCCTTCAGGACCGGAAACATCTCGAAAACCTGCGGGGGGATGCTCGCCCGCCGTTCGCGGGTCGCGAGGCCCATCTGAAGATTCTCCTCGACCGTGAGCCGCGGAAAGATCTCGCGGCCCTGGGGCACGTAACCGATGCCGAGCGCCGCGCGCGCGTAAGGCGGCAACGACGTGATCTCGCGCCCGGCGAATTGGAGCGTGCCCGAGCGCACTGGAACGAGACCCATGATGCAGCGAAGCAGCGTCGTCTTGCCGACGCCGTTTCGCCCCAGCAATGCGGTGCATGCCCCCTTCGGGACCCCGAAGCTCACATCGCGCAGGATGTGGCTGCCTCCATAGTACTGATTGAGCGCAGAGACGGTAAGCATCAGCGGCCGAGATAGACTTCAATGACGCGCGCATCCGCCCTGACCACATCCAGCGGTCCTTCCGCCAGAACGCTGCCCTCATGGAGCACGGTTACCTGCCGGGCGATACGCGCGACGAAATCCATGTCGTGCTCGACCACGACGACCGAATGGTCGCCGGCCAGTTCCAGCAGTAACTCGGCGGTGCGCTCCGTTTCGGCATCGGTCATGCCGGCAACCGGCTCGTCCAGCAAGAGCAGTTGCGGTTCCTGCATGAGCAGCATTCCGATCTCGAGCCACTGCTTCTGACCGTGGGACAGGAGGCCGGCCAGGCGATCTGCCTCGCCAGTCAGACGGATCAGACCCAGCGTCCTGGCGATGCGATCGCGCTGGGCGCTGCTGATCTCAGCGAAGAGGGTGCTCGACACGCGTTTGTCGGCCTTCATCGCCAGCTCGAGGTTCTCGAAGACGGTGTGCCGCTCGAAAACGGTGGGCTTCTGGAACTTGCGACCGATGCCCGCATGGGCGATCTCCGGCTCGGTAAGGCGCGTCAGGTCGATGGTCTGGCCGAAGAATGCACGTCCCTCGTCGGGGCGCGTCTTGCCCGTGATGACGTCCATCATGGTCGTCTTGCCGGCACCGTTGGGGCCGATGATGCAGCGCAGCTCGCCAGCATCGATGGTCAACGAAAGCTTGTTGAGTGCCTTGAACCCGTCGAAGCTCACGCTGATGTCTTCCAGATAGAGGATCGGACCATGCGCAGTGTCCACGCCCTTGGGCGCGACGCGCGCGTAGGCCGGGACGTCTCCCGATCCGGCAGTCTGGGGAATGGCGACCCGGTTCATGCCGACTTCCGCGCGCGCCGGCCGAGGAGGCCGATCAGTCCCTGCGGCAGGAACACCGTGACGAGAACGAACAGCAGTCCGAGGAAGAACAACCAGTACTCCGGAAACGCGACCGTGAACCAGCTCTTCGCGCCGTTGACAATGCCCGCGCCGAGTATCGCTCCCGTGAGCGTCCCGCGACCGCCCACGGCGACCCAGATCGCGATCTCGATCGAGTTGGCCGGCGACATCTCGCTCGGGTTGATGATGCCGACCTGGGGCACGTAGAGTGCCCCCGCAATCCCGCACATGACCGCGGAGAGCGTCCACACGAACAGCTTGTAATGCGCCGGGTTGTAACCGGAAAACATGACCCGCGACTCGGCGTCCCGAATGGCGGTCAGAACCCGGCCGAGCCGGGAAGTCACGATGAAACGTGCAACCAGCAGCATGGCGATCAGCGTCACCCCCGAGATCACGAAGAGCGCCACGCGAGCTTCGGACGTCGCGGTGGGAAACCCCAGGATCCGCTTGAAATCCGTGAAGCCGTTGTTGCCCCCGAACCCCGTATCGTTTCGGAAAAACAGCAGCATCGCGGCGAAGGTCAGCGCCTGGGTGATGATCGAGAAATACACACCCTTGATGCGCGAACGGAACGCAAAGAATCCGAATACGAACGCGAGCACCCCGGGTACCAGCAGGACGAGTAGAGCGGAATACCAGAATTGATCGGTTCCAGCCCAGTACCAGGGGTATTCCTTCCAGTCCAGGAACACCATGAAGTCGGGAAGATCGCTCTGATAAACCCCGTCGCGACCAATGGCGCGCATCAGATACATCCCCATCGCGTAGCCGCCGAGCGCGAAGAAGAGCCCGTGACCGAGGCTCAGGATCCCCGTGTAGCCCCAGATGAGGTCCATCGCAAGCGCCACCATCGCATAGCAGAGGATCTTGCCGGCCAGCGCGACCGTGTAGTCCGGCATATGGAAAACGCTTTCGGGCGGGGCCACCAGGTTGGCGAGCGGGACGAGCACGCAGACGATGGCGAGCGCCGCCACAATCGCAGTCCATCCACGCGGCCCGTACAAGCGCGCGAGCATCACGCGTCCGCAGTGCGGCCCTTGAGGGCGAAGAGTCCCTGAGGCCGCCGCTGGATGAAGACGATGATGAAGAGCAGCACCGCAATCTTGGCGACCACCGCGCCCGCCCAACCCTCCAGAAACTTGTTCACGATGCCGAGGCCGAAGGCCGCGTAGACTGTGCCGGCGAGCTGCCCCACGCCCCCGAGCACCACGACCAGGAACGAGTCCACGATGTAGCTCTGGCCGAGATCGGGACCGACGTTGCCGACCTGCGACAAGGCACAGCCGGCCAAGCCGGCGAGCCCGGAGCCGAGACCGAAGGCCCACATGTCTATCTTTCCGGTCCGCACGCCAACGCAGCTTGCCATTGCGCGATTCTGGGTTACGGCGCGCACGAAGAGGCCGAGCCGGATACGCGTGAGGACGAGCCACACGGCAAGCAGCACGACCAGGGCAAACCCGATGATGATGACGCGGCTCCACGGGAGCACGACGTCCGTCATGATGGCGAGGCCGCCCGACATCCAGACCGGATTTTCCACCTGCACGTTCTGCGCACCGAAGATCGTGCGCACCGTCTGGATGAGGATCAGGCTGATGCCCCAGGTAGCGAGCAGCGTCTCGAGCGGACGCCCATACAGATGCCGTATCACCACGCGCTCGAGGACCATCCCGACCGCCGCCGAAACCGCGAAGGAGACGGGCACGGCGGCCGCAAGGTAGAAGTCGAAAAGCTCGGGTGCGAAGCTCCGAAAGAGATTCTGCACGACGTACGTGGCGTAGGCCCCGATCATCATGAGCTCGCCGTGCGCCATGTTGATCACGCCCATCAGCCCATAGGTGATCGCGAGACCAAGCGCAGCCAGGAGCAGGATCGAACCCAGACTGATTCCGGAAAAAATCCGGCCGATACGCTCTCCGGTGGCGAGCCTGCGCTCCACGCTGCGCAGTGACCGCTCCGCTGCGGCTCGCACTTCCGTGTTGGGCTCCACGAAGGTGTCGCCAGTTTTCTCAACGATCGAAAGCAGCACGGTCTTGGTTGCGGGATTCGAACTCTCGCCGAGCGCCCTGACGGCGGCGAGCCTGGTCTCGGGATCAGCGCTGCGGACCTGGATCGCGGCACGGGTCAGCTCAAGCAAGCCCTTGATGCGGGGATCCGTTTCCTTCTCCAGCGCCCGCTCGATGATCGGCAGCCGCGATTCCTCCAGTGTGCCCTGCAGCGCCGCGGCAGCGGCGAGGCGCGTGGCGGGGTCGCTCGCAACGAGCTTCAGGGCGGCAATGCCCCCATCGAGCTCGCGCCGCAGGCGGTTGTTGACGATGACGTCCTCCAGATCGGCGGGCAGTTCGCTCACCGGCTTGCCCGTGACGGCATCCGAGCCCTTCCCGTCCGCGACGATAAACACGCGCTTCTCGGACGGCGAGAACTGAACGTTGCCACCGAGGAACGCCTGCAGCAGTGGCGGCACCGAATCATCCGCCTCGACGACGAGTGTGTTGAGTGCCGCGACCTTCTCGTCACTCTCGCCGGCAGCGAGCTGAAACACGAGATCTGGAGGTGCGGCGCGTGCCACGACAGCACACGCCAGCACGACGATCACGGCGAGGAATCGGATCATGGAGTGAGAGCGGGCGACCGCGGCCGCCACGCCCACAGAAGGATCACTTTTTCTCGGGTTCGTCCTTCTTCTTCTCGTTACCCGGGATGTACTGGCTCCACGGCTGGGCGCGAATCGGGCCAGGGGTTTTCCACACGACGTTGAACTGCCCGTTGGCCTGGATCTCGCCGATGAAGACTGGCTTCCAAAGGTGGTGGTTGGTCTCATCCATCTTGATGGTGAAGCCGTCCGGTGCCGCAAACGTCTGCCCCGCCATGGCCGCGATCACCTTGTCCGGTTCCGTGGACTTCGCTTTCTCGACTGCCTGCTTCCACATCCACATGCCGACGTAGGTCGCCTCCATCGGGTCATTGGTGATCGGCTTGTCCGAGCCGGGAAGCTTCTTTGCCTTGGCATATGCCGCCCATTTCTTCTTGAAGTCCTCGTTCACGGGATTCTTCAGGGACATGAAGTAGTTCCACGCGGCCAGGTGCCCCACCAGCGGCTTGGTGTCGACGCCGCGCAGTTCCTCTTCACCGACCGAGAACGCCACCACGGGCACGTCGGTCGCCTTCAGTCCCTGGTTGCCGAGCTCCTTGTAGAAGGGCACGTTGGAATCACCGTTGATGGTGGACACCACCGCCGTCTTGCCGCCGGCCGCGAACTTCTTGATGTCCGCCACGATGGTCTGGTAATCGCTGTGTCCGAACGGCGTGTACTTCTCGTCGATGTCCTTGTCCTGTACGCCCTTCGACTTGAGGAACGCGCGCAGGATCTTGTTGGTGGTGCGCGGGTATACGTAGTCGGTCCCGAGAAGCACCCAGCGCTTGGCACCGCCCCCTTCTTTGCTCATGAGGTACTCGACTGCGGGGATCGCCTGCTGGTTGGGTGCGGCGCCGGTGTAGAAGACATTCTTGGAGAGCTCTTCGCCCTCGTATTGCACCGGGTAGAAGAGCAAGCCGTTGAGCTCCTCGAACACCGGCAGCACCGATTTGCGGGATACCGAAGTCCAACAGCCGAACACCGCAGCAACCTTGTCCTGCGTGAGGAGCTGGCGCGCCTTCTCGGCGAAGAGCGGCCAGTTCGAGGCGGGATCCACGACCACCGGTTCGAGCTTCTTGCCGAGCACGCCTCCCTTCGCGTTGATCTCCTCGATCGTCATCAGTGCCACGTCCTTCAGCGATGTTTCGCTGATCGCCATGGTGCCGGAGAGCGAGTGCAACACCCCTACCTTGATGGTATCTGCAGCTCGCGCAGGCAGGCTGATCAGAAGCGCGAACGCAAGACTCGCGAGAAGAACTCTGCGATGCATGGACAATCTCCCAGTGGCTGTTGAAGGTTAGAGAAGGACGACCGACGCCACGACTGCGGGGCTTAGGGTCGCGTCCCCAAGTGCATGCGGCGTGCCACGCGGTGGCAGCGCTCGATTTCGTTAGCGGAACAGGGAGTTGAGAGAGGTTAGCCGCGCGATAAGAGTGCACAACTCCGCACTCTTTGGGTGCGCGTCAAGGACGCCACATCCCACGGCAGTGCATCGTGCTTCAAGTCAGAACAGGAAATAGCGCTGCGCCATGGGCAGCACCGAAGCGGGTTCGCACTCGAGCAATTGCCCATCCGCCCGCACTTCGTAGGTCTCCGGATCGACCTCGATTCGCGGCGCGGCGTCGTTGTGGATCATGTTCTTCTTGCCGAGATGGCGCGTGCCGCTCACCGCATGCACGCCCTTGCGAAGCGCGAGTTTCTGGGGAACGCCGGCCTGCAGCGCTGCACCGGAAACGAAGGTGAGCGAAGTCGCATAGCGGGCGCCGCCGAAAGCGGCGAACATCGGGCGGTAGTGCACGGGCTGCGGTGTCGGAATGGACGCATTCGGATCGCCCATCGGAGCCGCGGCAATGGCGCCGCCCTTCAGAATCATGGCAGGCTTAACGCCGAAGAATGCCGGCTTCCAGAGGACGAGATCGGCGAGTTTGCCGCGTTCGACCGACCCGATCACATCCGCCACACCGTGAGTGATTGCGGGGTTGATCGTGTACTTCGCCACGTAACGCCGCACGCGAAAGTTGTCGTTTCCCGCACCGTCAGCCGCCAGCTGACCACGCTGCGTCTTCATCTTGTGGGCGGTCTGCCACGTCCGGGTGATGACTTCGCCAATCCTGCCCATGGCCTGGGAGTCCGAAGACATCATGCTGATCGCGCCGAGGTCGTGGAGGATGTCCTCTGCGGCGATCGTCTCGCGGCGGATTCGCGATTCGGCAAAGGCGACATCCTCCGCGATGGCCGGGTCCAGGTGATGGCAGACCATGAGCATGTCGAGATGCTCGTCGAGCGTGTTCACGGTGTAGGGGCGTGTCGGGTTGGTGGATGACGGCAGCACATTGGCCTCGCCGCAGACCCGGATGATGTCCGGCGCGTGCCCCCCGCCCGCGCCTTCCGTGTGGAAAGAATGGATCGTGCGTCCCTTGAAGGCGGCAATGGTCGCCTCCACGAAGCCCGACTCGTTCAGGGTGTCAGTATGGATCGCAACCTGAACGTCCATTTCGTCCGCAACCGCCAGGCAGTTGTCGATCGCGGCCGGGGTGGTCCCCCAGTCCTCGTGGAGCTTGAGGCCGACCGCGCCTGCCTCCACCTGCTCGCGCAGCGGCCCTGGGAGACTGACGTTGCCCTTGCCGAGAAATCCAAGATTCATCGGGAACGCATCGGCAGCCTGGAGCATCCGCGCGATGTGCCAGGCGCCCGGGGTGCAGGTGGTTGCGTTCGTGCCCGCCGCCGGTCCCGTGCCGCCCCCGATCATCGTCGTCACGCCCGACATCAGCGCCTCGTCGATCTGCTGCGGGCAGATGAAGTGAATGTGCGTGTCGATGCCGCCGGCGGTGACGATGAGCCCCTCGCCCGCGATGATTTCGGTGGCAGCACCGATCACGATGTCTACGCCGGGCTGAATGTCCGGATTGCCAGCCTTGCCGATCGCCGCGATGCGGCCGTCCTTGAGGCCGATGTCTGCCTTGACGATGCCCCAGTGATCCACGATGACCGCGTTGGTGATGACGGTATCCACGGTCTCGGCGCGGCCGCGCTGGCCCTGTCCCATGCCGTCCCGAATCACCTTTCCGCCGCCGAACTTCACCTCTTCCCCATAGACGGTGAAATCCCGTTCGATCTCGATCCAGAGATCGGTATCCGCGAGTCGCACCCGGTCGCCGGTGGTCGGTCCGTACATCTCGGCATACGCCGCGCGCGAGATCCTCATTTCAGCTTGCCCATCACTTTCGCCGTGAACCCGTACACTTCCCGCGCGCCGGCCAGCCCCACCAGCTCGACGGTGCGCTCCTGGCCGGGTTCGAAGCGCACCGCGGTACCGGCTGCGATGTTGAGGCGGAATCCGTATGCCTGGTCGCGGTCGAAGCGCAGCGCCTCGTTGACCTCGAAGAAGTGGTAGTGGGAGCCGACCTGGATCGGCCGGTCGGCAGCGTTCGCGACCACGATACGCCGGGTCTCGCGTCCCGCGTTGAGCTCGATCTCGCCTTCCTTGATGTTCATCTCGCCAGGAATCATGGGGCGGCGTTTCAAGGAATGGGATGGTGAACAGTGACGAGCTTGGTGCCGTCGGGGAAAGTTGCCTCGACCTGAATCTCGGGAATCATCTCCGGAATGCCTTCCATCACGTCGGCGCGCGTGAGCACCTGTGTGCCCTCGTGCATCAGCTGCGCAACTGTCTTGCCTTCACGGGCGCCCTCCAGAATCGCGGCCGTGATCAGCGCGACCGATTCGGGATAGTTGAGCCGGAGCCCTCTGGCCTTGCGCCGCTCGGCGAGCAGTGCCGCGGTGAAGACCAGCAGCTTGTCCTTTTCTCTTGGGGTGAGTTCCATCGTGGGCGGACTCTATCGCGCCTGCGGGCTCCTGCTCAAGTGCTCCAGATCCGGGGCATCATTGCGGGCCGTCCGACCACAGTCGGCCGAAGCGCGCTCCAGACTGCGGACAAGGCGTCGCGCCCCCGCTCCGACGAATCGCCGAGGTAGCGCGCAACGGTAACCGAGCCGACGACGCTCATGCCGACACGGTCCCCCGGCGCGCGCTGTTGTCCCGCTGCTCTGGCACGGTCACAAACCTCGAGGGGAACGGTTGCTCCGGCCACAAGCAGCGTACCGACGACGGTGCATCCAGCGAGTCCAACGGGCGATTCGAGCAGCCGGCCCCCGCCGGCAATGTCGCCACGCTCGTGCCAAACGAGCCGACCGTCCAGCTGCACGCGGGAGAGTTGCTGGACTCGCCCGTGATCGAACCGCTCACCGCGGGCGGCGCGTCCGAAGCAAAGGATCTCCCATCCCACGAACACGGCGCCGCTTGCCAGTTCTACATCCATGCCCAGCGAAGCGTCCGCGCCGTTGAACAAGATCGACTCCTGCGGCAGCCATTCGAGGGTCGCCCGCCCTGACAAGCGCGCCCGCGCGATCTGGCTTGCCGGTCGGCCAGCGGACCGGTACCACTTGGTTGCGCCCGGGGTCGTAACGAGGACGTGAGTCCTGCTGTCGAGATCGAGCCTGATCTCGAGACCATCGCCTCCCGCGATGCCGCCGGGAGGATGGACCAGGATCGTTTGACAAACCTCCGGACCCTCCTGGTACAGCGGTTTCTGCACGACCAGTGGACCGGAATGCTCCCGATGCGCGAGCACCGTGCGCCCATCCCGGTGCGCATAGCGCAGGTCTATTGCTGCTTTCCAACACCTCTGCTCGTCGGCTGCGGGATCCGTCCCCGCGCCCGCCTGGTCAGGCACCGACGCGCGCGCGCAAACCTGCGCTTGCTGACCTGCAGCACAGCCGTCCCTTCAAGATCGTATTCCCCCGTCGTGACAGGTCGCCGCCGTGTTCCACGCTATCGCGCCGATTGTTCCGTTCAGGTTGTCCCGGATGGTTGGCGCGACAGGGGTTCGACGGTGCCCATGTGAAACTGGAACGCGCCGCGCTGCCGATCGTTGAAGTAATGCCGCAGGGTGTTGCGTACGGTCGCAAAGGCGAGTTCGTCCCAGGGGATCTCGGGCTCCGAGAAGAGGCGGGCCTCGAGGGTTTCGTGCCCCGCGGAAAAACCCAGGTCCAGCAGCCGTGCACGGAAGAGCATGTAGACCTGTCCGATATGGGGCAGGCTGTAGAGCGCATAGAGCTGTTCAATTTCCACTCGGGCATTCGCCTCTTCCAAAGTTTCGCGGAGGGCGCCGTTCGGCGCGGTCTCGTTGAGTTCCATGAAGCCCGCCGGAACGGTCCAGAGCCCGTGGCGTGGCTCGATGGCACGGCGGCAGAGCAGCACCTTCCCCTCCCACTCGGGAATGCAGCCCACGATCAGCTTGGGATTGAGATAGTGAACGGTGCTGCAGGCTTCGCACACGTGGCGCGGAGCGTTGTCGCCCTCCGGGACGCGAATGGTGAGTACTGCGCCGCAATTGCTGCAAAATTTCATGGACGGGCGAGGGCAGGGGGAAGCCCGCTACTATAAGCGACTGACACGCGCTGCGAAACCGCGCCTGTCGCTGACGAGATGACCCCTGCGGCAATAGTCGCGACAGTGAGCCCCTTGGTGGGAGCGACGGCGTGGAGCGCCTCCGTGCTATCATCGCGGGTCTCGTAACCCCTTGTTCATGCGTGCCATTCCCCCCAGATCAGTGGTCTCGACCTGGTCTCATTCCGATGCGCCCCACTCACATCTCCGCAATTCTCGACGGCGAGTTTGTAGCAGCGGCTTCTGGTAGCCACGCGCCGGTAATGCTGTGGGGCCCGCCCGGGGTCGGCAAGTCACGGATCATCGCCGCCATCGCCGACACACGCGGTGTCCCCCTCATCGACATCCGGCTCTCGCAGATGGAGCCGACGGACCTGCGCGGGATCCCCTTCCGCAAGGCCGACACGGTCGAATGGGCGGTGCCCGCCATGCTGCCGGACGCGGTTCGGCACGGGTCGCGCGGCATCCTGTTTCTCGACGAGATCAACGCGGCACCGCCGACCGTGTCTGCGGCGGCGTATCAGTTGATCCTGGACCGGCGACTGGGGGAGTATCGGGTGCCCGAGGGCTGGGCCATCTTCGCGGCTGGGAACCGGCAAGGGGACCGCGGCGTGACGTACGTGATGCCGGCGCCGCTTGCGAACCGGTTTACCCACTATGAGCTGGACCCGCACCTGGATGATTGGGTTGCGTGGGCCTACGACGCCGGGGTCGACGCCCGGATTGTCGCCTTCCTGCGGTTCCGACCGGAGCTTCTCTTCGACTTCGACCCAGCCCATAGCCCGATTGCGTTTCCCACCCCGCGATCCTGGGAGTTCGCACATCTCGCCCTCAAGAAGTTTCAAGGCGTTCCCGAACTGCTGGGGGATGCGTTGCAGGCGTGCGTTGGCAAGGCGGCGGGCATCGAATTGAAAGCGTTCATCGACAACATGGATCGGTTGCCCGACATCGACGCCATTCTGCGCGGCGACCGGAGCGACGTGCCGGCCGACATCGACCTGCAGTACGGCGTTGCGGCGGCCTTGGTGCGACGCGCCCGCGACGCAAGGGAGGGGGCAGAAGCCACGCGCGTGTACGGACACATCCTCGACTACGCACGGCGTTTTCCGCAACGCGAAATGGGCATCATGCTGGTCACCGACATGCACCGGTCGATCGGCAAGCCGTTGTACGACGTTCCCGAGTTTGCCGAATGGGCGAACAGCATGACCGATCTCATGCTCTACGAAGTGATGGCGGAGCGTTGAGTCGCACTGCCCCTCCGGCGCGGCCGAGCCGTGTGAGGCAGGAGATCCACACCAAGCTCTCCGCGGCCCGCACCCGGCTCATCCTGGAGCGTCCCTTCATTGGGGCGCTGGTCATGCATCTGCCGCTCTCCGCGGCGGGCGCGCGCCATTGCCCCACGATCGCGACCGATGCCCGGGCGCTCTACTTTAATCCGGACTACATCGCAAGGTTGACCCTCGCCGAGACGCAGTTCGTGCTCGCGCACGAGGCGTTGCATTGCGCGCTCGCGCATTTCGCGCGGCGCTCGCATCGGATGCGAAAGCGCTGGGACGTCGCCTGCGACCATGCGGTGAACCTCATCCTGATTCAGGAGGGGATGCGACCGCCGCGGGGCGTGCTCGCGAATACCGCCTTTCTGGGCTTGACGGCAGAGGAGATCTACCCGCTCATCCCGCCCGACACCGGCGAGACGCCCTTGGATGAGCACCTTTTCGAGCCGTTCTCCGGTGCGTTCCCCGGCATCGATCATCCGCCGCATCGGGGCCAGCTGCCTGGTCCCGGCGGGGCGAAGCCTGCCGCGAAAGCCGAAGAGATCGACGAGGGATGGGACGACGCCGGAGACGCGCCGAGCAGTCACGAGCCGCGCGCGCCGGAATCGTCTTCCCCGGAGGTGCACGCCGATCCCGTCGCGGCCGAGGCGCTCGCGCAGCGCTGGCAGAGCCGCCTCGCCTCTGCGGCCCAGGCAGCGATGCGGGCGGGACGCCTCTCTGATTCCCTCGCGCGGTCGCTGGGCCCGCACAGTCAGCCGCGTATGCCTTGGCGCGCACTCCTCGCGCGCTTCCTGATGAGCGTTGCCCGCGACGACTACAGCTTCCAGCGCAGCTCGCGCCGGGAGGGAGAAGCGCTGCTGCCGCGGCTCGCGAGCGGGGCCATCAACCTGGTCATCGCCCTCGACACCAGCGGCTCCATCGGCGACGAGGAGATGCGGGAGTTTGCATCGGAAGTGGACGCCCTGAAGGGCCAGGTACGGGCCAATCTCGTGCTGCATGCGTGCGACGACGAGCTGTCGCCCGAAGGGCCCTGGCGTTTCGCGCCGTGGGAGCCGGTAACGTTGCCCAAGGCTCTGAGAGGCGGCGGCGGGACCCGCTTCACACCCCTGTTCGAATGGATCGAGCGCGAACAAGTGTGCCCCGATCTCCTGGTCTATTTCACCGACGCCCAGGGTGAGTTCCCCGGCGCGGCACCGCCCTACCCGGTGATCTGGTTGGTCAAGGGGCGGGCCGAGGTGCCGTGGGGCGAGCGGATTCAACTGAACTGACACGGCGTGCGTTCTTCGGCCGCGAACGCTCAGGCTCGCGCCGCATCCAATTGAGCGTTTTGCGAACCGGAGCGGCGAGATGGGCAGCAAATGGATCGAAGGCCGGGTGGTCGACCAGCGCCGCTGGACCGACCGTCTCTACAGCATTCGCGTGGACGCAGCCGTGGAACCCTTCCGGGCCGGGCAATTCGGTCGACTCGCGCTCGAGATCGGCGGCGAGATGGTGGGTCGGCCATACTCATTCGTGAACGCGCCCCACGAGACACCACACGAGTTCTACTACATCCACCTCGACGAAGGTCCCCTGACCAGCCGGCTCGTTCCGCTCGTTTCGGGCGATCGCATTTTCGTCGCACCACGGGCAGCGGGTTTCCTGACGCTGACCGAGGTGCCCGACGCGGCGGATCTTTGGCTGCTGTCGACGGGGACCGCCCTGGGGCCGTTCCTCTCCATCCTCAAGACCGAGGACCCTTGGCGGCGCTTCCGCCGGGTCGTATTGGTCCACGCAGTGCGGGAGGCTGCGGAGCTGACCTATCGGGAGACCATTGACGCGCTGCGCGCAGCCCGTCCCGGCCAGTTGACGTTCGTGCCGTTCGTGTCGCGGGAGGACACGGATTTCGCGATCCGGGGGCGCATTCCGGAAGCGCTCCAGGACGGTCGCTTGGAAGCGTCGACCGGGATCGGGATCCAGGCGGACCGCTCGCAGGTGATGCTCTGCGGCAATCCGGCCATGGTGTCCGACACCCTGGCCGTGCTCGAGAGACGGGGCCTCAGGCGACACAAGCGAAAGCTACCGGGCCATCTACACGTCGAGAGTTACTGGTGAGCGATACGGTTCGGGCGGTGCGATGGCGATCCGGGCGCCAAGGGGTCCGGCGGGCATATAATCCGCTTCTTCATACGCGTCCCCGGCACCCCGCCGGCCACTTTAAGGCGACGTAACTTGAAAAAGTCGCAATTGATGGCCGTCCCCGATCAGTTCAGGGCAAGTGGCATTTCCGCTGACGACCATGTCCGCGAGGCCCTGCCGCGTATTGAACGGCGGCGCACCGCGCTCGAATACGAAGCGATCCTGCAAAACGCCTGGGTGGGCATTCTATTCACCCGCGGCCGTCGCATCCTGCATTGCAACACGCGCTTTGCCGGCATGTTCGGCTACGGTCCCGCCGACCTGGCGGGCCAGGAAGGTTCGATTCTCTTTCCCAGCCGCGAGAGCTTTGACGACCTTGGCGCGATCGCGGCCCCGCGACTTGCCGCCGGCGAGACCGTCGATCTCGAGTGGCGTATGCGCCGGCGAGGTGGGGACGAATTCTGGTGCCGGCTGCTGGCGAAGGCCGTGTCGCCCTCGAAGCCGTACGAGGGCACGATCTGGATCGCCGAGGATGTCAGCGAACGCCGCCTCACTCAGGAATCGCTGCGGCAACTGGTCCGCGAGCAGCAGCAGTTGCTCGACCACGCCACGGTCGGCATCGCGCTGCTGCGGAACCGCTGCCTCGTGCGCACCAACCCGCGCATGGAGGCCGTCTTCGGCTACGCGCCGGGAGAGATGAACGGGCACTCCACCCGGATCGTTTTCCCAAGTGACGAAGCATTCGAGCGCATGGGGCGCGCGCTCTATTCCGCACCGATCGGAGCTGCACCGTTTCAGGGTGACATGCAGCTGCGCCGCAAGGACGGGAGCCTGTTCTGGGCGCGGCTGCTGGGTACCCCTCTCGATCCCCTGGATCAGGAGCGCGGCTGGATTTTCGTGGTCGAGGACATC
>Ga0209254_10002606_pt1 | contig 16414 bp, 15 predicted proteins | sample FrelakmetDIP11DI_FD_187148 | JGI IMG/M metagenome (GOLD analysis project Ga0209254, IMG submission 187148) | Freshwater lake sediment microbial communities from the University of Notre Dame, USA, for methane emissions studies - DIP11 DI (SPAdes)... | ecosystem: Environmental > Aquatic >... | reverse complement strand
CAGGCATAGGACGGAATTGCTGGGGGGGAGACATCGGACAAGGTGAGCATACCCTGAATACAGAATGGAATAGCATGAAACCGGGCAGGTCTACTCATGTTGGATCAGCCGCTGTGGATATCAAGGGTAGCGCTCCGATGATGATCACAATTGTGACTCATAAAGTACAATAAGGATGCTTTATCTTGTTTGCAATGAAATTGATTCGAGAAAAAGCTGCATAATATGGAGAGCGAGGTCTTGGGTGAAGAAAGGATTTGATGGATCTCAGCCTAATTTGGCCATCCGGGCATAATAGTTAGGTCCCCAGCAGATCCTATTTAGATTTTATCTTTGCAAATATTCATCCTATGTATTATCGGGATCGATCCAGCATTATCTATATATGGATTGAATTTTATTGTGTACTAAGGTGATCATTTGAAGAAGATAGTATTACTAATGGCTGCATTATGTTGCGCGCTGCTTTGTAGCAGCGTATTGGCTGCAGAAAAGGCAAATGCGCCCAAATTCACATTATTGAAGGCGGATTCAGGAAAGAATATCTCACAGATGAACTTCAGCCTGTACTCTGTTACTGATACTTTTGGCCAGGACGGAATTGGCATAGGTGAAGCGGCAAAATTCACGGCGCCCGGTCCCAATTGGAAGCTCATGGCCTTGCAGTTCCTGGGATGGAGCGGTTTTAATGAAACCACACAGAGATTGCCGCTTGATAGAAACTTCCTCGTTGAGATAAGAGATAAAGATCTCAATCTTCTATACAAATTTGCTGATGCTCAGAATTTGTATTTTGGATCTGCAAAGGGTCCCATGATTTCTGGAATGGAAATACCTGCTTTGCCAGTGACAGGGGACTTCTATGTTATCTTCTATGATCGCGGCTCGATGGGATTGGGCATGGAATCGGCATCTGCCAATGAAACAGGCAAATCCTTCTTCTTCATGAATGGCCAGCTGGCGCCTGCCGAATTCGTGAACAAGAAAACCAATGAGACCGTAGACTTCAATTGGGTGATAAGGGCAATTGGAGCCTAAAGTTCGATAGGCTGAAGGCGGGCAAAGGTGATGGCCGGCCTTCAGCTCAAATTTTCATTTATGTGATTTAAGCATCCATCATCATCTATTTATGCCCGTGACTGGATAGCATTTTTGGTGATCCCTTGAAAAAGATTCTCTTATCAGCAGCATTGATCTGTTTTGCTGCACTCCTCCTGGCAGGCTTAGCCATAGCTGTGGATGCAAAAGCGCCTCCGATTCAAGTTCTCAGTTCGTATGAAGGAAATCTCTCGGAAAAGAAGATCAATCTGGTTAGCATGTCGGCGCTATTTGGTAGATTAGGCAAAGATGTTGCAGAGACCGTCAAATTCAAAGCACCGAAACCGGGCTGGAAGGTAAGGGCAATCAACATTTTTGCCTGGGATGGTTTCAACGGGACGGTCCAATCTATTCCCCGCGAGAGGATAATTGCCCTGGAGATCCGGGACAAGGATCTGAACCTGCTCTATAGATTTGCCGATTCCCAGCTTCCTTTCAGCAACTACCTCTTCAATGCTACGGAAGCTTATCCTTTGACTATAGAGCTGCCATCGGTACCGGTGAGCGATGAATTCTATGTCAGCTTTTACGACCGCGGCGCTGTCGCAGTTGCCGGCGAGGTTCTCAATAATACCAGCAACAACTCATTCTTCTTCAACGCCGTTGCCGATGAGCTGATTCCGGCGGAGCTGCCGCAAGGTCAGAACGAGACGTCTCCAGTCAATTGGATCATGTCGGTTAGCGGAGCCTAAGAAAAGCCCGATAACTAAAAAGCATCTGCTGCGGATTGGCGAAAGAATGTTATATTATGTGCGCCGATTTGCAGGAAGATGTTTGGCTCAAGAGTTGTCTGCATTGGAGGCCTTCCCGGAATAGGAAGCGTGGGAAAGGTGGCTGCAGATTATCTGGCCACTGCCCTGGAATGCAGCACAATCAAACCTTTTTTTTCTTGCGGATTTCCTGCCCAGGTTGTGATCGCTCAAGGCCTGGCAGAACTCTTGCATGCGGAGCTTAAGGCTCCCAAAGGAAAAAAGAACCTTTTCATCTTATGTGGCGATGCTCAACCCATCGATATCTCAGGAATGTACAGCTTGGCAGGAGAGATCCTCGAATCCGCCAGGGCAGAGGGTGTGACGGATATAATCACGTTAGCCGCATACGTGGGAGATACAAGGGATAAGGTACTCGGTGCAGCTAGTGAGGCTTCTTTGGCGCAGGAACTGGAGAAGAACGGATTTCCTCTCCTAAAAAGCGGCGCTATTGGAGGTCTAAATGGCCTTTTAGCGGGACTGGCTCCTCTGTACGGCATGCGCGGCTTTTGCCTTCTGGCAACTACCTCCGGAGCGGAGCCGGTAGATATCGATGCCGCAACAATCCTCTTGAAGGCGATAAATTCTCTCTTGGGGCTCAATCTCGAAATTTCCATTATTGAGCCGGAAATGGAGGAGATCGATGAGGTTTCATCGCCTGAAGAGATCGATATGAACTATCGCTAGTCCATCCTTGTCCCGATCGGACCTTTGCAGCCGAATGGACTTAACAACTGAGGCAAAATGGACTCAGCCACTGGTGCTAAATTGACTTAACCATTGCAGCTAAATTGACTTTACCGCTGCAACTAAATGGACTCAACTACTAGCGTTCCTCTGGGAACGCCAATTTTCATGGCCACCGGCTCACATTTGGCCCTAAACACATATATCAGACGGCCTTTGAGCATCTCATCGAACTCGGACATGGTTTCGAAGTTGCCCATGCCTTTGGCGATCACCAGCCAGTCCGGATCAAATAGAAGCTTTGAAGCCTCGGGACCGATGTCTTCAAGCGTGGTTCCAACGACCGCGCCGGTGGGCAAGACCGGATTAGATGACATGCTTCTCACTTCCTCGGCCGTTACATCATTGAGGATCGGCTCGGATTTTGATCCTATTACCACTGTCTTTCCCATCTCCCCGAGTTTCTCAATCACGAATAGATCGAAGATGATTTCCCCGGTGTTATCTGTTAGATAGAAAATGTTCTCAAAGTGCTTCAGCCTTCGTTCTACCTCTTCTAAATCGCCTTCCAGCTTTTCATGTAGAATGGTGGCAAAGACCAGGCCAAAGGTGGAATTATCATAATCATGACCCTTGACGCCAAACTCCATGGAGTTGGCTGCGGCCGCGATGCGCACCATGGCCTCGATCTTGTTATCCGATTCCTCAAAAAAATGACCGGCAACTGGAAGAAGACCGGTTGCTACCAGGTTGCTCTCCTTTTTCAGCTCCTCATACGGATCGGATCTTCCGCAGCGTCTCTTGATGATCAGTTCGCGCTGCGTTCCCACTAACGCTGGAACACCGCCTTTGTGGCTGGCCATGAAATCCAGTAGCTCCTCTACGGCCGCTTTCTTCTCCGCATCAGTTTGAAATACCAGGTCGCTTTCGAATTTGGCTCGGTCCAGGATACAAGGATAACAATTGGAGGCCATCTTCAAGCCGGCCACCTTCCTGCCATGACCCTGATCACATCAGGGATGACCTTTTCGGCCACATGCACGCACGATCCGCCGCTTAGGACCACTACCAGCCCCTTTTCTCCCACAGCCTCCCCGATGATCTGCATCATCCTGGGATAAGCCTCAAAGGTGAGGTTGAAGCCGCCGTAATCATCCTCATGGGAGTCGTGGCCAAAGATCACAAAGGCGATCTGAAAGTCAAAGTCCTTGGCCAAATCCAGAGCGCCTTTTAGTGCACTCAAGAACTCATCGTTGCTGGCGCCGAATCCGAGACCGATATCGTAATTATTCATGGCCGGATCATGTTCCTCTCCGGTGCCGCTATTGAAATTTATATGAAAAACATCAGGATCATCCTTGAAGAAGTCGCGGGTTCCATCTCCAAAATGGGGATCTACATCCACGATCAAGAATCGCTCCAGCCCCAGCTCACGCAGAAGGAGAATGGTTATGGCCACATCGTTGAAGTAGCAAAAGCCCCAGCAGCTTCCTCGCGAGGCATGATGTCCGGCCGTACCGGTATAAGCAAAGGCGGTTTTGGCCCGGCCCGTGGCCACCATCTCTGCGGCCATCATGACGCTTCCCGCTGAGAGAATGGCCACATCTCTGTAGGGATCGAAACGCATATTTTCCATGTGGGAAGCGGTATGTGCCGTTTCCACTAATTTCAAGGGCGCTCCTTTGGGCTTGAACACCTGGACCTCAACACCGTCCACAAGTCCCGATTCCATGAGAGCTTCAAAAGAAGGCCGGATCCGCTCCTTAAGAACACTAAATCCGTACTTGCCGAAGTCCTCGTGATAAGTAATTGCCACTATCATGCCGGTTCCTTCACCTTCATTTACAGCTCAGTAATTCGGGGATACCTCTCCAGAAGCATTCCCTCCACTACGATTGGCATCTGCCTCTTGGCGTCCTTAACGGCGCTATCCAGCTCCCAGTCCGAGCTGGAGCAGATGGTTATCAGCGACTCGCCCTTCTTGACAATCTCGCCCATCTTCTTGTGAATTGTAACACCCGCTTTCTTATCGGAAGGCGCTCCTGCTATGCGGGCCAATTCCACCAGTCTCTTATTGAAAAAGGCCACAACGTATCCGCCTGCCGGTGCCAGAATATCTTCGCAGTTTTCTCCTGTGGCGATCTCCTCACTCTTCACCCTCGGATTTCCGCCTTGCGCCTCGATGATCTCCATTAGCTTCTTATGGGCCTTGCCGCTGGTGAGGATCTCTTCTGCGATCTTGTAGCCGTCACCCCTGCTGGCCACGCCTCCCATCTCCAGCAGGATCCCGGCCAAAGCAAGGCTCTTTTCCTTAAGGCTATTCGGCCCGCCTTTGTTCTCCAAAACGGTGAGGGCCTCGCGCACCTCCAGTGCAGGGCCGATTGTTCTGCCCACAGGCGATCCACCAAATGTCATGGCGCACTCCACTCGAATGCCCAGCCGCTCGCCCAGGTCGATTAGATCTTTTGCCAATGAGCGGCCGGACTCAGGAGTTGTCAGCTTTGTTCCGGGGCCCACAGGCATGTCCACAACCACGGCATCTGCGCCAACAGCGCCCTTTTTGGCCATGATGGAGGCCAGCATTTGGCTGTAAGGATCTATGGACAGGGCATACTCGGCTTTGATGAGCTTATCATCCGCGGGAGCGATGTTGGTGGCTCCTCCCCAGACGATTACGCCTCCCACCTTTTCTGTGAGTTCCTTGATCTCATCGGCGGAAAATTCCACGGGAGCCAGCACTTCCATCAAATCAGCGGTTCCGCCGGCACCGGTAATGGCGCGCGAACTGGTCTTGGGAATGAGAAGACCTGCAGCAGCGACTATTGGCACTATGAGCAAGGAGACTTTATTGCCGGGGACGCCTCCGATGCTGTGTTTATCCATGACGGGGTGAGTATCAAAATGAATTCGCTCGCCGCTTTCGATCATGGCTCTTGTTAGCCACTCCGTCTCCTGAGAATCCATGTTATGGATGTAGGAGGCGGTGACATAAGCGGAAAGCTCGATGTCGCTTAAGTTATTGTCGACGATATCCTGAACGATGGTGCGTATCTGGTCTTCCGTGAGCTTCTCCTTGTCCATCATTCTCTTGATGTAGCATAAAGATGCGGGTTTGGGAGCAGGAAGAACATCCACAAATTTTGGGTTCTTCAAATCTTTCAAGGCCTCGGTAAAGATCCCAATCTCACCTGGCTTGACCATCTCCATAGTAGTATCCAACAAGGCGGTGGTTGCAGCTCCCTTTGTTCTGACCCTGACGCGGTCGCCAGGATTCATCCCACGCTCTCGCGCATCTACCACATTGAGCATCACTTTGTGCTGACCGATCTCTATGTCAAAGGCACGAACTTCCAACATCTTTAAAAACCTCTTTTTTTGTTGCAAACGGCAGCAATAGGAAGATAGCTATGTTCAAGGACCTCTTTTAGCTTCCGCCATTCACTAGTGTAAGTTAGCTTCTGCCATCCATCAGGGTGAGCGATCTTATCCACTCTCCTTTAGCCTCGCGTGTTGTTCCCACAATAAGGCGAAGACCATCCGCGCTCTCTTCCAGCACACCCTTGGCCTCCAGTATTTCGCCGGGCAGCGCCTGGCCGGCATAGGTGTGAGAGTAGCAGAAGATCTCCTTTACCTCCTCATGTTCCAGTCGATATATGGCAGGGCTGTCGAAGGCAAATTCGGCATCTATCACCTTGGCCACTATGCAATGCTGCCCCAAGGTCTTGCCAGGAGCATGGGTCTGGATCTGGCTCCAGTCGCGGGCAAAGAGCAGATCAAAATAGATGCCGTCAACCATTCCCCGGTTGCCTTTTCTCTTTTCATGCAGCATGAACTCCTCAAAACCTGTCTGGGGCTTACGTTTGGAATAGATCTTTCTCCAGGTAGCAAGATCGAGATCTTGAATCTCGCCCTGATCTTTCGCATCCTCCAGGATCTCTCTGGCCTTCCACCACCAGGGGCCATATACCACGAAATCTATGTCCGAGCTGGGCCCGTCAAGGCCGACGAGAATGGAGCCGGTGATGCCCATCTCCCGGTCGGGAATCCCGCCTGACGACAAAGCTTCCATAATCTTTTTTACTCTTGGATTGCGCACTGCCACCCTCTCAAGACCAGCAGAAGGCTGAAACAGCCTATTTACATCCGCATCAGGTACGACATGAAGATCCTGAACATAGTCGGGCCGCTCTCTTCTCAGGAATTCGAATGCAGGGTCAAAATCCATCTTTTTATAGCGCCTGCCACTCGCCTCGCGCTCACCATTTGCATCGGGAATATATCGAAGCAAGGACCTCAGTCCCTGAGGATGGACATAATCCGCCACAGCGAATATCCATCCATCCTTCGTCTCAAAGAAATCTCTGATCCTGGCTTTCACGATATCGCCTTTAGGGCCTTATCCAGGCCTGCTCCAGCTCGTATGATCTCTCTTTTCTCCAGGTCCAGAAGGGTGGATGGCTCTGCATATCTGCATTTTCCTCCATCTACTACCAGATCTACTCTCTCCGCGATCTCATTTGAGACCTCGTTTGCGCTGGATGGCGGCCGCGAGCCGGTCCTGTTCGCGCTCGTGGATGTGATGGGGCCACACCGCTCGATTATTCTCAGAGCTATCTCATGATCCGGAAATCTTATGCCCACCATTGGAGAGCCAGCGGTGAGGATGTCAGGAACGATGTTTTTTTTGCGAACAAGAACCGAAACTGGTCCGGGAAAGAGGCCGTCCAGCAAAGCCAGCTCCTCATTGCTCAATTCGGCCACCATTTGCAGCATCTTCATGCCGGATACGGCTAAGGAAATGGGCATATTGTGCGGCCGCCTCTTGATCTGAAACACTCTCAGGATAGCCTGTTCATCCAAGGCGTTGGCGCCAAGGCCATAAACAGTTTCCGTCGGGTACACAATCACTCCGCCGCCTGTGACCAGGCGGGTTGCATTGGCGATCATTTGCGTTTGATGCTGGCGATATCGCCCAGTGTTAGACCTCTGGCCGCTCCGGATGATTTCGTTCGTGCTTCGCTCGCTTGGTCTGTGAGCTTGATCTTCAATTCGCGCTCCAGCTTTTTGCGTACTTCGTCCTCCGGAGAGATCTCCTCGCGCTCAATCTTTTTTAGGAGTGTGGCTTTCTCCTTGATCCTCGTTCCCAATTCTTCCACAGAAAGGCCCATGCTCTCGCGCGCTTCTCTGATTTTGCGCCCAAAATCCGGGACCAACTCTACCAAGTCCTTGAAATGGTCGCGAGGCTTGGGCCGTCGAACTGTGAAAGCCCTCTCAACGGGGACCATTTTTTTGGGCACAGGTGACCATTTATCCTCGGGTTTTCCGAAGCGCGCACAGCTTTTGCACACCTCCATTGCTGAGCGATCGATCACTATCCTTTGAGGTGGGCCTGAGATCTCAGCACCACAAATCTCGCATTGCTTCTCGGTCATTTCGGAAACCTTTATAGGGGCAGGAGTTTAATAAACTTTGTAGTTATGGAAAGTGGAGAAGGTTTGAACGAGGCTCAGGCTGGGGCGGACTTTTCCCGCTACATCCTGGACCGCATGCGCCAACTTGAGGAACGCAATCTAGCGCTGCGAGAGCAGAAAGATCGAGTGGAAGGCGAAAAGAGGCTCATAGAAAATCAGAAGCTGAAGTTTGAGCGGGAAGCCAGAAAACTTCGCAGCGAGCTAGAACGCCTACGTATCGGTCCAATGATAGTGGGAACCATAGTTGATGTCCTGGACGAGAACAGGGTGATCGTAAAGAGCAGCACAGGACCCAGGTTCGTGGTCAATCTATCTCAATTCATCGAGGAAGAAATAAAGCCTGGGGCCCAGGTAGGATTAAACCAGCAATCCTTTGCAGTAATGTGCGTCCTGCCATCGCCTCGCGACCCGGCAGTCTTCGGCATGGAGATTGAAGAGGCACCAGATGTGCAATTCTCCCAGATTGGCGGCCTGGACATTCAGATTTCAGAGATCCGCGAAATTGTAGAGCTGCCTCTGAAGAGACCAGATCTATTTGTTGCGGTAGGAATTGAGCCTCCAAAAGGGGTTTTGCTGCACGGCCCGCCAGGCACTGGTAAAACCATTTTGGCCAAAGCCGTTGCTCAAAGCACCGAAGCCACATTCCTTCGTGTCGTGGGCTCGGAGTTTGTTCAGAAATATATCGGGGAAGGCGCGCGCCTGGTGCGTGAGCTTTTCGAGCTGGCCAAGAATAAATCGCCGGCCATCATCTTCATCGATGAACTGGATGCCATCGGCGCTCGCCGAATGGATGGTGCCACCAGCGGCGATCGAGAGGTACAGAGGACATTGATGCAGCTTCTGGCAGAGATGGACGGCTTCGACGCACGGGGCGAAGTTAAGCTAATTGCTGCCACCAATCGCCTGGACATGCTCGATCCGGCACTACTGCGGCCCGGTCGTTTCGATAGGGTCATTGAGATACCTATGCCCAACGGCGAAGCGCGCGAGTCAATTCTGAAAATCCATTCTGCCAGTATGAACCTTGATGATGATGTGAACCTCAAAAGCATAGCATATCTTGCCGAAGGCTCAAGCGGAGCGGATTTGAAAGCGCTTTCCACCGAGGCGGGCATGTTCGCCATCCGAGAGGAGAGGACCACGGTCTATCAAAGCGATTTCGACGCTGCAGCGGCAAAGATACTGCATAAGTATAAGATCTTGAGCGAGCCGGAGGGCCTAGTCCAGCAGTATATCTAGAATTCCGCTCGGGGACTCGGGTGTCCATTTGGTAGATATTTAACCAAATTGGAAACTTTTTTATCGTTCTCATCACGAGTTTATCCAGAGAGATATTTTTCATTCTCTAAAGCGAAGCATAATATGCAAATCCTCTGATCTTTCGCAGCAATGCAAGCGTTGTGTAGTCTCATGTGTTTCTCTCGCCTAAAATATAGGCACGGAGAAATAATGCAGACCATCTTCCTATTGCTTCGACTGCATCTTCCTGAGGGATCAAAGGAACATTTGCATCCTGCTTTGCGCCGGGAGGATTATTCAGGTCTGTGATCCCGTAGTGGTTGGCTCCTTCGATAGTAACGTATGCTTTGGGAGGATTCTTTATTTTATGGAATGTCTCAATGCCTTCGGAGGGGATTGCCAGGCCATCTCTGCTCCCCTGAATCAAGGCTACAGGTATCCCATTATTTTCCAGCTCAGGTATGGGGCCTATCGGGCCTTTCAGGTTCGTGCCGTAGAATACTCCGCCCTTGAGGGAAGCCGGTCTATGGAACTTCAAACCAAAGCAGAAAGGAGGCTGGCACGTGCCCTCAATTGCGTAAAGACCGGCTACACCCCCATATGAATGTCCCAGAAGCATCATGGTGCCTGTATCAATCTTTCCATAAAGAGGCGAGGTTGAGGTGGCATTTTCCGATATCATGAACGCAAGGATGTCATTCAACTCCTTTTCCTCTGCAAATAATCCGCTTTCAACGATAAAGTTTGATTCATGATTGGGCACGACAACCACAAATCCGTAGCTGGCCACGGTGCAGGCAAATCCTTTGTAGAATGATTTATCAACATTTGCTCCTTGTAGGAGGAGAGCAAATGGAAGTCTCTCACTACTTCTCATGGAATCTTGAGTATTGGGATAATATATGTCAGCGGGATCGTTATTTGGAGGAACTATAACGGAATAATTGGAAACGCTTGCGCAAAGGGGCATAACTGGATTTTTCTTAGCTTCTTCTGATGCAAATTCGATGCCATTATCGAGTGCTAAGTCCAAAAAATCCATATTGCTGTAAGATCGATTGGAGGCACTTTTGAGCAAAGAGGAGGTATCCAGTCCTTCTCCCTCAATTGTGAAGAACTCAGATGCTGCATTATTCAGGAAAATAGCAAAGACCAGGAGAGCCAAGAAAATGCGAATCCTCTTCATATTAATCCTACCAGGAGCTTATCAATACTGCCATAATCGGTCAAGGTAGATCATCCTCGACCGATAATCTGCATAGTCTTTGCTCTATCATTCTATCCTTATGGTATCTCGCTTGTAGGAGCTGTTCCTAAGACCGGAGCGGATCCTAAGACCAAGCCATCGGTCACATCTATGATTATGCTATTAGAGGGTTGGTCATTTACGGCAAATAGCAGATAATGCCTCCCTGCAACATCTCCGCGATATATCAGCTTGTTGTACCCGGGATTGAAATCATAGTATATTCCCTTATATACTCCTTGAGTGGAGCCGCGCGGATACATCTCAAGAATCTCGCCCTGTCCGCCTGTGGGCGTATAGGCTACAAGCGGTATGCTCGAGTATTGTGGTATTGATACATATTGGCTCCAAGCTTGTGCCCCTTCTATCCAAAGGTAATTGCCGAATGTTGTTTGATATGTACTCAATGGAATTGAGCTCTGTCCGACATAAACCATTGTTGTGCTTTCGGAAAAGTCCATTTCTTGCGTCCCATTAAATGAAGGCTTTGAGAATCCCGACTGGGTATAGGAAAAGTCCATCCCTTCCGTCCCATTTATTGACGGCTTCGAGACTTCCGATAGAGGAAGGATTTGAAGACCTTGAAGATTTGCTCCCAGCACGGTCTTGAAATTGCCTCCCTGATTTTGAGAGCCCATCTGGAGCTCCTCCAAATTGGATCCAACTATTGGTGTCATTTTTTGGCTCTGAATATTGCTCCCAATTCCAACCATATTGGATCCCACGACTTTCTTAAAATTGCCGTCGGCAGCTGCAAAAGCTACCATAAAGGCCATTGCCACGATGACGCAAGAGATGATTCTCATGAATAACAATTAAACCATTATTTGTTATAAATTTTTCTATTATGGGTTAATAAGAACATTGATTAATAAGATACTGAAATCAGGATTTTTCACGATTTGCCTAGAAATTTAGAAATCGGTGAGGCTAAGATTCGAAATCATGCACAGTAGCGAATAATATATGCAAAAAACCGGCTCGTTTGCGGCAGCCACATTTAGTAGTGGCACAGCGTATTTATGCTAAATCGCAAAAGCAAGAGCAAATGAATGCAAAGAAAAGAGCCGCGACGATTCTTGTCGCAATGATAATCCTGGTCTCCCTTGCCTGCAGTGAGCCATTGGTCCATTTGGGCGGCAAGGATGGTGCAAAATTGCTAAGCGGGCTGACAAATGGCTCCCTTAACAATTCATCCTATAATAGCGCTTTGATCAATCTCTCGCAGAACTCCACAGCGATAATGCTTGGTGGCAGCAATGGCACACAACTGCTGGATAATATGACAACAAATCTCTCTGATTGGGGATCCAAGCCTCCTGCAGCTCCGCGCCCACCCAAGTATGATCCCAAGATGGCCAATATGATCGATGTCATTCGAATGAACCATCTGGGATATTGAGAAAAAGCGGAAGGCCAAAAAAAAGGCAGCCGGGCATGATTGCTATTTTCTTTGCGGTTATTGTGTTTGGTTTATGACCCGGCTGGCGGGAAGATAATTATCCTTGGCACAACGATTCTCGATAAAAGACATCATGTGGAAAACAAAAGAGCTAATAAAATCGGCTCTGCCATGCCGGTTAAGCAAATAGCGGGGAGTAGATTTGAACTACTGATCTACGGGTTATGAGCCCGTCGGGATATCCTGACTACCCTACCCCGCTTCATCTTGATATAACACATTCACTTTATACTTGCTTATAAGGCTTGCGTATCTAATCGTGAATTTGGGCAAAATTGATTCCAATTCAATATGATGATCTATAATGATGTTTTTTAGGATAAATCTAGCCAATACCTGAAAACCGAAAATGGAGAAAATTTCTAAACGGCTGCAGCGCAACAGCAGCCGAGCAGCTGGCTGCTCGAAGGCAATGAAATTTTGCAGGCACGAACTGCGGATGAAAATTAAGTCCGAAAGGCTCATAGAAAGGTTGTTGGAATGACATTGTCGATGCAACGCATGCTCTTGTTCCTCCGCTTGGATGTACCGGCATCCCTATGAATTTGCCGAGGAGACTTCGAGCATAATGAATAACAGCGGCCTCTGGGCAATTGTTGATAAGATATTATCCTTTATACTCTCCGCCTATCAGCTCCCTAATTCGCTCTGCGATCTTCGGTCCAACCAGCTCCACCTCCTGCAGCTCATCGTGCGAGGCGGTCATAATCCTCTCTACAGATCCAAAGTGTCTCAGCAAGTTCTTGGCCACGGCCGGGCCAACGCTGGGAATAGCCGAAACCAGGTATTCCTGCTGTTCTTTTAGCGTCCGGGCTGTCTTGTGACCGTGCAGTTTCGGCTCATGCCCTTCTTTTCGCTCTCTTGCGGCGAGCATGGCAATGATCGATGCAGTCTCATTTTGATCTTCGCTTGGAATGATCGGTATGCCAAAATCCACGGCAATGGAAGCGAGAGCGCCTTGAATAGAGGCCGGATTCATCTGGCGGGTATACAGATCTCTGCCCTCCAAGATCATTATTGGTTTCTCATAGGTCTTGGCGAGGTCGGAGAGCTGTCGAAATAGGTTTCTCTCCGGATCGATTATTGATGCCACAAAATCCTGGGCGGTCTTGCGCTCGATTGCCAACCGATCGCTAATTACGTAATCTCCCACTTCCAAGTTCCTCAGGGTGACTTCCAGGCCCTGGGCCTCCAGGAGCTTTCCCATTTCTTTTTCCCTGAAATCAACGAATGCTTTGCCCTGCACATTATTTTTAAGATCAATGAATTTCGGAGCCTCTTTGCTCTGGGCTTTTTCCTCCTCCAGCATATCGTCTATCTGCAATTGTTTTGCAGAGGACGACTCCACATTGGCCTCCACTTCTCTTTGTGGGGCTCTGCCGCTCATGCTTCTAATCTGCTTTTGCATGGTCTTCTCTTTGCGCGCAGAGATCCAGTAGTAAGCTTCATCTCTGGTTTGGCGCGCCATCAGAATGACCACTCGTCCCGCCCTGGCCCTGCCTGTTCTTCCCTTTCTTTGGATGCTGCGAATTTCCGAAGGCACAGGCTCATAAAAGAGAACAAGATCCGTGGCAGGTATATCAATCCCCTCTTCGCCAACGGATGTGGCAATGAGAATATTATACTCTCCGCTTCGAAATTTGGATAGAATGTCAGCCTGCTTCTTTTGGCTCAAACCCTCATCGCCCTCGCGACTTGACTGGCCTATAAACCGAACTGGCCTGTTCTGTGGATACTGTTTCAGGAACTTCAGCAAAGCCGATGCAGTATCCCTGTAGTTGGTAAATACCATGATTCTTGAATCCGGATTGGCGTTGATCTGGTCTTTAAGAATCTCTCTGACCGCAGCAAGCTTGGGATGTTCCACATCAGTGCTGTCCAGCGCCTCCAAGGCCTGCCGAATCTGCGGATCCTCCATAATTCTCCGCGATGCTTTCGATCCGCTCCGTGAGAGTGTTTCACCCTGCAGTCTTTGAAAATACCTGCGAAGAGAATCGGCCCCCTGGGTCTCGACAAGCTCGACGGCATGTTGAAGCTTGAGGATCTCTGCCATCAAGGAAATTCCCTTGAAAGTAGCGGGATTTGCCCGGCTCTTGGCGGAAGCCATGAGGGAGGCCTGAAGGCCCAGAAGCTCTTTCTTTGAAGATTTGGCATCAATTTTTGCTGAAGAGATGCCCAGTTTGTTCAAATCATCGATCCTATTTTTTAGAACCTCTTCGATAGATCTCTTGATCTTTTGAAGCTCTTCTGGAACCGTCACCCTAACCCACTCTATGTCTCGCTCATGGACATAACGCGATACATCGGGGTCGTCTTCGGTTCTTGTAACTATATTCTCGATCCCCAGAGAAGTGCAGATGTCGGCGATCTTCTCGCTCTCGCTTCCCGGGCTGGCGGTGATGCCAAGGATGAGAGGACTCGTAGCCTCCCGGCGGTAGCGCTCAGCTATGTAGACATAAGCATAATTCCCGACCGCCCGATGGGCTTCGTCGAAGATGACCAATGATACGCCTTTTAGGTCGATCCTTCGCGAAAGAAGGTCATTCTCAATGACCTGAGGCGTGGATACAACTATTCTGGCCGATCTCCACATCTCAATCCTTCTCTGCGGAGGCGTTTCACCGGTGGTCAATGCCACCAGCCCCTCGTCTCTAAGGATATGCCTGAGAAATGATGCGTGCTGGTCTACGAGAGGCTTCGTTGGAGCCAAAAAAAGAATCGTGCCCTTGTCCATTCTGGCCAGAAGGACTATGAGGGCAATGATGGTCTTGCCTAGACCAGTAGGCACTACCACTAGGCTTGATCCTTTCAAGGCGGTGGCCGCAAGATCGAGCTGAAAGAACCGCTTTTCTACAGATCGAGGCTTGAGCAAAGCATGCTCAAGGTAAGAGATATTTGCGTCGTTCTCATTATTCATGGACATCCGGTCTAAATTGTCGGTTTGGGTGCTTGACTACTTGGTCGCGTGCTCATTGAATATGTGCTTGAATATGTGCACATTGAATATGTGCTCAATGGATATATGCTCAAGGTATCTATGTTCAAGGATTTGCGGCCATGAAATCATAGCTGAAATGCTACAGGCGTTGCCTTATCACAGTATGATCATTTAGCGACTTTTTTCGTTTCGTCATCTGATGGTGTACTGGATCCACAGACGATCCGGGCCTTTATCCCAGGATAAATTTTTGAGGAATTCCTTCCATTCAGCCTTGCTGGATTCGTCCGGCATGACCGGCATTTCTCCGGAGGGTATGGAATCGCTGCGTATGACTCGTCCTCTGGTTTTAACCTTGAGGCGTTTTAGAAGCTCATCAGCGGGAATCGCCCAGGATCTCGGTTTCTTGGCTTTCGCATATTTTTCATCAACGGGAATCATAGCTACTAATTGACTGCTTTCCATCAATTCCAGGCCTTTGTCTCGCAGCGTAGCGTTTCGGCTGCAGTGATGGCCGACCTTATAAAATACAGTTCGCCTGAGAAGCTCTCTGCCTGTGATCTTCTCCCGGTTCGCACCATCATCGGGCCATTCGAGATCCTGCCAGGAGAGCCAGTTTCCCACCTGGGCATCGCCGGGAAAGAGGAGAACCTTGGATTGATGAGTCTGAGTCAACTCCAGGGCAAAAACGAGGCTGGTGTTGTTTGTCATTTTATCTATGCTCAAAGCCAGTTTATCCGCGGATGCTAGCCATTCGGTCTCAATGCGTCGCCACTTTGGGCCCACATCCGTTTCTTCAAATCCATAATATCTTCTGAAAAATTCGCTGTGACAATCGCTCTTTGCATCCTGCAATGATATTTTGAATATATTATCGAAAGGAGCAGAGAGCAAGAAGAGCTGATCATCCCCTTCTGAAGCCTCTTCCCCGGCAGCAGCAGATAGTGCAGCCATAAAAGCGGTCTCCTCGGATAGAGCAGCCCCCTTGGGATAGATCTCCTTTTCATCCTCCAGATTTTTAATCTTTTGTGCATCCATGGGCGGTCCGAGGATGTAGCATTTCGCTCCTTTTACATCTGGAATTTTCAGAGGAGCTTCTCCTGGCTGGCGATAGTCCTGTGGCGTTTCAAGCTTTCTCTTGCTCCACGATCGCAATGCTGTCATGATATCAGTTTTATTGCTCAACGAGACAACGGAGGCCATATAGAATTCAAGCAAATTTTCAATGCCGGCCGCATGAGCGCTTTGCTCCGCCTTCAGCAGGGCCACTGCCATCTGAAGTGCCTTTATTTTTTTGTCATAGTTCTGCTTTAGCTCCTTGGCAAGGGGATTCGCAGGATCTTCCGTCCAGGCCAGCCATAAATCATCTATTTCCATTTCCTTGAAAACACTCTCCCCATAGCCAAATCCATCGATATGATCGGCATGTTCATGGGTTGCGACTAAAATGTGCAGCTTGTTGCCGGTCGCTTTGGCGATGTCTCTGGCAATTGCCTCCATTCTTTTCTTGGAGGCGGCATCCCT
>Ga0209254_10002603_pt1 | contig 16419 bp, 13 predicted proteins | sample FrelakmetDIP11DI_FD_187148 | JGI IMG/M metagenome (GOLD analysis project Ga0209254, IMG submission 187148) | Freshwater lake sediment microbial communities from the University of Notre Dame, USA, for methane emissions studies - DIP11 DI (SPAdes)... | ecosystem: Environmental > Aquatic >... | reverse complement strand
TGTTCGGCAGCCCGTCTTTCTCGGTGAAACGCGTAAACGTCCGAGTCTCTGGATTGAAACGGTTGAGGCCATCCATCGTGCCAAACCACAACACGCCCTGTTGATCTTGCAGAATCGAATTCACCAGGTTATGGCTCAGGCCCGTTGGATCGCTCGGCCTGGCCGGATAGTTAACGATATGGCCGATGGTCGGATCCATGGCGTACACGCCGTCACCCGCCGCTCCGATCCAGAGCGTCCCGCTTCGATCCTGATAGATCACGCGTACGTAAACGCCGGCCAGACATTGCGGACAGATGGTCGTCTGGTAAGGGATGAAACGCCCGGTCGCGCGGTCAAAGACGTGCAACCCGCCTCCCGCTAATCCAGCCAACAAGTTACCGTCGCGATCCTGAAAGATCGACAAAACTGCCTCATCTCGCAAACGTTCGATGTTGCTGGTGCTGATCTGATAATGGGTTACGCGCCCCGTCGCCGGGTCAAGTTGATCCACCTTGCCGGCATTCAGGCCCATCCACACCTTGCCGTCGCGATCCTCCCACACCACCCGGACGATCACATCCGCGAGACTGTCAGGATCAGCGGGATCATGCCGGTAATGCGTCCACCGCCCGATCGCACGATCGAAGCGATCGAGTCCGCTATTCGTCCCGATCCAGAGGCTGCCATTCGCCCCCTCATAGATCGACCAGACGGCGTTGTCGCTCAAGCTATTGACCTCATTCGGCAGCGCCTGATAATGGCTAAAGGCCGACGAACGATCGGCTTTAGAGAGGCCCCCGGCAGTGGTTCCAATCCACAGCACGCCCTCACGATCTTCATAGATGGCTGATACCACGTTATCGCCCACGCTATGCGGATCGCCGAGGTTGCGCACGTGATGGCTGAATTGCCCGGCCACAGGATCGAAGCGATCCAGTCCGCCACCATTCGTCCCAATCCACAGCGCGCCCGATTGATCTTCAACGATCGCTCGGATAGAGTTATGCGCCAGACTGTTGGCATCGGCCGGATTGTGCTGGTAGTGCGTGAAGCGCCCGGTAGCCCGATCGAGTTGGTTCAGTCCGCCGCCATCGGTGCCGATCCACAACTGGCCCGATCGATCTTTGGTGATCACCCAGACCGCGTCACTGCTCAAGCTGTTAGGATCGGCGGCATCATGCTGATAGTGCGAGAATTTTCCTGTAACCCGATCGAACCGATCCAGCCCGCCGCCATCCAATCCGATCCACAACGTGCCTTCGTGATCTTCATAGATCGTCTGAACGTAGTCGTTGCCCAGACTGTCCGGCTTGCCCGGCTGATGCGTGTAACGCGTGATACGGTTGGTCGCGGGGTCGAACTTGCGCAGACCATCCCCGATAATTCCCAGCCAGAGTAAGCCTTCACGATCTTGATAAACCGCACGCACAAAATTGGGGAGATTGGGGAAATGCGTAAACTGGCCGGTGTCTCGATCGAATTTATCCACCCCGGCGGTCTCTGTGCCAATCCACAACGCACCCGTTGCATCTTCCGTGATCGATCGGACAAAGTTGTCGCTCAAACTATTCGGATCAGCCGCATCATGGCGATAGACCGTGAAACTATATCCATCGTAACGATTCAATCCGTCCTGCGTGCCGAACCACATAAACCCCTGGCGATCCTGAAGGATACAATTGACCGAACTTTGAGAGAGCCCCTGCTCCAACGAGATCCGATCAAATTTGACCGGTTGTTCATGAGTAGCCGCGGCTGACGCAACCGTGCGCGTCGTCGCCACGCCGTCTAGCACCGGCCGAACTGGGGTCGGCAGCACAGCAGAGCTTCCCGGTCGGACATTACAGGCGTTGATCGACAATATGATCAAGGTTAGCCAGAGGCCAGTTCGTACACGTTCTTGCAGGCGAGCAGGTAACATCATTACCTCACGGATTCCCCATCGCTAGGGCGTAGGTCATTCTAAGAGCGAGTGGTACAAAAGTCAACGCAACTGAGGCATGGCGCGCCCCATGTCGATTGGAAAGAGTCAATCGCCATGTCCGTAGTGCGGAATGAGATAACAGCCATAGAGATCCTTGCCATTTGCCGCACACCAAGCTACGCAGGTCTGGCAGTGCTGCCAGCCAGCTACGTTTCATCCTCTTCGCCGTGGATGCGCGCGATTAGAGCTTTCAGGCGATCAATGCCGATATGACTCGTCGCCTGTGAAGTTGACGATGTGCTCGGCCCGTGTCATGATTGTGCCTGGGTGCGCGAGGGCAGCAATGTACGCGCCGTCCTGTGCATGCACGGCGGCTCGACCGGAACGTGCGAGACCTTCTTCACCGACGATCCCAATCTGAGCGACAACACCATCGGCAACGACCAGGCAACATCGGCGCGGGCTGAATGGCGGTAATCGTTTTGCGGCAAACTGTGACGCGCCTCACCATCAGGTAAAGCGAAACGCCCGATGAAGTATAATCTTCATCGGGCGTTTTCATTGTGAGCCGTCAGGGACTTGAACCCTGAACCAAAGGCTTAAAAGGCCTCTGCTCTACCATTGAGCTAACGGCCCGGCTGCGCGCGCAAGATTGTAACATGCCCACTAAGGACTGTCAACGAAATGCCCGGTTTCTTCCGCCCGATCTTTCTTTCGCCGCACCCTGACGATGCGGTGTTGTCCTGCGGCGGTTTGATCTATCAATTCGCGCAGGCCGGTGAACGCCCGATCGTGCTCACCATCTTCGGCGGCGATCCGCCTGCCGGTGTGCCGCTCTCCACCTTTGCCCGCAGTCTGCACCAGCGCTGGCAGCTGAGCGAGGAGGCACCCGCTGCACGTCGCGATGAGGATCGCGCGGCGTGCGATCGGCTTGGCGCGTATTTGATCCACTTGCCGTTTGCGGATGCCGTTTATCGGGTCGAACCTGTAACTCAACGCCAGTTGTATGATTCGGAAGAGTCCATCTTTGGCGAGGTGTGCGATCAGGAGATTGGCGATCGGGTGGCCGACGCTCTACGATCGCGCGTGGATCGCTTGAACAGCGGCGGATCGTTCGCCCGCTTGTACATACCGCTCACCGCCGGCCAGCATGTCGATCATGTGATCACGCGGCTGGCGGCAGAACGACTAAATGAAGAGGCGTTCTATTACGAGGACTATCCCTACGCCGAGCAACCAGAGCGCATGACGCACGTCTGGGGACGCGCTGAAGATGCGGCGCGCGAATGGGCGAGTGAAGCGATCGGGTTGAGTGAGGCCGCCCTGCAAGCCAAGATCGAAGCGTTCCTGCAGCACCGATCGCAGATCAGCACGTTTTATCGGGACGCCGAGGAAGTGCGGCAGCGCATGCAGGCTTATGCCAAATTTGTGGGGCAGGGTCAACCGGCAGAACGGTACTGGCACCGCAGCTGAGGAGTAGGCTGGCTGTGATATAATGTTGCTATCACACAGGGATTCAGCCCGGGAGGTATTGTCATATGTTGCGCTTAGGTCCAACCGAATTACTGATCATTCTGGCCATCGTCGTGTTGCTCTTCGGGGTTGGGCGCATCGGCAAAGTCGGCAAGGAACTGGGAACCGGCATGCGCGAATTCCGCAAGGGCCTGCAGAGCGACGACGAGAATAAGCCGGCCACTCCGCCTTCCACAACTGACGATCAAGCGCCCAAGAGTTAAGCCCTGATCTCACAAAATGAAACAGCCGCTGGATGCAAGCGGCTGTTTTGCTTTAGCTCTCGTCCTCTCTCATGATGAACCGGAGAGGGTGAATTAGGGCACTTGATATGTGGCAATTAACTTGCCGGCGGGATCGCGCAAGTAGGCCACTTTGCCGGAAGCCCAGCGCGAGTCTGTTTGCCCCCAATACAGATCGGTGGGAGTGTTGGTGCCGCGCCCGGTGTGCACCGTCACTTCGCCGTTGGACAGCAGCGAGAGGCTGGGAAACGTGAATTTGTTGCCTTCGCCGTCGGTCATGGTCCAACCGGCCATGTTGACTTGACCGCTTAAGTTGGTCAAGATGACTTGCTCGCTGGTCAGGCTGCCCGGCGCCTTAATCTCGCGGATGGTGACAAAGAAATCGCCCAGAGCCGTGGAGGCGGTGCCGGTGATGACGGGCAGCGGTGCGCGCGTCGAAGTGGGGATCGGGACGCGGGTGGGTGTAGGCGTCAGCGGGCTGCCGGGGATGAGTAGTTGCTGCCCTTCCGAGAGGATATCGGCGTTAGTCAGATTGTTGAGCGCCACGATGTCGGCCACGGACACGTCGAACTTGCGCGCGATCTCGCTGAGCGTGTCGCCAAACTCTACGGTATACTTCTGCACGTTGGCCGAAGTCGGCGTTTTGGTAGGAGCCTTGACCGTGGCTGCTACTTGAGTTTGCTTGGTCGGATTCAAAGTGGGCACGGTTGTCGGCACCGCGGCACGCGGCACCGATCGATTGGCATCCCACATATTCAAGACGAGCAGTGTGGTCAATGCCGAAACGACAATGTTGACAACGATGAAGATGGCCCAGCGACGAGGAGTCATAGTTGCCTCTGCAATTCAAAGATCATAGGCTGAATCGATGATAGCACATCCAGATCACAGCGTCAACGCGACGATTCTGCTTGCCTCGGCCTCGCCGCGCCGCCGCGAGTTGATCAAATTGCTTGGCTTGCCGGTGGAAACCACCGCTGCCGACATCGACGAAGTTCCGCTGCCCGGCGAACGCGCCGGCGAAATGGCGAAGCGTCTCAGTCGCGAGAAAGCACAAACTGCTTCAGCCCTCATCCCTGCCTGTCCCTTCGCCACTGGCGAGGCGGGCCGCCAGGCGCAGCCCTCATCCCTGCCCGTGTCCTCGCCACTGGCGAGGCGGGCCGCCGGGCGCATCCTTCTTGCATCCGATACCGTCGTCTCATTGGATGGTGAACCGTTGGGCAAGCCGCGCGATGCAGTAGAAGCCCGATCGATGCTGCGGCGCTTGCGCGGGCGCACGCATCAAGTCTACACGGCGATTACGCTGATCGATCTGCGGACCGATCGATCGATCACCGATCTGGCGTGCAGCAATGTACCGATGCGCAACTACACCGACGAAGAGATCGAAGCCTACATCGCCAGCGGCGATCCGTTCGACAAGGCCGGAGCGTACGCCATTCAACACAATGGCTTTCGCCCAGTGGAAAATTTCTCGCAGTGCTACGCCAACGTGATGGGCTTGCCGTTGTGCCACGTGACCCGATCGTTGCGAAAGTCGGGTGTGGATGTGACGAATGACGTGCCGGTGCTGTGCCAGGCGCATATTTGTTATGAATGTCCGGTGTTTGAAAGTATCTTGAAAAGTGAAGAGTCCCACGGGGAGGCTTCGCACTGAAAAGTGAAGTGCAAATCATCACCGCCTGCCATTCACTGTTCATTCGTCACTTATCACTGGTTGCTTGTCGCTGCTTCCCCCCTCCGCTATAATCTCGCCATGTTCAAGAAACTGCTTCTCCTCATCTGCGCCTTCACTGTGGCGTGCAGCAGCAACGCCACGCCCACACCGCCGCCCACGCCCACGCTCGATGCTTCGCTGCCGCCGGGCGAACCGGTGGCACAGGAGTTTCTCGCGGCCTGGGAACGCGCCGACTATAGCACCATGTACGACCTGGTTTCCGGCGAGACGCAAGCCAAGCTCGCACCCGAATCCTTTGCCAATCGCTATACGGCCCCGCAATCTACCGCCACCGCCCGGTTCGTGCGAGCCCAACTGCGATCGGCGCTGCAGGAAGGCGAACAGCTGCGCGCCAATTATCACGTCGAATGGGACACGGCGCTGTTCGGCACTTTGAAAGCCGATCATGAGATGACGCTGTCCCTGCAAGACGGCCAGTGGCGCGTGAACTGGGAAGACGGCCTGGTCTGGCCCGACTTGAAAGATGGCGGGCAATTTCAGATTCAGTATCAAATCCCGCGCCGCGCCAACATCTATGATCGCGAAGGCAAGGGCCTCGCGGTCGACGGCAAGATCGTCACCATCGGCATCGTGCCGGGAGAGATTCAGGATGAAGCCACGTTGCTGGCCGGACTCAGTCCGATCGTAAGTCTGTCGCCCGACGACATCAGAGCCAAGTACGCGTCCGCCGCGGCCGATTGGTTCGTGCCCATCGCCGATGTGCCGTTCGAGATCACGCAGGCCAACGCCGAGTTTCTCAAATCGCCGGGCATTCAACGGCGCGAGAGCGCGCAGCGCGTGTATCGCGGCCTCGCACCGCACGTCGTCGGCTACATCGCGCAGATCACCGCCGAGAATCTGGCGCAGTGGAAAGAGCGCGGCTATCGCGGCGACGAATGGGTGGGCGCGACGGGACTGGAAGCGTGGGGCGAGCCCTACCTCGCAGGCACGCACGGCGGAACACTCACGGTCATCGGAAGTGATGGCTCGATCGTGAAGACGTTGGCTGATCAAGCCGCTACACCCAGCCGCAGCATCTACACCACGATCGATCGCAAGATGCAAGAAGGCGTGGAGAATATTCTTTCGGGCCACACCGGCGCAATCGTGGTGTTGAATCCCAAGACGGGCGAAGTCATCGCCATGGCCAGCAATCCAGCCTACAATCCCAATGCGTTGATCAGCCCCTACGCCGCACCGGCCGGTGAGCAGTCGTTTCTCAATCGGGCGACGCAGGGTGCGTATCCGCCCGGCTCGACATTCAAGCCGGTGACGATGGCCGCCGGCCTGGAGAAGGCAGGACTCAAACCATTGTCCACATTTTTCGATCCCGGTTATTGGGACGGCCTGGGCGAAGCGTTCCGCAAGTTCAACTGGAACACAGCGGGCGACGGCACGATCGATTTTGTGAACGGTCTCAGCCGATCCAACAATGTGGTGTTCTATGAAGTCGGCAAGCGCGTGCAGGATGTCGATGAATTCGCGCTGCCCAACATGGCGCAGGCGTTTGGGCTGGGTCATACGACGGGCATCAGCGGCGTCGAAGAAATCGCGGGGCAAATTCCTGACCCCGATTGGAAGGTGGCGACCAAAGGCGAGCAATGGCTGCCCGGCGATGGCGTCAACATGGCGATCGGGCAAGGCGATGTGCTGGCGACGCCGCTGCAAATGGCGACGCTGTACGCGGCCATTGCGAACGGCGGCACGCTCTATCGGCCCAAAGTCGTGCAGAAGATCGGATCGAACAACGAGCCGCCGGAAGACGTATGGCAGCCGGAAGTGATGGGCACGCTGCCCGTCTCGGCGGAGAATTTGCAGGCGATTCAGCAGGGTTTGCGCGGGGTGATCTCCAGTCCGGGTGGTACGGCGGGTTTTGTGTTCCGCGGCTTTCCGCAGAGCGCGGCGGGCAAGACCGGCACGGCCGAGGCCGGTGGGCCGGGTCAAACGTCACACGCGTGGTTTGCAGTGTATGCGCCCTATGAAGATCCAGAGATCGCCGTGTTGGTCTTTTTGGAAAACGGCGGACAGGGATCGTACAACGCCGCGCCGCTGGCGCGTCAGGTGCTGGAGACGTACTTCGATTTGCCGCTGACACCGCCACCGGCGGCACCGCCAGCCGGACCGGCAGATCGATAACGGCTCAGCCGTCACACCGCACTGCACGCAGTGGGTGCAAGTGTGCCCGAGTGCTTTCGCCTTACCCGCTGCATTGCGGCGGAGGCGCGATGGGCGTATCGGGCATCCAGATTCAGCGCGGACAAGGCTGCTGGATTCCCGCCACGCCCTGTCCGCGAAGCGGGGGCGCGCATGGCGAAAACACGCGGGAATGACAATCAGCAGTCCGCAATTAACACCCTCGCGGGCGTGAGCGATCACGTCCGCGAGGTTTTGTTGTCTTTTGCCATGCGCGCAAGACCTCCGAGGTTTTAACGTGCTGTCTATGCTCACCTGTCTATCACACAGATCAATTATCACTTTACGCCGCCCGGAAAATGAAAACCTCGGAGGTCTTCACCGCCACAACAGAAACCCTATCGTCGAGCTTCGCCTCGTTTCTCGCCCCTACCAAACGGGAGTAGAATTACGCACCATGAACCGCGCACTGGGCATCCTCTACATTGTGATCTCCGCCGCCTCATTCGGCACGCTGGCGATCTTTGGCCGTTATGCCTACGCCGACGGACTCGATACATTCACGCTGCTCTTTCTGCGCTTCACGTTCTCCGCGCTGATCATGGCGGGCATCCTCATCGTCCGGCGTGAAGGCTTGCCGCGCGGCAAGCCGCTGGCGTTATTGATCGGCATGGGTGCGATCGGCTACGTGGGCCAATCATTTTGTTATCTCACCGCCACGCAGTACGCTTCGGCAGGATTGGTGGCGCTGCTGCTGTATCTCTATCCCATCTTCGTTGCTATCCTCTCAGTCATCTTCCTGAAAGAAAAACTCAATCGCGTCAAAGTCATCGCGTTGGCTCTGGCGACGACGGGCGTGGCGCTGATCGTCGATCCGCAGGGCGGCCAGTGGCTGGGCATCGCGCTGGCGATTGGCGCGGCGGCAATCTACTCCGTCTATATCATCGTGGGCGCGGGCGTGATGAAGAAAGTCTCGGCCATTTCCTCCTCGACGGTGATCTTTGCCTCGGCGGGATTGGTCTACGGTGTGCTGATGGCCATCAACGGACCACATTGGCCCATCACTGCTGACGGCTGGCTCACCGTTGCCGCGACGGTGCTCATCGCCACGGTGATTGCAGTGGTGACATTCCTGGCGGGCCTCAAGCGCATCGGCCCGACAGACGCGTCGATGTTGTCCACGCTCGAACCCGTGGTCACGGTGCTGCTGGCCGCGTGGCTGTTCGATGAAACGCTGCAGCCAGTCACGTGGCTGGGCGGCGCATTGATTCTGATCGCGGTGATCGTGCTCACGCGCAGCGAGCTGCGCCAGACGGAAAGAGATTCCTCGCTCGCTGCCGCTCGCTCGGAATGACGCTTCCAGTGATAACAATATGGAACTTCACACCTCTCGCCTTATCCTGCGCGAATTCGTCACCGCCGATTGGCCCGCCGTGCTGGCCTATCAGCGCGATCCGCGTTACCTGCAATACTACGAATGGACCGAGCGCATGCCGGAAGACGCGCAGCGTTTCGTGCAGATGTTCCTCGATCAGCAGCAGGAACAACCCCGGCGCAAGTTTCAACTCGCCGTGGTGTTGAAGGCCAGCGGGCAGCTCATCGGCAACTGCGGCATTCGCACAGCGGCGTTTGATGCTCGCGAGACCGACATCGGCTATGAACTATCACCCGATCAGTGGAGGCACGGCTACGCTACGGAAGCGGCGCGCGCCATCGTGAAGTTTGGATTTACAGAGTTGAACGTCCATCGTATCTGGGCGTGGTGCATCGCGGATAATGCGGCCTCGGCTCGCGTGCTGGAAAAGATCGGCTTGAAGCTGGAAGGCCGTCTGCGCGAGAAAGAATACTTCAAAGGCCGCTGGTGGGACACGTTGGTGTACGGCATTTTGGAGAACGACTGGCATGGCTGATTACATCGTCCTTCCCTTGAAGCGTTTCCTCGTCATTCCCGCGTGCCCGCCGGACTGGCGCGGCTTCGATCTGTACCTCGTCCGCGACGACGAGGTGGTCTTCTACGTCGGCCAATCGTACCTGGCCTACGATCGCGTCTGGCAGCATATCACTGACGGCTACAAAGCCCGATCGGTGATGGGGCGCTTCGTGTTGTGCAACTGGCCGACATCGATGCGTTTTACGATTGAGTTGTGGAGTTCGCAGGCCGATCGGTTTGCCGTAGTCGATCACGATCTCAACGCCGCCGAACGAACGCTGATCGAACAACATGCACCGTGTTTCAACGAAGCGCTCAACCAGCGGCCCACGCCCCTGCCCGATCGATATGCGCCGCCCAGCGCGCCGATCCGCTGTTCGCGCAGTCCCACCAAACTCATCCACGAAGCCGAGCGCGCCGTACAGGCCGACGAGCGCAAAGCGTGGCTGGCCAAAGGGGCCTCGTGACCCCCGCAAAACCACGGTACAAATCGGTTTGAACGCTCAAATTGACATTGTTTGCCGCTTTCACTTACAATTCACTCGGCGTCTATGGCCCTGACGCCCAAGCGAATGGACCATGACGAATAACCCCTTTACTTACGGCAACCCCATTTCCGATCCCCGGCGTTTTTTTGGTCGCGAACACGAAGTTGAACTGGTCTTCAGCCGCCTGCGCAACGCCGAATTCGAGTCAAGTTCGCTGGTCGGTGAGCGGCGCATCGGCAAAACCTCAGTGCTGAACTACCTGGCCGATCGCGATGTGCGCAGCCGCTACGATCTGATGTCCGGCACGTACATGTTCGTCTACGTCGATCTGCAGATCATGAACGAGGATGTGACGCCGGTGCGCCTGTGGCAGCGCCTGCTGCGGCAGATGGGCCGCGTGTGCCAGGACTCGACCGTGCATCAAGCCATCGACGAGATCCGCCAGCAGGACACCATCGATAATTTCGCGCTGGCCGATCTGTTCGACATCGTCGACGAGAAGAACCAATACGTGGTCTTTCTGCTGGACGAGTTCGAGAAAGTCACCGTCAATCCCAACTTCGGCACAGACTTCTTTTACGGCCTGCGCAGCCTGGCCATTCAGCATCACCTGGCACTGGTCACCTCCAGCCGCCGCGAATTGATCGAGCTGTGCCACTCCGACGCGATCCGCTCGTCGCCCTTCTTTAATATCTTCGCCAACATCAATGTGGGGCTGTTCACGGAAGACGAAGCCCGCGCCCTCATCGACACTTCGCTGGCCGGCACCGGCGTGGAGTTTTCCGAAGACATCGTGCAGCTGATCGTCCGCGTGGCCGGGCTCCATCCCTACTTCCTGCAGGTGGCGTGCTATAACGCCTTCGAATCGTTTCGGCGCCCCATGCCTTTGCTGGAGCGCGCCCAGCTGATTGCCGGGCAGCTGTATCACGAGGCCGCGCCGCACGTGGCAGATTACTGGCAGTCCTCCGATGAGCATGAAAAAATCGTACTGACCGTGCTGGCGCTGTTGGAACGACGCGGCCGGGCCGGCGATCAACGCTTCGAACTTTCCGACTTGCACGAGTATTACGCCCGCTCTGATCAAACGATGTCGCGCCTGGAAAAACGCGGTCTGATCGTGGAACAGTCCGACGGCTTCAAGCTATTCAGCGCCGCGTTTAGCGACTGGATCACCGAAGAAATCACGGATGTGACACACGATCCGCAGGGCTACGAGGACTGGCTGCGCAACAACCGCTCGGTCTTCGACAAGCTGTCGAACACAGCCCGCAGCGAGATGGGGCAAATTCTGCCCAGGATCAGCGGGAAATATCGCGACTTGATTGTGGGCTGGGTGGGCGATCCTAGAAACCTGCTGACCGCGGCCGCCTTGCTGCGCGGCGTGCTGACCCGCTGACAACCATGACTGATCCCATCAATCCCTACATCGCGGGCAATCCCGTGACGGGCGAAGCCATGTTCTTCGGGCGCGAGAGCGTGTTTGCGTTCGTGCGCCAGGCGCTAACCGGCCAGCACCGCGATAATGCCATCGTGCTGTACGGGCAGCGCCGCACCGGCAAGACCTCCGCGCTGTACCAGATGCACCGCCACCTCGACGCGCGCTACCTGTGTATCTTTGTCGATCTGCACGGTCTGGCGCTCAACGGCATCGACGGCTTTATGTGGGATTTGGCTAACACGATCGTGCGGGCGCTGCGCCGAGAGCACCAGATCGATCTGCCGCCGCTGCAGCGCAGCGAGTTTGCAGCGGATGCGCGAGCCGCCTTTGAAAACGAGTTTCTGCCGCAAGTGTGGAGCGCCATCGGCGATCGGCACATTCTGTTGATGCTCGATGAAGTGATCCGTCTGCAGGAGCAGATCGAAGCGGGCAAGCTGGACAAAAGCGTCTTCGAATACCTGCGCCATCTCATGCAGCACTCGGATCGGCTGAACTTCCTCTTTGCGCTGGGCAGCGGTTTGGAAGAGATGGAGAAGGAATATGCCTTCTTGTTCAGCGTGGGCCTCTATCGCAAGATCTCGTTCCTCACGCGCGACGCGGCCACTTCGCTGATCACCCAGCCGGCCAAGGATTACTACAAATTCGAGCCCTCGGCCATCGATCGGATTCTCAGCATCACCTCCGGCCACCCGTATTTTACCCAGCTGCTGTGCCACAGCCTGTTCAACCAGTGGTTGCAGCATCGCCACGCGCTCATTCGGGTGGACGACGTAAACCCGATTTTAGGCGAGGTGGTGGAGCGCGGTCTGGCCGTATTAAAGCAAGTTTGGGATGATTCGACGCCGGGCGAGAAAGCCGTGCTGGCCGCCCTGTCCGCTGCCATGGGCAAGCGCAGCCATCCGGTCGGATTGGCGGAAGTCGATCGGGTGTGGGCCAACCTGGAAGTGGCCATCCCGGAGAATGAGAAAGCCCGGGCCATGCGCAGCCTGATCGCGCGCGATGTGATCATCGGCGAAGATAAATATCAATTTACGATCGAATTGCAGCGGATGTGGGTTCAGAAGTACGCGAAACTGGAGTGGGTGAAAGAGGAAATCGCGGCCACACTACAAGTCTGGCAGCCGCCAGGAGTAGTGATCGAGCAGCGGCAATTGCAGCGCCGCATGCGGAGTGACCTGGTAGCGGTGGCAGTGATTCTGGGTGTCTTCACGGCGCTGATCACGATGCTCTTCTTGAACCTGCGTTCGCTAAACGAGAGCGTGAGCATTGAACGCGCCCAACGCCGCACGCTGGAAGCGCAAATCACGCGCGTGGCCGGGGCGGTTGCCACGGCCACAGCCGCTGCCGAAGCGCCAGCTGCCACGGCGGCGGCCGGCGCCGCTCAGCTGGTCGCGCAGCAGCTAACGTCCACGGCGGTGGCGCTGGAGTGCGCACTGTCAGACGCAGCCGGCGATGAGTTATTCAAGCGCTTGAACGATTTGCGCGCACGGGAGGGGGCCGCGCCGGTAGTGTTGGATCAGCAGCTCTCACAACGGGCGGCCCAACTGAGCGCCGATCGGGCAGTCGGCGACCCGCCGACGTTTAATCCCGATGTAGTCGTCTTTCAAGGCTGCCGGCTCGATAACATCTGGCAAAGCCTCAGCACAGATGCAGAAGCGCGCCGCGTGTTGATTTCACCGGTGTACGTGCGCCTGGGTATGGCCATTACGCCCGGCGCGTTGAACACGCTGGTGTTCGAGTTTGAACGGCCTGAACCCACCGCGACGCCGACGCCGACGCCCACGCCAACCAACACACCGCGCCCGACTCGCCGGCCCCTCACGCCTACGGTAACGCCGCTGCGCTACCTGGGTCCGTTGAGCCTCGACTGGGTGATTGAATCGCAGGGGCGGAATCCAGCCAACGGCAACCAATGGCTGGTGGTGGCCAACCTCGTGGCACGCGGTGGTGACGGACAATACAGCTACTTTCATGACGGCCTGCCGGTCAGCGGCTCACGCGTCCAAATTGTAAATCAAACCTGCCGCAATAAACCCGGCTCATTCTGGGTGCAGGATGGCACGGGCGAGATCGTCAAGAAAAGCTACTACCTCTTTGCACCAAATTGCCCTGGCGCCCAATAGCGCTGGTTGCGCTGAGTTCCCCCGGCTATTTCGTCGTATAATCCTCTGTGGCCCTCACATCCACTCTGCTCCCGGGAGGAAGAACGATGTTCGACCCTGCCAAGTTGGACGAGATCGCGCAAGGTCGCGATCGATGGGAAGAGACGACCCTGCACAACTCGATCGGCAAGCTGCCCGAAAGAGCCGATCGCTTCATTACCGCCTCGAGCGAATCCGTCGCCCGCTTGTACACCCCGCTCGATATTGCCGATTTCGACTACCACACCGATCTCGGATTTCCAGGTGAACCTCCCTTCACGCGCGGCGTGCATCCCACGTTGTACCGCAGCAAGTTGTGGACGATGCGCATGTTCGCCGGCTTTGGTTCCGCCGAAGAAACGAATGCACGCTTCAAGTATCTATTGGAGCACGGCCAGACCGGCCTCTCGATCGCGTTTGATCTGCCGACGCTGTACGGCTATGACACTGACTCGCCGGAAAGCGAAGGTGAGTTTGGCAAGTGCGGGGTGGGTGTATCGAGTTTGCAGGATATGGAGATTCTGCTCGACGGCATCCCGACCGATCAGATTACGACGAGCATGACCATCAACTCGCCTGCCGCCATCATCTGGGCGATGTATATCGCGGCGGCCGAGAAGCAAGGTGTGCCGCTGAGCCAACTCGGCGGCACGCTTCAGAACGACATCCTCAAAGAGTACATCGCGCAGAAGGAGTTCATCTTTCCGCCCGCCCCATCGATGCGCTTGGTCACTGACACGATCGAGTTCGGTTCGCAGCATCTGCCCAAGTGGAACACCATCAGCATCAGCGGCTATCACATCCGCGAAGCCGGATCGACGGCGGCACAGGAATTGGCCTTCACGCTGGCCGATGGGTTGGAGTACGTCCGCTGGGCGATTGATCGCGGGCTGGATGTGGACGACTTTGCGCCGAGATTGAGTTTCTTCTTCAACGCGCACAACGACTTCTTTGAAGAGATCGCCAAATATCGCGCAGCACGCCGCATCTGGGCGCGCGAGATGAAAGAATCATTCGGCGCGAAGCAGCAGCGCTCGTGGTTGATGCGCTTTCACACGCAGACCGCCGGGGCCACGCTCACCGCGCAGCAGCCCGAGGTCAACATCGTGCGCGTGGCGATTCAGGCGCTGGCAGCAGTGCTGGGCGGCACGCAAAGCCTGCACACCAACAGCATGGACGAAGCGCTGGCCCTGCCCAGCGAGAAGGCTGTGAACATTGCGCTGCGCACGCAGCAGGTCATCGCGCACGAGACCGGCGTCGCCAACACCATCGATCCGTTGGGTGGGTCGTTCTACCTAGAATGGCTGACCAACGAGATGGAACAGCGCACCTACGCGATGTTCAAAGAGATCAATAGCTTTGGGGGTGTGATCAAAGCAATCGAGGCGGGCTACTTCCAGCGCGAGATTGCCGAATCGGCTTTCCGTTATCAGCGCGAGATCGATCAGCAGGAGCGGGTTATCGTCGGCGTGAATGAGTACACCGTCGATGCGCCGCTGACGATCCCGATCCTCGAATTCGATCCCGATGGCGAGCGGCGGCAGATCGCACGCTTGCAGGAACTGCGCCGCAACCGCGACAACGAGCGAGTCGGTGTCACCCTCAACGCCCTGCGCGCTGCGGCCCAAGGCACGCCAAACATGATGCCCTTCATCCTCGATGCGGTGAAGGCGTATGCCACACTGCAAGAGATCACCGACGTGCTGCGCGGCGTGTTCGGCGTGTATCAAGAGCCGGTCATTGTGTGATACAATCGGAACGTAATGGATTGATCACCAGTTACGAGACGAGAAAGATGGAAGTTGCTGGCATCATTTGGCTGCGGAACGTTGTTGACAAGCTCGCCTGGAAACACGCCACGACGACTGACGAAGTGGAAGAGGTCTTCAATCACGCGCCTCGTTACCGCTTCATAGAGCGCGGCGATGTTGAAAGTGAAGATCTTTATGCCGCTCTGGGGCAAACTGAAGCAGGCCGCTATCTGATCGTTTACTTCGTCTACAAAACTAGCGGTGAAGCGCTCATCGTCAGCGCGCGAGAAATGACGCCAAGAGAAAAGAAGGCCTATGGCAAACGTTAAGCGTAAGCGCGATCCTATTCCCAAGCATTTTAAGGGCGTGGAAGAAGCGGCGGAGTTCTGGGATACGCATGATCTCGCCGATTACTGGAATTTGACGCATGAAGCTCACTTCGAAGTCGACATCCAGCGGCGAGTGTTTCTGACTGCCCTTGAACCGCAACTTGCCAAGAAACTAACCGCTGTCGCGCATCGACAAGGAATTTCCACCGAAACATTGATTAACATCTGGCTCAGCGAAAGAGCGCAGAACACGGCGTAGTTCAGGGCGCTTGACAATGCTGATCTAGCCGAGTAAACGCAGGCGCAGTTGATTGTGGGGCGAGTCGCTGACTCGCCCTATTTTGTGAGATATCATATGGATTCGTGGAAAACCCTTTCGCATGAAACCGTGCTCGATCGCGGCAAGTTCCTGCGGGTGGAAGATCACACCGTCGAACTGCCCGATGGCCGTGTGATCGAGCAGTGGCCGTGGGTCATCTCGCCCGACTTCATCAATGTGGTGGCGGTGACGGAAGCCGGTGAGTTTCTGTGCTTCCAGCAGGTCAAATACGCCGTCGAGGGGGAAGTGCTGGCAACCATCGGCGGCTATCTTGAATCCGGCGAAGAGCCGCTGGCCGCGGCCAGGCGTGAATTGCGGGAAGAGACGGGCTATGAAGCGCGCGAGTGGATCGAGTTGGGCCAGTATCGCGTGGATGCCAATCGGGGCGCGGGCACGGCGCATTTCTTTCTGGCTCTGCACGCGCGCCACGTCGCCGAGCGCAACGCCGACGATCTGGAAGAGCAGCACCTGCTGCACCTCACGCGCGCCGAGCTCGAAGCCGCGCTGGACACC